>ERZ795056.2946-NODE-2946-length-18473-cov-10.713324_pt1 | contig 18473 bp, 10 predicted proteins | sample MGYA00375140_ERZ795056 | MGnify/ENA primary metagenome ERZ795056 (study PRJEB30185, sample SAMN05720227) | activated sludge metagenome | isolation source: Anaerobic digester | place: USA | collected 2015-03-09 ... | reverse complement strand
AGGAATTCTGCATTGCTCTTCGTGAACTTCATACGGTCTTTCAGGAATTCCATGGCCTCGATTGAGTTCATGTCGTTCATGTGTTTCCGAAGAATCCAGATGCGCTGCAGTTCTTCTTTGTCCATCAGCAAATCTTCCCGACGTGTTCCGGATGCCGGCACATCGATGGCAGGATACACCCGCTTATTGGCCAGTTTCCGGTCGAGCTGAAGCTCCATGTTTCCGGTTCCTTTGAATTCTTCGAAGATTACCTCGTCCATTTTCGAACCGGTGTCAATCAGAGCGGTGGCGATAATGGTCAGACTGCCACCATTTTCCACATTCCGGGCTGCTCCGAAGAAACGTTTTGGTTTGTGCAATGCGTTGGCATCCACACCACCCGAAAGAATCTTTCCGGAGGACGGAATCACCGTATTGTATGCACGGGCAAGGCGGGTGATGGAGTCAAGCAAAATCACCACATCGTGTCCGCATTCTACCAGACGCTTGGCTTTTTCGAGAGCGATGGTGGCCACTTTTACGTGACGCTCAGCCTGCTCATCGAAGGTAGAAGCAATCACTTCGGCTTTCACACTGCGCTGCATATCGGTTACCTCTTCCGGACGCTCATCGATCAGAAGAACAATCAGAAATACTTCCGGGTGATTTTTCGAAATGGAGTTGGCAATTTCTTTCAGCAACACCGTTTTACCGGTTTTTGGCTGGGCTACAATCATACCTCTTTGTCCTTTACCAATTGGTGCGAACAGATCGAGGATACGGGTCGAAAGCTGATCCGAAGTCGTGCTCAGATTGAGACGCTCATCCGGGAAAAGCGGGGTGAGATATTCAAACGGAACCCGGTCACGGATTTCGTCGGTTGTTTTTCCATTGATGGTTTCGACTTTGAGAAGTGCGAAGTATTTCTCGCCTTCTTTTGGTGCACGGATTTGCCCAATGACGGTGTCACCCGTTTTCAGACCAAATAATTTGATCTGCGTTGGGGAAACATACACATCATCCGGACTGGCGAGGTAGTTGTATTCCGGTGACCGCAAAAAGCCGTAGCCTTCGTTGGTGATTTCCAGAATCCCCATATTGGTGACAACACCATCAAAATCGCGGAAGTTGATGTCCTGTCTTTTCGGACGGTACTGAGGGGTTCCGTCTGCACTTTCCGTTCTTTCCGGGGGAGGTGGAGGTGCTATATTTCCACGTTCCGGACGGGTATAACGCTCGGTCCGGTCCTGCTGGGTACGATCCTGTGTAGGACGATCCTGCGGATTGCGGTCTTGTGGGTTCCTGTCCTGAGGATTGCGATCCTGTTGGTTTCGGTCCTGTGGATTGCGGTCCTGAGAAAAGCGATCGTTTCTGTCGTTACGGTCATTCCGGTCGTTTCTGTCATTGCGGGAGAATCGGTCGTTCCGCTGACGGAATTCCTGGTTGGGTGCAGCTGGCGGAGCAGTGGTTTCAGCCGGAGCATCTGGACTGGCGGCCACTTCTGCAACCGGAGCCGGAGCTGCGGGTGCCGGATCCATGAAAGAACCCATGATCTGGTCGATGTCCATTTTGAAATCCTTCAGAATGTCTTCTGCTTTTGCCTGAATGCTCTTTTCTCTTGGTGTTGGAGATGGGGCAGGAGCCGGAGCTTCCGCTTTTGGTGCAGGCGTAGGTTCCGGCTGAGCAGGTTCTTCGGTGGCCGGTGCATCAAATTCCAGGGCTGGCTGTTCATCCGAAGCCAGAGCACTTTTCTTCAGACGGGGACGACGCCGTCCGTTGTCGGAGCCTCCGGAAGAAGAGCTGGTTGCTGGCTCTGGTGCTACAACTTTTGGAGCCGACTGGGCTTCCATGATGCCTTTCACCAGTTCATCCTTGCTTAGTTTTTTGAAGTTTTTGACTCCGGCCTTTTCGGCTATTTCTTTCAACTCGGAGCTTAGATAGTTTTTTAAATCTTCAGCTGTATGCATCAATGCAAGCGTATGGTTATGAGTAAAATCAGGAATTGAAGGGATCCCGTTTCAGAGGGAGTAGATCTTCAGAATTGAGGAAGTATCCCGGAACGCAGAAGTGATGAATTATCAAAGCGTTCCGTTTTAGAGTCGCAAGTATAAAGAAATATTTCGGGAAAACGGAAAAATTGACCCGGCAAGTTTTTTTACTTCGGGGCTTCTTCCTGTTTCCGGAAGCTTCTCGCCAGAATATAAAAACCAACCAGAACCAGCGGAATGCTCAGATTCTGCCCCATATTAAACGTAAGTCCCGATTCGAAAGCCACCTGATTCTCTTTCAGAAATTCGTACAAAAACCGAAGAGTAAAAAGCACAATCACAAAGACAGAGAAAATCCTGCCTTCGGGGACCCGACCTACATTCCGCTTCCAGTACTGGTACATCAGAACAAACAGAATGAGACATGAAATGGCTTCATAGATCATGGCCGGATGACGCAACAATCCAAACATGCGAATCTGAAGCGTTTTTCTTCCTTTCTCATCAAATCCACTTTTTACCTGCGCCAGTGCAGGGTTGTAATACAGCTGTTCTTCCTCTCCATTGGATGCTTCCACCATTGACGGGATGCTGCTCTGGATTAAGGCCTGCTCGGAAGTACCCGGCATTTGGTCACGGACGAAAACCATATCCAACAGAACAGGAGCATATATTTTACCATCAATTGTCGTATCGGCAGCGGAGGATTTTGAAAACGATAAATGTTCGATGATTTTCTCCTGATTGTCTTTTATGACTTTCTGAAACGGCTCTACAAACACCATCGACCAAGGATAATTACCTGGTTTTCCAAGAATTTCCGAATTCATCAGGTTGCCGGTCCGAATAAACATTCCACCGAGTGCCACCACGATCACAATCCGGTCCAGAATCCAGAGCCATGACTGATCAGGCCGTTTGCGGGAATACAGCCACATGGCAAAAATAATACCTACAGTGGCGCCGTGAGAAGCAAGTCCTCCTTCCCAGACTTTAAGAATGGAGATGGGATCGTTCAGATAGATTTCCGGCTGGTAAAAAAGACAATGGCCCAGCCTTGCTCCAATGATGGTGGCCCCGATCATATAATACGTAAGGGCATCCACGTCTTTTTCAGACTTGCCTTCTGCCTGAAAAATCTTTGTGATGAAGTACTGTCCGAACAAAAAAGCGGCAGCAAACAACAATCCATACCACCGAAGCGGAATAGAACTGTCGGGGAAAATTTCCGGCTGAATGTCCCAGATAATAAACGGCATTGAAGTCAGGATTTCAGCAAACATAGTATGGCGGATTTGAGGGCAAAATAAAGGGATTGATTCCTTGATATGGCGGGGAATTTTTAAATGGATAAAATACATGGGTGGCTGGTGTATTTTTAAGAAATAGGATTCTCCTATCTTTGGCCCCCTATGTTTGTTGAGCCTCTGTTTTATCAGCCGAAAACATCTGACCAGAAAAAAGGAACGGGTTGGATTGAAGTTATCTGTGGATCAATGTTTTCCGGCAAAACCGAAGAGCTCATTCGTCGCCTCAACCGGGCGGTACTGGCCAAACAACAGGTGGAAATTTTCAAGCCGGCCATCGACCAGCGCTACCACGAAGAAAATATTGTATCGCACAACGATAATTTTATCCGGTCAACCCCCGTTTCGGTTGCCAGCGAAATTCTGTTGCATGTGCACAAAGGAGAAGTGGTCGGGATAGATGAGGCCCAGTTTTTTGATGATTCCATTGTGGAAGTGTCACAAAAACTGGCTGCCCAGGGAACCCGGGTGATCATCGCCGGACTGGATATGGATTATCTGGGCAAACCTTTCGGACCGATGCCGTCATTGATGGCGATTGCTGAATTTGTGACCAAGGTCCACGCCATTTGTATGCGGTGCGGAGGAGTGGCCTCTCATTCGTATCGCCTGGCAGATTCGGACTCCACCGTTTTGCTCGGTGCCCAAACACAATACGAAGCCCGCTGCCGGAGATGTTTCCACGAACCCCCAACCACCAAATGACGCACCGATTCATTCTGCTTCTGATTCTGATTGCCGGAACAACACTATCCGGATTGGCCCAGATTCCTATTGGTTCCTGGAGAATGCACCTCCCTTACAACAATGCAATCGGACTCGCCAGGATGGGATCCAAAATTTACACCGGAACCACATCGGGAATTTTCATTTACGATACAGACGATCAGTCCATTGTGGTTCTCAATAAAATCAACGGACTGAGTGATATTGGGATAACTGCCATGGCGAAGCACCCGGCGCAGGATGTGATCATGGTCGGTTATGAAAATGGAAATCTGGATCTGCTGGTCAATGGCAACCTGACCAATCTTCCGGACATCATCAACAGTTCCATCATCGGTTCCAAGAGAATCAACAAAATCAAATTTTCGGGAAGCTTTGCTTATCTGGCCACCGATTTCGGTATGGTGGTTTACAACTACAAAATGAAGGAAATCAAGGAAAGCAACCTTCTTTTAGGTCCGGGAGGATTGACCGCTATGGGCGTTACTGATTGCGCCAAACTGAACGACACGATCTATGCACTGACCAAAAACGATGGGTTGAAATCCATCCGGGTGCAACAGGATTTTAAGAATACCCTTCTTTGGAAGACATACTCCGATGGTTATGGATTGCCATTAGCGAACAATCTTTACCAAACCATTGATTCTCTGAATAATACCATCATTATTACACAGGAAAATGGAATTCATGTCAAAATAGGCAACCGGTTTGACCGCCACAAGGATTGGGGTACAAAAGTCCGCAATGTTCGGGCTACAGGCAATCGGTTATTGGTGTGTGCTGAAAACACAGTACTGGAAACTGATCTGGATGGCGACTCGATTCTTGATATCCTTGACCAGGAATATTACAAAAAGCTATCCCGTCCTTCCGATGTTATCTATGATCCAGACGGAACCAAATGGGTATCGGATCTGGATAACGGACTACTTAAAATCACACCTACAGATACCATTCAAATCTTACCAAACGGACCTTTGTTTAATGGTTCTTTTGCGCTTCATGCATACAAAAATGAATTGGCGCTGATGGCAGGAGGATACATCTACCCTGCTGCTGGAAATGACACCAAAAACCAATCAGGATTTGCCATTTTTTCTGATAACAGCTGGTCAACTTACAACAGGGCTACCACTAATCAGAAAATGCCGGTATCCAAAGACATCAGCCGGGCCTTTTTCAATCCATTTGAACAGAACCTCTACTTGTCTTCTTTTGGGCTGGGGATAGTGGTGAAAAATGAGGACAACTATACTCTACTCAACGACAGAAATACAGATGGTGGATTATGCAATGTGTATTACCAGAACGATTGTGTGTGGGATGTTTCAGATTCTTTGGCTGGAGGCGCCAGTGACGGTGTCCGGATTTCATCTGCTATAGTAGACCAGCTGGGCGAATTGTGGGTTACAAATTTTGAGGCACCAACAGGTGCTGTACGGAAACGGAACTCGGCAGATAATTCATGGACACCATTTGTGTTGCCCTATGCAAATGGAGGATATGCCCTTGATCTGGTGGCTGACCAAAGCAATTTCAAATGGGTTCGCATGGCTCCTGGCCGCCAGAATGGAAATGCTGGGATCTGGGTTCTAAACTCCGATGGTTCCAAGAAAATACCTCTCAACAATCAGAGCACCCAGGGCGGGCTTCCCAGCAACGATGTATTTGATATAAAAGAAGACAAAAGTGGCTATATCTGGGTGGGAACTTCAAAAGGACTCGCGGTATACTACAATCCCTACAATGCTTTTTTTACGGGAGGAATCACCGCTTCGCTGCCCATTTTTCCACCAGAAGCAGGAAGACCTGTCCTGGAAAACGATGTGGTCACAGCCATAGAAGTCGACGGCGCCAACCGCAAATGGGTCGGCACACAAACCAATGGAATCTGGTTGTTCAACGCCGACATCACCAAAGTAATTGCGCATTTTGATGTGAACAACAGTCCTCTCATTTCGAACTTTATTTACGACATCGCCATCCAGAAATCCACCGGTGAAGTGTTCATCGCCACCGATAAAGGATTAATTTCGTACCAGAGCGACGCCAGTGAAAATATTGATAATTTAGGAAGAAGCACGGGTGACCAATGCGATGAGTCAAAAATTGAGGTATTTCCAAACCCGGTAAAAAAAGGATACGATGGAACCATCGCCATTCGGGGACTGGCCAGCAATTCGGAAGTAAAATTTGTAACCGCTTCCGGAAAACTTGTGTACAAAACTACCGCCAAAGGAGGCACTGCCACCTGGAATGGAAAAACATACGATGGCGAACAGGCACATCCTGGAATTTACCTTGTTTTGAGTTCAACAGAAGACGGCAAAGCCAACTGTGTTTCCAAACTCGCCATTTTAAACTAGACACCGGATTTTTCTGACACTACTTTTTGCACCAGACCATTGCATCCGAAACCAACTCTGACCGCTGTCCTTTCCGGAATTATCCTGATCCTGTCCGTTCTGCCTTCGTGCCGGAAAAAGTCGAATCCAACCCCTCAGCTCGCATCCGGGAAAGCCTTTGTGGTTCCTTCGGATTCGGTGGTGGAAGTTTTTAAATCGAAACCTGTTCCGCCATGGGCGCCTAAGAAATTCAGCTACAAACCTTCGGCCGAACGATCCTGGGATCTGATCCACACCCGACTGGATGTGGCGTTTGACTGGGAAAAACAACAAATGCCCGCTACGGCATTTCTTTCGCTGAGTCCTTTTTTCTATCCGCAGGACAAATTGGTTCTGGATGCCAAAGGATTTGAGATCCGGACGGTAACCGCTACGAAAAAGGGTAAACCCGTTGAAATAAAGCACTTTTACCAGGGGAAAAAACTGGCCATCTGGTTTACCCAAACACAATTGAAAGGCGAATTGGTTGTGGTGAAAATCGAATACACTGCCAAACCAAACGAACTCCCGGAAGGTGGCAGTGTTGCCATCACCAAAGACAAAGGATTATTCTTCATCAATGCCGACGGCAAAGATCCTCTTCTTCCCAAACAGATCTGGACACAGGGAGAACCTCAATCAGCCTCCTGCTGGTTCCCGACCATTGACAATCCCAATGAGCGCTGCACACAGGAAATGAATATAACAGTAGAGGACCGCTATAAAACACTGTCGAACGGAACGTTGCTGTATTCCCGGAAAGAAGGCAAAGGGATGCGGACGGATGTCTGGGAAATGAAGCTGCCTCATGCCCCTTACCTGTTTATGATGGCAGTTGGTGATTACTCTGTGGTGGACGATGCCGCAGGTTCCATTCCCCTTCACTATTGGGTGGAGCCAAAATATCAACCGGTTGCGAAGAAGATTTTTGGTCGTACCCCCGCCATGATTTCCTATTTCTCGCGGAAGCTTGGCTATAATTTCCCATGGCCAAAATATGACCAGATTGTTGTGCGGGAATTCGTTTCCGGGGCTATGGAAAACACCTCGGCTTCAGTCTTTATGGAGGCTCTCCAAAGTTCACCCAAAGAACTGGTGGACCGGGACTGGGACGACATCATTGCCCACGAACTTTTCCATCAGTGGTTTGGTGATCTGGTCACACTGGAAAGCTGGGCCAACCTTCCCCTGAACGAATCGTTTGCCAATTACAGTCAGTATCTCTGGGATGAATACCGCCATGGAACCGATGAGGCTGACATGAACGCCTACCGGGAAAAGCAACAGTATTTTTATGAGTCAACCCGCAAAAGGGAACCCATGATCCGGTATTACCATGATAAACCGGACGACATGTTCGACAGCCATTCCTATGCCAAGGGTGGCCGTATTCTGCACATGTTACGGAAGGAACTGGGTGATGCCGCTTTTTTTGAAGGGCTGAAAGTGTACCTTCATGAGCATGCCTTCCAATCGGTGGAAATCCACGATCTTCGGATGGCATTTGAGAAAGTTTCGGGACGTGACCTGCAGTGGTTTTTCAACCAGTGGTTTATGTCGGCCGGGCATCCTGAGCTGGTGGTGAAAATCCAGAACGAGGAAAACAACCTCACTCTGTACACAAAGCAGCTTCAGGATACGGCGTATTTTCCGGTGTACGAGCTTCATGTGCCGGTGGAAATCTGGACACGTTCCGGTTGCGAGACCCATGTTCTGAACATACATTCCCTGAGCGATACCTTCCGGATTCCGATTTCGGAGACACCCAAACTTGTGTTGTGGGATGCCGATGCGTCCTTGCTGGCGTTTACCGAAATCAGCACAAGTCGCAGCCAGTGGATTGCCCAGTACCACCTGGCCACGAAGGCAGTGCACCGGTTTGAAGCGCTGAGCCATTTGAAAGCGGAGTTTCCGGATTACAAGGATGCCAAGGCCGTTTTTGAAGAAGCGATTCATGACTCTTTCTGGGGAATACGACAGATGGCACTCGAAGCATTGCTCGATCTGGACAGCAGTATTCAGCAGCGAAATCTGCCGGCGGTCATTGCCCTGGCACAATCTGATCCGAAGCCTTTCGTACGGTCTCAGGCCTGGAAAGTGCTGGCCAGTCACCGTTTTGAAGGAAAGCAGGCTTTGCTCGAAAAAGCCATTGTGGATTCCTCCATTTCGGTTTCGACACAGGGATACAAAGTGTATTTAAAAGAAGACTATCCGGATGCACCGGCCAAGATTGCGGCCCTTCAAACAACCGACGATCTTAATTATTCCGGGGTTTTGTCGGACTACTTTTCATCTCGGCCGGGTCAGGCTTCGTTCGATTGGTTTACCTCGACGCTGAAAAAGCCGGGAAATCCAGACAACTACGAACTGATTCAGGGATTTGGTTCGATGCTGAAACAAATGAATGATTCGGCTTTGGTTAAAAAGGGGATAGAGCAATTGTTTTCCATGGGTATGGAAGGTAAAAAGGCGGAAGTGGTGATTGGAAGTTTTCAGGTTCTCAAAATTTTTCAGGCCTGGCCGGATGTACGCCAGAAACGATTGAAGATACTGGAAGCACACCAAAAAGCAGATTTTGTGGAAGTTCTGGAATATCTGAAGGATTGAATGCAGTAGATTCAGAAAATTCCCTCCTTTTTTGCATCACCAAGTTATGATACCAAAAGGAAAACTGATCGCCATCGGAGGCAATGTGGACAAAGGCACGGATCCGGAAGGAGCGATCTCGTTCAGTTCCCTCAATTTCTTTGAGTTTGGCATTCTTCAGCGCATTCTATCGGAATGCCGGGGAAAGAATTCGAAAATTGAAGTGGTGACCACGGCTTCTATGATTCCGGCGGAAGTCGGCGAAGGATACCTGGAGGCATTCGGGCGACTGGGTTGCACCAATGTGAACCTGATGCACGTGCGAAACCGTCAGGATACACAGAATCCGGACTATCTGAAGCGGATGGAGCAATGCGACGGGGTTATGTTTACCGGAGGAAATCAGTTGAGGCTGAGTACGATCTGGGGAGGCACCGGACTTTTTTCGATTCTGAGAGAACGTTACATGAAAGACAATTTCATGATTGCCGGAACCAGTGCCGGAGCCATGGCGATGAGCAACACCATGATATACGAAGGCGACAGTGCCGATGCGTTGCTCAAAGGAAAAGTGAAAATCACCACGGGTCTGGCATTGATCAACAATGTGATCATCGATACCCATTTTGACAAACGGGGAAGATTTGGAAGACTCGCTCAGGCGGTGGCATCCAATCCGGGCTGTATTGGACTGGGACTGGGAGAAGACACCGGAGTGCTGATCAACTCAGGTAATTTTATGGAGACGATCGGGTCCGGGATGGTGCTGGTGTTCGATGGGCACCACATTCAGCACAATACGATTGCCGACCTTCCGGAAGGATTCCCGATTTCGATTGAGCACATGGTGGTGCATGTGATGGCAAAAGGATACGGATACGATGTGACCAACCGCAAATTCCTGGCGCAGACGGAGGTTTTTTAGGGATTAAGTTCTTTGTCATTTATGGTTACCCGACTTAGAATAACCACGACTTGTCCCGAGAATCGGGATAGGTACATAGGAACACATAGGATTAATTGCAATTTTATGAAAACGTTTCCCTGCCAAAGACCCTGGGGCTCACTTTGAACCTTGAACTTTCCACTTTGAACTATCCCAAGCGGCCCTGATAGAAGCGGTAGCCCGGACCGAGCTGGCGAGGGAGGACTACAAGCGGATAGCAGGACCAGCCGCCCAAAACCCCAATCAGTTTCCTCTTTCGAGATCGTCTTTGTATTTGCCGATGGCTTTGAAAATGGATTTTGCTGATTCGTCCTGGCCCTCAGATCCGTGCAACACTTTTTCTTCTTTGGCGTGTGTGAGGTAACCGAGTTCGATGAGGACGGCGGGCATGGCGGTTTTCCACAAGACGATGAATCCGGCCTGTTTTACGCCACGACTTTTTTTCCCATCCTGATTTTCAAACTGATGCTCCACCTTTTGGGCCAGCGACAGGGAACGGTCGAGGTAGGCATTCTGCACGTTGGCGAAAAATATATGCGCCATGGGCGAGGAAGGATCGAAGCCGCCGTATTTCTGTAAATAGTTTTCCTCCTTGAGAACGACGGCATTTTCGCGTTTGGCGACCTTTAGATTGCCCTCGGATGTGTGCAATCCCATGGCGTAGGTTTCGGAACCGCACACATGGGCCGGGCCCGAATTGCAGTGGATGGAGATGAAAAGGTCGGCGTTGTTGCGGTTGGCGATGGCGGCCCGCTCGTGAAGTTCGATGAAATTATCCGTCATCCGGGTGTACAAAATCTTGACATCGGGGTACTTCGCTTTTAAAAGTTTTCCCAATTTGAGCACAACCGCAAGGGTTACATCCTTTTCTTTTGTTTTTTTGCCGTGCGTTCCGGGATCTTTTCCTCCGTGACCTGCATCCAGCACAATCGTCTTCAACCGGTATTTCGCCGGATGCGGATAAAACGACGTACAAATGATGGCCGGAACCAGGAATAAAAGGGCAAGTCTCAACGTTTGCATTGGCTTTGGAGCCTCAAAACTTTAATTTTGCCCCAAAATTGCAAAAATCATCGCTTAAACTTCTGCTTTGTACCGAAACTCTGTCCTGATTCTGCTGATTTTCCTGATTCAGCTCTCTTCATCTTCCTTCGGGCAGGTGAAAACAGGACCTGTGAAAAAGAAGTCAGCCAAAGCGGCGACGTCCAAAACGGGCAAAGGCAAACCGAAGTCCACCACGAAAAAACAGACGGTACCGATGGCGGCAAAGACCGATACCGTCCGTTTGAACGCCGATACCGCCGCGACGGTGAAGTTCACCCAGGTGAATCCGGATTCGGCGTCGGGTGACAGTGTGGAGCTGGCTGTGGAATCAGGCAAAAGTGATCTGAATGATGAGGTGAAATACCAGGCTGAAGATTCGGTGATTTACGATGCCGCTGCCTCAAAGGTGTATCTTTACCACAAAGCCAAAGTAGACTATACCAACCTGACACTGGTAGCGGAATACATCGAAATTGATCTGAAAAAGAACGTTGCCTTTGCCAAAGGAATTCCAGACAGTACAGGAAAGCTCATCGGGAAACCGGTTTTCTCGCAGGGTTCCGAGAAATACGAAGCCAACTCGATGACCTACAATTTTAAATCGAAGCGGGCCAAAATTCAGGGCATTGTTACGCAGCAGGGCGAAGGCTACATCCACGGTGAATCGGTGAAAAAGACGCCGGAAAATGAAATGTACATCCGCGATGCCCAGTACACCACCTGCAATCTGGAGCATCCGCACTTTCATATTCAGGCTACGAAAATCAAGGTGATTCCGGGAAAGAAACTTGTGACCGGTCCGTTCAACCTGCATTTTATGGATCTGCCCACGCCGTTTGGATTTGGGTTCGGGATTTTTCCCACGCCGCAAAGTGCTACATCCGGATTGATTGTTCCAACTTACGGAGAGGCTGTGGACCGGGGATTTTTCCTGCGGAACGGGGGTTATTACTGGCACATCAACGATTATGTGGATGCCCGTTTTCTGGGAGATATTTATTCAAAAGGAAGCTACGGATTTTCGGCCCAGGCCAATTACAAGAAGCGGTATGCGTACGGAGGGAATCTCGATTTCCGCTACGCCAAACGAAAGGCAGGCGACGACGATCTGACCTCGATCGGGGAAGATTTCTGGCTTCAGTGGAGCCACGTGCCGGAGACGAGGGGAACGTCCACCTTTTCGGCATCGGTGAATCTGGGAACATCCACCTACAATACAAGGAACAGTTTTACGACCAGCAATTATTTGTCTTCGTCCTTTTCCTCCAACGTTTCCTATTCGAAAACGTTTAAGGGCACACCATTCAGTCTGGGGATTAACGCCCGGCAGCAGCAGAACGTGGTGACCAAGCAGGTGGACATGGAGTTGCCGACCTTCAACCTGAACATGAACCGGATTTATCCGTTCAAACGGGGAAGCAGTTCAGCCAAAACCTGGTATGAGAAAATCAGTTTTTCGTATTCGATGACGGCCCAAAACAGCATCAGCAATGCGCCGGTTCAGGGTCAATCGTTTTCAGGGGCGAAAATTCTGACGGAATCCGAGTCAAGTCTCGATTCGATCCTGCCCTTCACCAGAGCCAATTATAAACCTCTCCTCGAACGTATGAAAAACGGGATGAAGCATACGATTCCGGTATCAACCTCGTTCAATATTTTCAAGTATGTGTCGGTTTCGCCATCATTTAATTATGCGGAATCCTGGTATCTGCAGCGGCTGGATTACAAATGGATCGGAGGAGATGTGAACCGTCTGGACATCGATACCATCCGGGAGTTTTCCAGGGCTTTTAATTACAGCACCAGTGTTTCATTTCAGACAAGGGTGTATGGCGTTTTCTTTGTGAAGAAAGCCGGGATTGAAGCGATCCGCCACATAATGAATCCCTCCATTGGCCTGAGTTATACCCCTGATTTATCAGATCCAAAATATGGTATGGCCAAAGATGTGCAGATTGATTCGTTGGGTACGATTGCCCGATTGAGTCCGTTTGCGAATGCGGTGTATGGTGGAACACCCGCCCGGGGAAAAAGCGGTTCCGTCAATTTCGGGTTGTCGAACACTTTTGAGATGAAGGTCAAAAACAAAAAAGACTCCACCGGGAAAGAGCCGTTCCGGAAAATCAATCTGCTCGACAACCTTAACTTTTCGTCATCCTACAATCTCGCTGCCGATTCATTCCAGCTGGCCCCGGTGAGCATCAGTGCCCGGACCACCTTTTTTGGCAAGCTCAACATCAATATGAACGGAATTCTGGATCCGTACACCTACGCGGCACCGGTGGTGGAAAACGGGAAAACCGTCAAAGCGCAGCGGCAAACTCCGGTGTATGCATGGAACTCCGGCAATGGAATTGGCAAGCTTTCGTCATTCAACGTTTCCATCAGCACCAGCCTGAATCCGAAAGCCCAGGAGAAAAAGAAGTTCGTCAAAAAGGCGGTGTCGACTCAGGAAGAGCGGGAACTGGAATTTATCAATGCCAATCCGGACCTGTACGTCGATTTCAACATTCCATGGAACCTGAACCTGTCGTACAACTTTACATACGCCAAAAGAGGGTTTGACAAGAAAACGACAAATCAGTCGATCTCGTTCAGCGGTGATGTCAACCTGACTTCAAAATGGAAAATCGGATTCAATTCGGGCTATGATTTTGTGAACAAAACGCTGGTGTATCCCAACATCAATGTGTACCGCGATCTTCATTGCTGGGAGATGCGTTTCAACTGGGTTCCGACCGGAAACCGGGGATCATATTCCATCGACATCAACGTGAAAGCCTCCGTTTTACAGGATCTCAAACTCAGCCGGCGCCGCAGCTGGTACGACCGTTAACCACACCAACATGAGCAACGAAACCAACCATTTTTATGTGCATCCTTCCTCGTATGTGGATGAAGGAGTTCAGATCGGAAAAGGCACCAAAATCTGGCATTTCTGCCACATCATGGCACCGTCGGTGGTGGGCGAAAACTGCAACATGGGCCAGAATGTGGTGGTTTCGCCCGATGTAAAACTGGGCAACAATGTGAAGGTGCAGAACAACGTGTCCATATACACAGGTGTGGAATGCGAAGACGATGTCTTTCTCGGTCCGAGTATGGTGTTTACCAATGTGTACAATCCCCGCTCAGCGGTGAGCCGGAAAAACGAGTACCGTCGCACACTCGTGAAAACCGGGGCTACGATCGGAGCCAACGCCACCATTGTGTGCGGCATTGAAATCGGGCGGTTTGCGTTCATCGGGGCGGGTGCGGTGATCAACCGGAACGTGCCCGATTTTGCGCTGATGGTGGGAAATCCGGGTCGCCAGATCGGCTGGATGAGCAAACATGGTCACCGTCTGCATTTCGACGAATCGTCCAGGGCGCAGTGTCCGGAAACGGGTCAGTGGTACGAAAAGAAAGATGGGAAAGTGGCCGAGGCGGGTTGAACATTTCGTGATTTGTGATGTGTGGTTCTAGATGCACTCTATAGGTGCACGAAATCACTGAATGTCAATTTGATGTGGAACTATTCACTTGCTTCCTTTATATTTAGCCTCCTGAAAATACTGTCATGTTCCGATTTCTGCTCCCTATCGTCATTCTGCTGGTTTTTACACTTCAGTCTAATGGCCAGATCTCCGGAACATTAGACAACAGCTTTCATGCTTCAGCTTCTTTTGGGCCAAATTGTGATTACTCTTACAAAGAGAGCCTTTTCTGCACACCAACGTCAGGAGATCGTTTTTTTGTCGCCGGATATTTTGACCATTTTTCAGGACATGCCACCAAAGGACTGGCCCGTGTCTTTGCAGATGGAACCGTCGATCCTTCTTTCAAGGTTTCCATCTATAAGGCTGAATTTCAGAAAATCATCGAAACCAGTAATGGAAAAATTCTGGCCTGGGGTTCATTCAGACTAAACGAAAATGATTGGGATAAGACGTGTATACGGTTGAATGAAAATGGCAGTCTTGATCCCGGATTCACACTTCCGGCTGGTGTACGTGTCGGTACTATACTGAATGAAAATGATGAAGGCATATACCTGGTTAACAACCTGAACTATTACAGCCCCAAAACAATCCGGCTGCATCCGGACGGCTCCTTTGACTCCACTTTCATCACAGATCCGTATTTATTGGGTCAGGTAGAATTTCAAAATAACAAACTGATCGGAGGCTGGTGGAATGGTATCTCACGATACCAACTTACCGGAAGAAAGGATACCACTTTCCATTCATACCTGGAAAACAACCTCAATTCCCGTTGTATTCCGCACGTTCTCCCGAATGGAAAAATCTGGGTGGCCAGTCTGCCGCAAAATGGAAAGTTCAGTCTGAAATTACTGGCGGAAGATGGCATGCTATTGAACACGTTGCCTTCTGCACTTTTCAACAGCCGGAATATGCCTTCGTTCTGCAAGCCAAAAACAGACGGGTCTGTTCAGATTTTTTTTATGGACTCTTTACATCTGAATGTTGTGATGCTTCTTCCCAATGGCCAGATATCACCCAATTCAAAAATTATTTTCCAAAAGGAAACACCAGGAGGATTCTTTCAGCAAAGTTCCGGGTGGGCAAAACTAGGCTTTACGTATTCGACAATAGACTATAACACCAATGCCACTTTTACCCGATACAATTCGGCAGGTCAAATAGCCGGAATACGGAATGCCACCGGGTTCAATGGCCCTGTCACAAAAGTGGTTACACAAAAGGACGGTAAGATTCTGGTTTTTGGCGGCTTTACAGGGTATGATTCTTTTCGGTCACCTTACATACTGAGACTGCTCCCCGATGGATTTCCCGACACGAGTTTCCACTCACCATTTCAGGAAGTCCCGGATCAAAACAATCCGCAATTCCCTTATATTCAGAAGGTGAATGTGGCGAATAACGGCAAAATCCTGCTTCAGGGATATCCGTTTGGTTACCAGAAAATGGACCATAAACACCGAATGATAATGCTGCTCTCAAATGGATCCATTGATACCAGTTTTCAATTTGATACAACCGGATTGCGCTCATTCGAATGGGGTGGTGCCTGCCTGATGCCCAACCAGAAAATGTATTTGAAAATGGATTCTGCCAAAACCAGGATCTTTCGCTATCATCTGGATGGAAGTCGGGACCTGTCTTTTTCGCCCAGAGAATATGCCTTTACCATCGCCGGCACAGGAACTGTGGTACGCAGGTTTACCGGCCTCAACGAAGGGTATTCCGATCATTTATTTCTCGACCTTTCATATCCTACAGTATCCAATTGTTCTCCGGAAGGAGGTGATTTTCCTCCTGTAATTGAAAAGATACTTAAAATAGACATGGAGGGCGCATTGGATACAGGGTTTTCCTGTGGCCCTATTTTTTATGCAGGGCAGATTATCGATTTGAAAGAAAACCAGAAAGGCGATTTGTTTGCATCTCTTCTCAGTGTTACAGGTGGCATTGGTTATGGATATGATTATATTCACATTTTGCCCAACGGGAAACGCGACACACTGAATCTCTCCTTTGAACCGGAAACAATTTTGAATTTTGGCTACAAGCCTCCATCACTTGTGGTCGCAGCTGGAAACAATACGCTGATTTCATTGAGCAAAGCGCAAATTATTGGTCTATGTGCAGACGGTGGCTTAAACTATGGGATGGAAAAACCCTGGTTTACCGGATCTGGTTATGATGGAAGCATCACGGGCTTTGCGATGGCCGACAGTACCCATTTTTATGCTGCGGGTACGTTCAACCATGTCGGTGATGTGCCGGTGCATAGTCTGGTGAAACTGCATTACCAGAATTGTTTGTTCACCGATGTTCAGTTGCAGGTGGCCTCACCCAAAAAGCCGGTTGTCTATCCGAATCCGGGAAGCAGCGAGGTCCGTATTCAGTTTCCGTATTCCGGTAACTGGCAATCCCGGGTTTTTGACGCACAGGGAAAACCAACTGAAATAAAAGGCAATGGTGCGGAACTGTCCGTTCTCCAGACCCGTCAACTACCAACCGGATTATACTACATCCGGATCTGGGATAGAAAATCCTCTTTTCTGGTTCCGTGGATGAAGCAATAGAGAAGGGTGACAAATTGAATCCAGGAGTATCCCTGGTGCATTTTATGAGGAATCCGGTTTCGAAGATTTCAGGATGAAAAATCGGATCGTGATGAACAAACCGGTGAGGATTCGGATTTTGATAGCCAATTCATATCCCCATCATTCATCCTTTTCACTGTTCATCACCCCATCATTTTCACCGGCCATCAAAAAGTCAGATCCTTTTTCCGGTTTGTCAGACGATTCCTGTCAAATCCTCGTTTTGGCTTTCTGCCGATACGATCCCGGAAAGTAATGGCAACATTCTATGTATTCATTTTAGCCTGCAAATGATTTCAAGACTACCTGTTTCCTACAAAACAGCAACCACCGCCACTCCTATTTCAATGAGTATTTTTTGCTTTTCCCTCACTGCTTTTCGCTGTTACTGGTCGGGCAATATTACCTATCTTTTCCTGGTGTGGAATCTGTTTCTGGCCTTTACTCCCTGGTGCCTCAGTAATATTCTGGTGCACCAGTTTCAAAGCCGTTCATCTTCCTTTTCTCTTTTCCCCTGGGCGATCCTGGGTTTCTGGCTATTGTTTTTTCCCAATGCACCTTACATACTTACTGATCTGTTTCACCTCACCCAACGCATACGGGTTCCGTTCTGGTTCGATCTTTCACTGCTTCTCTCGTATGCACTTACCGGCCTTATGTTTGGCCTCATCAGTCTGTTACATGTAGACGCCTGGCTTCGGGGAAGACTGCCTTCCTGGATGGTTTCGTTTCTTATTGTGGGCGTCCTTTTTCTTAGTGGGTTTGGCATTTACCTGGGCCGATACCAGCGTTGGAATTCCTGGGATCTGGCAAGCAACCCAATGGCTCTGCTCTACGACATTGCCGATCGGTTTCTCAACCCATTTTCGCATCCACAAACCTGGGCTGTCACGTTGCTGATGGGCATTTTGCTCAATTTCATGTACTGGTGCATTCGTTCCTTGCAGATGGAACCAGTGGTAAGCCGGAAATAATACCCTGAAATTATTGCTTCACAAACCAGATTCTGTATCCAAACCTCACACCTACGACATATGAATTTCAAGTAAAAAACGACCAACCGACAGATTTTGATTTCTGTATGATGCGTTGGGATGAAAGAACGGCTCCAGCCTCCCATAAAATCACAACAGCAGCATAATAAATGCGGTCTGAATTTTGCGGTTATTCCTTACCGAATCCAGCGGCTTTGACCAGATCTATAATTTCCTGGTTGCCGGAATTCCGGGCGAATCCCATCGTGAACATCACCGAATACATGGGAAAGATCCTTTGCATTGTGTGAAGGAGAAAGAAACAACCGGGCTTTCTCCAGGTAATGGATGGCCGAATCGGGTTGCTGTTCTTCGAAGAAAAGGGCGCCGAGGTTTTTGTAGCTTTTCCCTACCAGAGAATCGACACCGCAGGCACTGGCCATGGGAAGCGATTTCCGGAACC
>ERZ795056.2945-NODE-2945-length-18474-cov-8.399425_pt1 | contig 18474 bp, 15 predicted proteins | sample MGYA00375140_ERZ795056 | MGnify/ENA primary metagenome ERZ795056 (study PRJEB30185, sample SAMN05720227) | activated sludge metagenome | isolation source: Anaerobic digester | place: USA | collected 2015-03-09 ... | reverse complement strand
TTTGACTGGTACGCGCCCTACAGCGCTGCTGCTCAGGTGGATCCACGCGGCCCGGTTGCCGGGCAGTATCGTGTGCTGCGCGGCGGGAGCTTCCTCTACATTCCCGACGTCCTGCGTTCGTCTCTCCGCATCAACTTCGACCCGGGCTACCTCAACTTCCTCTACGGCTACGTCGGCTTTCGTTTGGTTCGGTCGGGCCGGTGACCAAAGCTGTTTTGACCCGGACCCCGGGGCGACAGCCCCGGGACTGGTCTTCCTGACCCCTGCCCGGACGGGCAGGGGCTGGACAGTTTTTGAGGAGATGGTCTAAATAAATTGCCCCCCCCGGAGGGGTTTTTTGCTGGCACTTTGAGACTCTCGCGAAGTGTCGGGCTGGACACATGCGAAGTCCCCCTTTGCAGGGACTTTGCCCAAAGGGGAAGGTTTTCGTCCGACGCAGGACAGGCGAAGTACCCCTTTGCAGGGATGCAGTCCGACAAGCGCAGACCGGACGTTTTTGTGCAGATGGTCTCCGTACATTTCCACCACACCAAGGGGTTTTTTGCTGGCACTTTGAGACTCTCGCGAAGTGTCGGGTACGCATCATTTTTACGCAAGCCAAAGCGTATACACTCTCGGCATCAGGAGAGGGCTGCACCCGGGACCTTGGCTCGGACGCGGGGGATTAAACCTTGCCGAAGGCATATAAAGTATCCCCTCAAACAAAAACCGGTACACTGCTGCACTTTTGTTACGTGATCATCTACAAAACACATGGCATGTGCCGTGATGTGATCCTGAAGGAGACGCTTCGCATGAGTGAGCTCATTGTCTACCAAAAGGCCTATAGTTTGCTTCTGGATGTTTTTGCCCGCACGGATGGTTTTCCGAAATCCAAGCGTTTTTCCCTTGGGCAGCGACTCGAAAGCAGGCTGCTCGACATGATCACCATGCTGCATGGCTATCGCTATGTCCGCAACAAGGTGGCCCGGGCTGTGGAAATCTCGGCTTGTTTTGATGAGGTCAAGCTATTACTGAAGATTGCACATGACGCAAAAATCATCTCCCGCCCGGCCTTTGCCCATCTTGTTGTACGCACTGACGAGATCGGACGGATGCTGGGGGGCTTGTCAAAAAAATCCGTTGAAACAGATAAATAAAAGAAGTAAAGTTAATTCAGGCGTATCTGTCATCCTGTATGTACGGTGCGTGTGCTGCGCGGCGGGAGCTACAACAACAATCCCGACAACCTGCGTTCGTCTCACCGCAACAACAACGACCCGGGCAACCACAACAACAACAACGGCTTTCGTTTGGTTCGGTCGGGCCGGTCTTCAGGGTGTCAATACATGTCGCTGATGCAGTCCGTTTACGGATGGGCTGACCGTTTGTCATGTACATGACAGGTACGCCTTTCCCCGGACGTGGTGAGGGGATAGAGAGCAAGGGCTCCCGCCGTACTCCGCAGGCAGGACTTGCGAGATGGGCGGGAGAATTTTTATGGCCAAGGCGCGGGATTTGTATACCGGCATCATGGATGCCGGCAATCTGATCGAGGCCGCCTATCGGGCTGCACGGGGAAAGTATGCGCGTGAAAACGTCGTTGCCTGGATGCGTGATCTTGCTGACAATCTCTCGTTGATTCGTACACGGCTTGAAGACCAAACTTGGCGGCCCTCAGCGTACAAACAATTTTTGATACGATCACCCAAACAGCGAGTCATTAGCGCGGCGCCCTTTGCTGACCGGGTTGTGCATCATGCCGTCTGCCAGATCATCTTGCCAATTTTAGAAAAATCCCTCGTACCGCAAACCTGCGCCAATCGTATCGTTTACGGCACGCATCATGCCGTTGATTTGTGTCAACGCTATCTGCGACGGTTTGCCTGGTATCTCAAGTGTGACATCAAACAGTTTTTTCCGTCCATTGATCATGCAATTCTCAAAGCCTTGATCCGCAAGCGGATAGCCTGCCGAGATACGCTTGCCCTGATCGACTCATTGATCGACAGCGGGGGAGGGATGGATGACGTGACGGGCAGACGCGTGGGGCTGCCGCTGGGCAATCTGACATCACAGCACTTTGCCAATCTGTTTCTGTCTCCTCTTGATCATTTTGTTATCCAGCGGCTTCATGCCCGGGGCTATGTGCGCTACGTCGATGATTTTGTCATCTTCGGGAATTCACCCGCACATCTTGCCGAAATGCGGGACAAGGTGCAGGCCTATCTTGAAACCCTCAACCTGTCGATCCACACGACTCGTGCCCTGCCGCGGCCAGAAAAAGATGGCATCACGTTTTTGGGGTACAGGGTCTTTAGGGACTACCGAAGAGTGACACGGGACAATGTCATTCGTGCCCGCAGGCGGATTCGATTGCGCTACAGGCAGTATCATGACGGGCTGATTGATGCCAGGCAACTCAAGAGTTCATTGTTTGCATGGGTGGGGCATGCCCGCCAGGCCGATGCCTGGCCAATCATACGCAGGCTTCTTGCCGGTAAAATGCACACGAAATCACATTGTCGGGTTTGAATGTCTTAAACGCGATGCGACGGATCGCATACATCAGCGGCGGGCGGATGCCGTGGTGGTGTGACGTCATTTCCGGATACGCACACGTGCGACACCAACCGCACATTATTGGGATGCGACGGGGTCCATTGCAACAACGGCGGATGCATATCGTGGTGTGGCGGGAGGATCGCGTGGCACGCCGGGACAATCCGGCAATTATCCCGATACACATGTTTCACGTGAAACATGGCGTGTCCGGTATGCGCGCGGGGTGGGATGTATGATGGGTGTTTGACGATAATCCCGGATTGTTTACGTCGTAGAGACGCAAGATTTTGCGTCTCTACGAACACGGATGTCGTGGTGGTATGGCGCAATGATCCGGAATACAATGCATGCGCCAACGGTCATCCATTATCGTGTGTCGTGTTTTTGCAGGGGTCGGTTTGAAACCGACCCCTACATCGGACACCGTGGTGGTGTGACGCAATGTCCGGATACACATACGTGTGACACCGACCGCACATTATTGGGACGCGACGGGATCAAATACAACAACGGCGGATGCATATCGCGGGATGTATGCAATACACCGGGATTGTTTATGCACCACATGTTTCACGTGAAACACGGTGTGTCCGGTATGCGCGCGGGGCGGGATGCATGATGGGCGTTTGACGACAATCCGGATTGTTCACGTCGTAGAGACGCGCTATAGCGCGTCTCTACGAACACGGATGTCGTGGTGGTATGGCGCAATGATCCGGAATACAATGCATGCGCCAACGGTCATCCATTATCGTGTGTCGTGTTTTTGCAGGGGTCGGTTTGAAACCGACCCCTGCAACGGACACCGTTGGGTGTGACGTCATTTCCGGATACACATACGTGTGACACCGACCGCACATTATCGGGATGCGAAGGGGTCCATTGCAACAACGGCGGATGCATATCGCAGGGATGTATGCAACAAACCCGGTATATCCTGATATAAATGTTTCACGTGAAACACGGTGTGTCCGGTATGCACACGGGGTGGGATGCATGATGGGCGTTTGACGACAATCCCGGATTGTTTACGTCGTAGAGACGCAAGATTTTGCGTCTCTACGGATGCCGTGGTGGTGTGACGCAATAACCCGGATGAAATGCATGCGCCAACGGCCATGCATTATCGTGTGTCGTGTTTTTGTAGGGGTCGGTTTGAAACCGACCCCTACAACGGATGCCGTTGGGGTGATTACAATAATCTGGGATTGTTTACGCCGTAGAGACGCGCTATAGCGCGTCTCTACGAACACGGATATCGTGGTGTGGCGGGAGGATCGCGTGGCACGCCGGGACAATCCGGCAATTATCCCGATACACATGTTTCACGTGAAACATTCCGCGACACGCCGGCCAATATTCGGCCTGAGGATGTTCAACATAAACACCCAAAAGAAAAACCGCCCGATTGGGCGGTTGTGGCGAAACAATCGGGGGCGGCGGGCCGGGGTCAGTCCTGGCAGATGATGTCGAGGATGCGTTCGAGATCGTCGGCGCTGTAGTAGTTGATCTCGATGCGACCGCCTTTTTTCCCGTGCTTGATGATGGTCTTGGTGCCGAGGGCTTCCTCGAGGCGGGATTCGAGCTTGCCCAGCTCGGGATCGCGACCGGCCTGCTGCTGCCGTGTGCTTTCTTCGTCATCCGTGTCCGTGATCTTGCCGGTGATGGCTTCGAGTTCGCGCACACTCAGGTTCTTTTCGATGGTCCGGCGGGCCAGGGTTTCCATCTGGGTTTTTTTGCGGACGGAGAGGAGGGCGCGGGCGTGACCTGCGGAGATTTTTCCGTCGACGAGGTATTGCTGGACACTTTCGGGCAGACCGAGGAGGCGGATGGCGTTGGTGATGGCAGCCCGACTCTTGCCGAGCTTCTTTGCCAGATCCTCCTGTCGGTAGTTATGGCGCGAGATCAGGTCTTGATAGGCGATGGCTTCTTCAATCGGGTTGAGGTCTTCGCGCTGCAGGTTTTCGATCAGGGCCAGCTCAAGGACATCGTCGTCGGCTACATCTTTGATGACGACCGGTACTTTCTCGAGTCCGGCCAGTTGTGCGGCCCGCCAGCGACGCTCGCCGGCAATGATCTCGAATTTGTCGCCCTTTTTTCGCAGGACGAGGGGTTCGATGATCCCGACGGAACTGATGGAGGCGGCCAGCTCTTCCAGTTCGTCCTGGCCGAAGTGTTTGCGCGGCTGGTCTCGGTTGGGGATGATCTCGCTGACGGCGAGTTCGTTGGCGATGGCGGGAGCCGGTTTGGCCGGCTGTTGGGGAATGAGGGCCTCGAGGCCACGACCGAGTGCTTTTTTAGCCATTGGTGATCAGCTCCTCGGCGAGTTTGATGTAGCTGCGGGCGCCGGCGCCGCTCGGGTCGTATTTGTCGATCGGAATCCCGTGGCTGGGGGCCTCGGAGATCTTGACGGTCCGCGGGATGATCGTCTGGAAGACCTTGTCCTTGAAATAGGACGTGACCTCCTCGACGACCTGGTTGGAGAGGTTTGTCCGGCTGTCGTACATCGTCAGGAGGACGCCTTCGATGGCCAGCTCGGGGTTGAGGCTGTTTTGCACCAGGCCGACGGTCTTCATCAGTTTGACCATCCCCTCGAGGGCGTAGTATTCGCACTGGATCGGGATCAGGACGGAGTCGGCCGCCGTCAGGCCGTTCAATGTCAACAGGTCAAGGGCCGGCGGGCAGTCGATGATGATGAAGTCATACTCGGCGGCCAGGGGGCGCAGGGCCTTGCGCAGGCGGAACTCGCGCTCGGGGGCGGATGTCAGCTCAACCGAGACGCCGGAGAGGTGCGGATTGACGGGGATCAGATCCAGATTGGGGACGGGCGTGCTGATGATCGCATCGCGCGGGCTGGCTTCGTCCATCAGGATCTCGTACATCGAGGTCTGGTCGTCGCTGATGGCCATACCCAGCCCGCTGCATGAGTTGCCCTGGGCGTCGATGTCGGCCAAAAGGACCTTTTTGCCAAAGGATGCCAGGGCCGATGCGAGATTGATGGATGTGGTTGTTTTTCCCACACCGCCTTTTTGGTTGGATACTGCAATGATTTTTCCCATGTCTTTCTGCTCCGTCTTGTTGTCTCAGGTCGTGATGATGACCAGGGTTCGTTCGTGTGATTCGCCGGGTGTCTCGAGGCTGTAGGCCAAGGTCTCGTACCGGGTCTTTTTGGGCAGTGCTTTGAGTTCCTCCTGCACCGTTGCCATGCGCCCCTTGAAGGCGTAGATCCTGCCACCCGGCCGTAGGTACTTTTTTCCTTCGCGCAGGATCTTGTCGAGGGTGGCAAAGGCCCGGCAGACGAGGATCTCGCTTGTTTTTTCCGGTGCGGTCTGCGCGGCGTCATGCACCCGGGTATGTGGCAAATTTAGGTCCCGGACGCAGGTGTTCAAGAAATTAATTTTTTTGGCCTTCGTGTCGCAGAGGATGACCTCGGTCTCCGGTGCCAGAATTGAAATGATGATCCCCGGGAGTCCGCCGCCTGTCCCGAGGTCGGTGATCCGGGAGACGGCGGGGAGCAGGCGGGCCGCGAGGACGGAATCGACGATATGGTGCGAGGCCACGTTTTCGAGCGAGGCGCGCGAGATCAGGTTGATCCGTTCATTCCACTCGAGCAGATAGTCTGCGTAGGCCGTGATCCGGTCCAGCGCCTCTGGATCGATGGAGACATTGTTGAGTGCGAGCGCGCGGGAGATGGCTTCCCGTGAATTCATGGGCGGGGTCCTTGGTCTGCTTGTCTATATTTCTGGATATATCCATTATCGTACAAAAGCGGGGGTTGCATGAACCAGATCTTTGAAGTCCTGATGTTGCTCGCCTTCGGGGCGGCCTGGCCCTTCTCGATCCGCAAGTCCTGGGTCAGCGGCTCGACCGCCGGGAAGAGCATCATCTTCCTCTGGGTCGTATTTTTCGGGTACCTCTGCGGGATTGCCAACAAGATCCTCAACGGACAGGTCGGGGATGGCGTGATCTGGTTTTACACCTGCAACACCTTGATGGTCTCTCTCGATACCGTACTCTATTATCGCAACCGGCGACGGGAGCGGATGTCGGCATGAGGTAATGCTGGATTCACGAAGTGACGATATTGTGACAAGGGCGTTTCTCTTGTGCAGAGGGAAGTCATTCCGGGTTCGGGTTCGATGCTGTGCATCCCGAAGACCATTCGCCCTGCGGGGGAGCGTGACGTATGAAACGGTTGCTGGCAGCAGTGCTGGTTTTTTATTTTTGGGGAACAGTCCTCAGTCCGGCCAGTGAGCTGGTTGTCCGGAGCATCAGGCTCCAGCCGCATGGTCAGGGTGAAGCCAAGATGACGGTCACCCTGGAGAGTGCTGCCACCCTGGTGATCTACTACGATACGGTGCGGCCCGACAAGCCCGATGTTTTGGAGACCTTCTGGTTCAGCGAGGTCTCCGACAACCGGACAAGTACCCACTCGTTTTTCCTGCGAGAGGTCGAGCCGGGCGTGACCTACTATTTCCGGCTGGCCAGTTCCTGGCCGGCCGAGTTCCGGACCGGCGTCATGCAGTGGATGGTACCAAAAAACAGTAAAGACGATGTCATAATCAAATAAAATATGTGACGGAGTTGTTTGTGAGCGAAAGGATTGTGCTCCTTGTGGTCGAGGATGACCGCTTTTCCTATATGCGGGTCGAGCGGTTTTTGCAGTCCATTCCTTCGGCATCCTTCGAAATTGTCTGGGCACAGTCCTGCAGCCAGGCGTCGGACCGGCTTTCCGCGCAGGAGTTTGATGTCTGTCTTGTCGATTACCAGTTGCCCGACGGGACCGGAACTTTGCTGATCCGCGAGATCAACAAGAACCCGCTTGCTCCACCCTGCATCATGCTCACTTCCCAGGAGGGCTATCAGACCGACCTTGAGGCCATGCAGGCCGGGGCGGTGGATTATCTGACCAAAGACCGGCTCGAACCGGAGACCCTCGAACGCTCGATCCGCTACGCGCTTAAAAACCGCAGGGTAGAGGCGGCGCTCCGCGAAAGCCAGGAACGGTACGCCCTGGTCGTTCGGGGTGCCAACGATGGTGTCTGGGACTGGAATCCCCAGTCCGGACGACTCTACCTCTCGACCCGCTGGAAGGACATCCTCGGGTACCGGGACGAGGAGTTCGAGGAGAGCATGGAGCACTGGTTCTCCCGCGTCCATCCCGATGATCTCTTTGAGGCCCGGACCTCATTGGATGATTATCTCTCCTCACGGCTTCGGCAGCTTTCCAATGAATACAGAATGCGGCACAAGGACGGCCACTGGGTCTGGGTGCGTGTCAAGGGACAGGCTGTCTTTGACGCGGAGGGAAAAGCGGTCCGGGTGGCCGGCTCGATGGGTGACATCACCGAACGCCGGCAGGCGCTCGAGACCTTGCGGATCCGCGAGCAGGAGCGTGAGCTCAGACTCCAGCGGATGGAAGAAGAACTCCGCATGGCCCGGACCATCCAAAAGCAGTTTCTTCCCAGAATTGTTCCGGCGGGACCCGGCTTCCGCTTTTCGGCCATCTATCAGCCGGCCGAGATGGTTGGCGGCGATCTGTATGACTTTTATATGGAAAAAACTGCGTGTATTGGATTCATCTGCGATGTCTCGGGTCACGGTGTTCCCTCGGCCCTGATTTCTGGTCTGGTCAAGGCGACCTTCGAAGATGCTGCCTCGATGGACGGTGATCCGGGGAGTATCCTCACGCGAATGAATGGCTTGCTGCATGACAAGATGGGGACGTATTTTTTAACGGCAGCCTGCTTTCGCTATGACCGGACCACCCGGGATTTGACGCTGGCCTCAGCGGGGCACAATCCGCTCCTCCTGGCCAGGGATGGCAGGGTTGAGGAATTGGTGGCACATGGTCGGGTGGTTGGGCCATTTCCGGAGTATGTCTACGCGACCGAGACCTGGAGACTTGAGCCCGGTGATCGCATCCTGGCCTATACCGACGGAATCAACGAATGTGTCCGGTTTTCACCTGTGGAAGAAATGTACGGTGACGAGCGGCTGATGGATTTTTTGGCGGAGAAGACCTCATTGGATGGCGAGCAATTTTTGCAGGTCTTGTTGGACACGCTCGGCACTTTCTCCGGGAATGCCCCTTTTGAGGATGACGTGACCGCCATTGTTCTCGACATCGAATAAACCGACGATACTTCGGGTTTCACGGTGTTTTGTATTCTGCATATCAACCCCATTATGGATACTGGATACATGAAGAGCTACAGGAAAGAACTCTGGTTTGAAGCGAAACAGAGGCGGGAATTGTTCAATATCACGGGACAGGTTGAGGACTGCCTCGGGGAGAGCGGGATCCGGGAGGGTCTGGCTCTCGTCAATGCGATGCACATCACCGCCAGCGTGTTCATCAACGACGACGAGACTGGCTTGCATCACGATTTTGAGGTCTGGCTCGAAGGCCTTGCCCCAGAAAAACCCTATAATCGGTACCGGCACAACGGGTACGAGGACAACGGGGATGCGCACCTCAAGCGGACAATCATGGGGCGCGAAGTCGTCGTTGCTGTCACCAACGGGAAGCTCGATCTTGGTCCCTGGGAACAGATTTTTTACGGAGAGTTTGACGGGATGCGCCGCAAGCGCGTTCTTGTCAAGATCATCGGCGAATAAACCGTGCCATGCCCGGTTCGGGCATGACGGATGATTCGATACACAGCAACCCCGATGGGGTAAAGGAGTGAAACAATGAAAAAGATGTTGAGAATGACCGGGGTGGTCGTGTCCCTCGTGGCCATGATTCTCCCACTGACGGCCTATCAGTCTTCACAGGCTGAACTGGCAAGACGCAAGACGGCCGTTGACCGCTATCGTGCGGCAGGCGTCTTCAGCGAAAAGGTGTACCAGGCCGTCATGAGTACTCCCCGCGAGTACTTCATGCCGGAGGGGCAAAACCACATGACCTACGAAGAAGTTCCTGTGGCAATCGGCTGGGGACAGACCATCACCAACCAGTGGTTCGTCGCCTATATGACCCATCTCTTGGACGTTCAGGCAAGTGACAAGGTGCTCGAGATCGGATCCGGTTCCGGCTACCAGGCCTCCATCCTCTGGCAGATTACGAAAAAGGTCTACACCATCGAGATCGTCAGCCAGTTGGCTGCCATTGCCAAGCAGCGCTGGCAGAATCTCGGGTACAGCTCGATCGTTGGCAAGGCCGCTGACGGTTATTATGGCTGGGCCGAGTACGGTCCTTTTGACAAGATCGTTGTGACCTGCGCCGCTGACCACGTTCCGGTCTACCTGATGCAGCAGCTCAAACCGGGCGGGGTGATGGTCATTCCCGTCGGCAATCCCTTTGACCGCCAGACACTGCTCAAGATCACCAAGAACATGGATGGAACAGTCCGCACCGAGCGCCTGCAGTCCGTAAAATTTGTTCCGTTCACGGGCAAGATGCTTGAGAAATACGGGAAGTGATGCCCTGATGGAAAAACGTGGTCTTGTCAGTGTTTTCCTGGTATCGATGGCGGTACTGGGTGCCGAGCTGGGCGTCATTCGCTACATGAGTGTGGCGAGCTGGTCCAACTTTGCCGGCCTGATCATCAGTGTGGCCCTGCTCGGGTTCGGTTTGTCGGGGACCCTCCTGACAGTCATGCGCGAGCGGATCGAACGCCGGCTCCAGGACTGGCTCTTTTGGTCGGCCGCAGCCTTTGTTGTGACGTCCGGCTATGTCCTGCAGTTTGCGCGGGCCATCCCCTTCATTCCCCAGAGTCTTCATCAGGACGGAACGCAGGTTCTCTATCTGGCCCTCTATTACTTCCTGTTCTTCCTGCCATTTTTCTTCGGTGCGCTCTTCATCAACCTCTCGTTCATCCGCATGAAAGCCGGTATCAACAGGATGTATCTCTACAACCTGATGGGTTCCGGAGTCGGGGCGCTGGTTTTGCTGGTCTGCACATCCGTCGTTCCTCCGCAGTTCCTGATGATTCCCGTCCTGCTTCTCGGTTCAGCCGTTGTGATCAATGAGGCATCGGGAAGTGTCAAGCGGATTCGGATGGGTGCCATCGTCATCACGATCGCCTTCCTTCCTGTTCTCTTGACCGGACTCGGCCTGTTCTCACCGAGTCAGTCTGACAGTGCTGATGGCGCGGCTTCCGTGCAACAGGCTGCACCGGCTGATCCCAAGTCCGGGCTGATTCCTGCCTTGATGAATCTTGGTGACATGAGCATGTCCCATTACAAGGACATCTCCTACGCACTCAAGGTCCCGGGTTCGCGGATCATCCACGAGAAGCCGTCATCTCTGGGCTATATCCAGGTGATCGAGAGTTCCCAGTTCCGGTTTGCGCCTGGCCTCTCCCTCTCGTATTATGACTCCATCCCTCCGGTCCAGCATGGGTTGTTCATCGACGGGTTTGGCGCATCAGGAATCGCCCGCCTTGTGGATGCGACGAATGCCGGGTACATCCGGTACCTGCCGTTCTCCCTGTCCTACAGCATCAAGGACAAACCCTCGGCTCTGGTGATCGGCGCCGGTGGCGGCAATCCGGTTCTCTTTGCCTTGACGCTTGGCGCGTCCAAGGTGATGGCAGTCGAGCCATACGCCCCGGTCGTGAATCTGGCACGTGAAACATTTTCGGACTGGTCCAGCGGGATTTGGAATGATCCACGGGTGACAACCGTCATCAGTGATGGCCGGACCTTCTGCAAACGCGATGACGGGAAGTACGATATTCTCTCGATTCCTGCCATGGTCTCGTCGGGGATGTCCTTCAGTTCCGGTTCGGGGCATGGTGAGAACTACCTCTTTACCAAAGAGGCTTTCGATGACTACCTGGTCAGGCTGGCACCCGAAGGCCTCATCGACATTTCGATGCGGCTCGATTCACCTCCACGCTCTCTTCTCAAACTGGAGTCTCTGGTGTTCAGTTGGGCGAAGGAACGGTTTCCTGCAGATTTTGCACAGCGGATTGTTTTTATCCGCGGTCTGGACTGGGGTGCGTTTCTCGTCAAGAACGGTGTTTTCTCGACCAACGAGATCGCACAGCTCAAAAAAAAGACACGGGAACTGTCGGCTGATTTCTCGTATTATCCGGGAATCAAGGATACCGAGGTCAATGTCTACAACGTGATTCCGGAGGAATTGTATCATTCCTTCGCGATGACATTCATCAAGACAAACGAGCGGGCATTTATCGAGGGGTATGCTTTCAACATCGAGCCTCCGACGGACAACCGCCCGTACTTCGGCCACTTCCTTCCGCTCTCGACTGTCCCGAAACTCCTTGGGTTGGCGGGTGGCATGAAGGATGTCCCGTTTGACGAATGGGGCTATCTCCTCTCGTGGGCGACGGTGCTCCAGGGTGTCGTCTTCGGATTGTTGATCATCATTATTCCCGTCTTTACCTCGGGGCGGGCCTTCCTCAAGGAGCGTGGCAAGCTCAAGCTGATTGTCTACTTCTGCGCGCTCGGGATGGGCTTCATGCTCATCGAGATCGCGGTCATCCAGAAGCTCAATCTCTTTATCGCCAATCCGCTCTACAGTGTCGCCCTCGTGATCGGCGCTCTCCTGATCTTCTCCGGGATCGGTGCCGGGTATGCCAGCCGCTATCGGGGTGATGCCGCGAAGAAGGGGATCACCGTGGGCGTTGCCGGCATTCTCGGGTCACTGGCCTTGCATGCCTTCGTGTTCGCACCGCTGATGCAGCCCCTTCTCGGGTTGCCGGAGTTCTTCCGGATCGTGATCGTGATTCTCTTTTTGGCACCACTCGGGTTCTTCATGGGCTTTCCTTATCCCCTGGGCTTGCAGGTCTTGTCCGACAAGCGCGAGCACCTGATGCCTTGGGGTTTGGCCATCAATGGCTCGGTCTCCGTGTTTGCCAGCGTGCTCACGAGTATTCTTTCGATGCACTTCGGGTTTGTGTTCGTCTTTATCCTGGCTGCGTTGTTCTATCTCGCAGCCTGGCTGACCTTCCCGACACGGATTCGCTTTTCAAACTGAGAATCGTTTGTGAAGGAGTTCCACGGGCGCGGTGCCGGATATTCGGCACCGCGCCCGTTTCGTGAAGGAGTCCCCCGGTGTTGTCCGTCCTCATTGTCATCCTGATTTTTGTGGCCATTGCGGTCCGGCAGGTCGGGCGCCTCAGACTTGAGGTCTGGAGCGTCATGCTCGCCGGCGCCATCCTTGTGTTGCTGACCGGGGAGATTGCACCCGGGAAGGCATGGACGGCCATTGATTGGGATGTGCTTGTGTTTCTGGCTGGAATGTTTGTCGTGGGGGAGGGTCTCTATCGGTCAGGATTTTTGGCAGCGCATGCCGCACGGCTCTTTGCCGGTGCCAATACCACGGGCAAACTCGTCGCGCGCATCATCCTCATTTCGGGATTACTTTCGGCTCTCCTCATGAATGACACGCTGGCGATCATTGCCACGCCCCTCATGCTGCATTTTTCCCGTGTGACCCGGGTCGATGTCCGGCTCCTTCTATTGGCACTGGCGTTTTCGATTACGACCGGAAGTGTGTTGAGCCCGGTCGGGAATCCACAAAATCTTTTGGTGGCTGTCCAGAGCGGGATGCCCGATGCCTTTGGGACATTTCTGACCGGATTGGCCGTTCCGACAGGCGTCTCGATGGTCCTGGTCTGGCTGGTCTTGCGGATCGGGTGGAGGGATACCTTTCATCAGCAGTTTGCACTGGAGAGGCAGGGGCACATAGCAGACAGGAAACTGGCGCATCTTTCGGTACTCGGGGTCGGGCTGGCCGGATTGGCGATCATCGTCCGGATGGTGGCCGCCTGGATGGGTGAGGGCAATCTCTTTCCACTCGCGCTGGTCGCGGTCGTGGCCGCGCTTCCGGTTCTATTGTTTTCCGACAAACGATTCCTTGTCGTGAAACATGCGGACTGGCGGACTCTGGTATTTTTTGCGGCCATGTTTGTTGTCATGCAGTCCGTCTGGGAGAGCGGATTTTTTCAGGATCTGATGCAGCGGACCGGGCTGGATCTCGGAAGCGTTGAAGGCTTGATGGGCGGCGGAATCCTGATCAGCCAGCTTGTATCGAACGTCCCGTTTGTCGCGCTCATCCTTCCTGCGTTGGGACAGGCCGGCGCCGGTACTGCCCAATATCTGGCACTTGCCGCCGGGAGTACGATTGCGGGGAATCTCCTGATCCTCGGTGCAGCCAGCAATATCATCGTCTTGCAAAACGCCGAGCGGCATGGCGCCGGCTTCAGTTTTTGGGAATTTGCCCGTGTCGGGATTCCCTTGACACTCATTCAGGCTGCGGTCTACTGGGTCTGGTGTTCGCTGGTCCTCTGAGTACTTTCGGGGCCTGAGGATGTTCATCAAAAAGAGCCTTGACAACAATTAAAAGATTGCTTAATTATATGGCATGAACAGTCAAGTGAACACACATGCTTCCTGTCAGCCGGATGATCGTCGTCTGACAGAAACCGAGTGGCAGGATTGCACGGGGATGGCGGAACTTTTCAAGGCCCTGGCGGACGAGACACGAACCAGGATTCTGAGCCTCTTGTTGAACAGGGAACTGTGCGTTTGCGAGCTGGCAGCCAGTCTGGCGATGAGTCTGCCAGCTGTCAGCCATCACCTGCGCTTGCTCAAGATGTTGCGACTGGTGGCAACACGTCGCGAGGGGAAGCAGGTCTACTACTCGCTGCTGGATCAGCATGTGGCGGATCTGATCAGGATCGCACGCGACCACCTGCACGAGGGGGGCCGATGAGCACGATCACAAAGGCCAGGATCAGCGGGTTGAGCTGCGCAGTTTGTGCCGCCGGAATTGAAAAGACGCTCCAGGCTCGTGAGGGTCTCGCAGCGTGCCGCATCAATTTTGCCACCGGGACGATCCGCTATCCCGCAGAACGGGAGGCTGAGGTTCAAGACGTCATTTGTGAGATCGAGCCGGATGTCCGGATCGAGCGGGACTCCGGGAAGCATTCCGGCCAGCCGGGTCCCTGGCATTGGAGGGAGAGTTGGCGTCTTGTCCTGTCAGGGATGCTCTTTGTGCTGGTGCTTTTTGGGGAACAATCCTGGAACGAAGACGGGTTGCAGGTTGTAGCCTGGGGGCTGGCTCTTGCGGGCTGGTTGCTGGCCGGCTGGGGGGTGCTTCGGGCGGCCGTCAGGAATCTCTTGCATGGTCGGGTCTTTGACGAAAACTTTTTGATGACTTTGGCGACGCTTGGGGCCTTTGCCATCGGACATCTCCCGGAAGCCCTCGGTGTCATGCTCTTTTACCATGTTGGCGAGCTGGCTCAGGATTCCGCGGTCCAGTCGAGCAGGAGCTCGATCCAGGCTCTGGCCGGAGGGATCGCCGAGGAGAGCAGGGTGGTGACGGACTCCGGGACACACATCCGGCCCGCACAGGAAATTCCTCCGGGAGTACTCCTTGAAGTGTGGCCCGGTGAGCGGATCTCACACGATGGTGTCCTCGAGGGCGGACCGGCCTGGCTGGATACATCAGCCCTGACCGGCGAATCCAGACCGCGCATGTTTGACGCCGGGAGTGACATCCAGGCCGGGTATCTTGTTGTGGAGACGAGAGTCCGGCTGCGCGTGACACGGATGCTTGCGGATTCTGCCGTATCACGGATCATGCATCTTGTGGAGGAAGCAACACAGCGCAAGGCCCAAACGGAACGTTTCATGACGAGGTTCGCAGCGGTCTACACACCCGTCGTTGTCCTGGCGGCAGTCCTGCTTGCAACGATCCCGCCCCTTGTGAGCGCACAGGCCGGATTTGAGGACTGGTTCTTTCGCGCGCTTGTCTTTCTCGTGATTTCCTGTCCCTGTGCCCTGGTTGTCTCCATTCCCCTCGGGTATTACGCGGGGATCGGGGCGGCATCCCGCAACGGGATATTGGTCAAGGGCGGGATCGTCCTGGATGCACTGGCCCGGGTCCGTTCGGTCGTCTTTGACAAAACCGGGACGGTTACAGACGGGAAGTACCGGGTTCGAAGGATCATACCGGGTCCGGGGTGGACTGAGGATGGTGTTGTGCAGGTGGCCGCCGCGATGGAAGCACATTCCAACCATCCCGTGGCGCGGGCTGTCCGGGAGGCATGCTCCCGGGCCGGCTTGCCCTCCCTGCCGGAGATGGCAGAGATTCGCGAGGTGCGCGGGCGTGGTCTGACAGGTCGATCCCGGGACGGGAAGATGTGTGTTTTCGGATCAGCAGAGTTTGTCTGCGAAGCATGCGGATGTGCTGCTCCGCAAGGACAGGCCGGATTGTATTTGGCCATCGATGGAGTCGTTGTCGGAGCAATCGAGATTGATGATGGCCTGCGTCCTTCATCCCGGGATGCTGTCACCGAACTCCGGACACTCGGTGTGCAACACGTGGCACTCTTCAGTGGCGATTCAAGTTTGCGAGCCAGCCAGGTCGGAACACTTCTCGGCATGGATGCGGCCATTGGCGGGTTGTTGCCGGAAGGCAAGCTCAAGGCCATGGAAAATCTCATGCAGGACCGGTCCATGCGAACGACGGTCTTTGTCGGGGACGGCATCAATGATGCACCTGTCATCAAACGGGCGGATGTCGGAATTGCCATGGGCGGTTTGGGGAGTGATGCCGCCATTGAGGCTGCGGATGCCGTCCTCGTGGAAGACGATCCCCTCCTGGTCTCCCGTGCGGTGCGGATCGCGAGAGCCACCCGACGCGTTGTCTGGAACAACATTCTGTTTGCCCTCTCATTCAAGGTGGTGTTCTTGCTGCTTGGTGGACTTGGGCTTGCCAGTCTTTGGGAGGCCGTGATTGCGGATGTCGGTGTGGCTCTGGTTGCGTTGGCAAACTCGATGCGGCTTGTATGGGGAAAACGATTTTCACAATGAATCTTTTGCTCAACTGGTACAGAACAGACAGGTTGGCATCATCTCAGCCAATCTGTCACGGCGGCCATCTTCGGACAATGGGCTGGAATCCCCGGATCCGGATTGCAAATCGTCCTCTGATCCAGCTCAGTCTTGCTTTTTACCGGGCGTTCCTGCTATTCTTGAACGGCAGTCTCTGATTGTCATTCCAAACCTAAGGCGGATTCCATGGCATTTGATATGATGCGGAAGGATTATGAACAGCGGAAGGCGGTGGCAAAGCCGTTGACCGCAGGGAAGTTTGTCAAAAAGGAAGATGCTGTCCGGCTTCTTGAAACGGTGATCAGGCCGGGTGACCGGGTCTGTCTCGAAGGGGATAACCAGAAACAGGCGGATTTTTTGGCCAAGGCGCTCGTGTCGGTCGATCCGGCCAAGGTCAACAGATTGCACATGGTCCAGTCCTCCATAGTCTTGCCCGAGCATATCCAGGTTTTTGAAAAAGGGATTGCCACGGATCTCGATTTTGCCTTTTCCGGTCCGCAGATGAAGGAACTCTACGAACTGGTGGTTTCCCGCAAAGCAAAGATCGGGGCCATCCATACCTATCTTGAAATCTATGGACGCTACTTTCTCGACCTCTATCCCCAGGTGTCGCTGATTGTCGCCGAAGAAGCGGATCAGGCCGGCAATCTCTTTACAGGATTCACCACCGAGGATACCCCGATCATTGCAGAGGCCACGCACTTCCGGTCCGGGATCGTGATTGCCCAGGTCAAAAAGAAGGTGGCGAGTGTGCCGCGTGTCGATATCCCGGGTGACTGGGTGGATTACGTGATCGAGACGGGTGAGGATTTCTGGATGCAGGCTCTCTTCACCCGGGATCCGGCCAAGATCACCGATCAGCAGGTCCTGATGGCCATGATGACCATCAAGGGAATTTACTCCGAGTACAATGTCGGCTCGCTCAATCACGGGCTCGGGTTTCCCACGGCGGCGGTCGAACTCCTTCTCCCGACCTACGGCAAGGAACTCGGGATCGAGGGACGGGCCTGTTACGACTGGGTTCTCAATCCGCATCCGACCATGATCCCCGCCATCGAAGCCGGGATTGCCCGCCGGGTCTATGCCTTTGGTGGCGAGCCCGGCATGGAAGAGTACGTCAAGGCCAGACCGGATGTCTTCTGCATCGGGCCTGACGGGAATATGCGCTCCAACCGCTGCGCGGCACACATGGCAGGCCTGTACGCCATTGACGCTTTTGTCGGCGCGACCCTCCAGGTGGACCGCTTTGGAAACAGCTCGACCGCCATCAAGGGGCGCATCTCGGGATTTGGCGGGGCACCCAATCTTGGCGGGACACCTCCCGGTCGACGCCATGTCACTGAAGCCTTTACCAAAGCCGGCTATCAGGAAAACGGTGTTCATTATGGAAGAAAGCTTGTCGTCCAGTTGACACCGACCAAGAGCGAGGGCAAGGGCATTCCGGTGTTTGTTCCTGAACTCTATGCCCAGACACTGTATAAAGAAGGGCTTTTCCCCGCGCCGCCGATCATGATCGCGGGCGATCAGTTGACGCATGTCGTGACCGAGGTCGGGATTGCCTATATCGACAAGGCACGGGACCTCAAGACGAGGATGCAGGCCATTGCCGCTGTGGCCGGCGAGACCGAGGTTGGTGCCATGGTTTCGGACAAGGAGCGTTCGGATCTTCGCTCGCGCGGGATTGTCAAGACTCCGGAGGATCTGGAGATTGACCGCGGACGGGCAACACGGGAACTCCTGGCCGCCAAATCCTTGCAGGACCTGATCGATATTTCCGGCGGGCTCTACAAGGTCCCGGCTTCCATCTCCCAAGGGTGATGGTGAGTACTCCCGGATTGCCCGGGAGCCGGATAACCAGGGAGCTTGGATGATGATGAGACACGATGGGGATGCCGGTTTTGGCATCCCCATCGTTTTCTTTCCAAGGTGATTCGCTCAGGGGCTGACAAAAATAAATCCGTAATTGTCTTTTCCGACGCGTTCCTTGACAACACCGACCGAGCTTTTCAGTTTCATCCCGATCTCCGGCGTGGCAACATCAAGCTGGCCGCTGGCCCGGAGTCCGTTGGCAAACTCGACGATTCCGAAATCCTGGTATTTTTTCATATACCC
>ERZ795056.2942-NODE-2942-length-18484-cov-13.069456_pt1 | contig 18484 bp, 11 predicted proteins | sample MGYA00375140_ERZ795056 | MGnify/ENA primary metagenome ERZ795056 (study PRJEB30185, sample SAMN05720227) | activated sludge metagenome | isolation source: Anaerobic digester | place: USA | collected 2015-03-09 ... | reverse complement strand
ATGGATTTGTTTTCTAAAACAGTCAAAGAAGCTTCAGTCAGTTTTCTACGCAATAATTCAGAACTACTGGTATGTAAATCCTGGTTGAGATTTGCTAAAGGAATACGTGGCGATTTTTTCAATCCCAACCAAGCTTTTGCACTGAGTATTTTACGGCAGCGACGATCAATTTCCTCTTGCGTAATTTTTTTCTCCTCAATAGCTTTTTTAATTAGTTGAATGCCAGTATGCACATCCTCGGCAAACAATAACACATCATTTCCTGCAAGTAATGCTTTCATATCAGCAAAACCAGGCTGATTACTAGCGGCAATACCTTTCATGTTGAGTGCATCCGTGAAAATTAATCCACTAAAACCTAATTCCTTCTGTAATAAATCGGTAACAACCAATGGTGATAGGGTAGTAGGTCGACCTTTTGTTGAATCAAAGGCTGGGACAAATAAATGAGCAACCATAACGCTGCCTAAACCATTCCGGATTAGTTCTTTAAATGGATATAATTCCAACGAATCTAATCGAGCACGTGGTTGATTTATATGCGGTAGTGTTTTATGAGAATCGGAATCGGTATCTCCATGCCCAGGGAAATGTTTCGCATTTGATAATACCAAAGCGTCTTGCATTCCTTTCATATAGGCAATTCCTTTGGTTGCAACTTGATATTTATTCTCACCAAACGAACGCATATTTATTACTGGATTTGATGCATTATTATTTACATCAACTACCGGTGCGAAATTCACCTGAATACCCATTCGGCGGCATTGTCGGGCAATTTCTTTTCCCATAAAATAAATCAAAGAATCGTTTTGAATTGCTCCTAAAGTCATTTGTTTAGGAAATGCTTCGGTTGAGTCCAAACGCATGGCTAATCCCCATTCTCCATCAATCGAAATCATCAAAGGAACATTCGAAATCTGTTGGTAATAATTGCACAATTTAGCTTGTCGAACCGGTCCACCCTGCATGAAAATTAAACCACCAATCTGGTAATCTTTAATCAGTTTAGTTATTTCATCTTGATGCGATTTAGGTTTATTCGAATAAGCTGCCACCATAAACAACTGCCCTATACGCTGATCTGGCGTAAGTACCTTCATCACACTATCGACCCAAGCTTTATTCGTTCCTTCGAAAGGAGGTTTTATCGAATCAACTTGAGGTGAAGTTGGCTGAATGGTAGACCAGAGTAGCGATATCGCTCCAATAATTAATAATGCAGGAAAAAGGAAGCGTTTCATGTTTGCAATTCGTATCAAAACGTAAATGTAGCCTGCGCCGTATGCGAGTTTCCCAAGAAAATGGAATAAGTATCAACATGTATTCGTGAAATGTTTAATTCTATAATAATGCAACTAGATATTCTACGTTTTATCATCGAAGCTATGTGCCTTTTCGTAAATTGAGCCCAATGAAAAGATGTGTTTTTCGAATACTAATTCTGTGGATTTTCATTTCACCACTTGCTGCTCAAAAGAGTATTCAATGGGGTTCTGATATTTTCAAACCTTCCAGTTCAACCGCGTTTCAAGTCATAGGAAATTGGCCCGATGGGATAATTATGCAAGCCCGAACTCGAACAAAATTATTTTCACCCGGAAAAACATTTATCCAACGATATGATAATTTGACTCTTTTACCACAATTCAATAAAGAAATCAAATTAGAAACAACTAAAGGCAGCAAAACGCTCGAATATGCTGTATTGGAGCGGGTAGGAGATAAGCCTGTTTTGATGGCTACCTATTTTAATTCCGAAAAAGATAAAATAGAATTATACGGTCGTCTTTACGATATCGAAGGTGAACCAAGTGAAAAAGAAAAGAAAATTGCTGAATTCCCTGCTACGCGTAAAAGTCAGTTGCAAGCACTGAATTTCGTTCAATCAAGCGATAGCAGTTCCATGCTTTGTTTTTTCTCAGAAAAATTCGATAAATATTCGAATGAGAAAATGGAATTTAATTTATTCAATCCACAATTAGAAATCATCTGGAATCGGAGTATTGAATTTCCATATAAAGGCAGTAATCTTCAAATACATCGAACAGTCGTTGATCCGCAAGGTCGCGTATATATGCTCGTACGTGTCATTTTCGATAAAGACGAATTAGCTAATAAAGGCGGTCCCCGATATCGGTATAGCTTAGTGACTTTTGCCAGCGATACTACACTGGTAGAGGATTACGAAATTAGTTTAGGTGACCAATATATTTCGGATATCGACCTAATCCTAGGAAAAGACAATCAGATTATTTGCAGTGGTTTTTATTCCGAACGCGGGCAAGGACAAGCAGCCGGAACATTTTTCTTAGAAATAGATCGAAATTCTAAAGCCGTACTCGACAAAAAACTCATTCCTTTCGATAAAGGATTTGCAGCTAGTTTTATGGAAACGAGTCGCATTCGAGGTAAAATGGAATTAAGCGATTTTAAACTTGATCATTTTGTTCGATTTAAAGATGGCACATTCGGTTTAGTTGCTGAACAATACCTCGAAGACGAGATTTGTTATCAGGATTTTCGGACAGGTATGTATAGCTGTAATTACTATTATTACTACAATAACATAATCGTTGTGAAGATGGATTCGATTGGAGATGTTATTTGGACAGCCGATATTCCTAAGTATCAGCAAAGCTCCAACGATGGTGGATTTTATTCTTCTTATGTGTTTGGTTTTGATGGAGAAAGCATGCATTTCGTTTTTAACGATCACCCAAAAAACTTAACAGAAACAGATCAATCTCGTGCGCATATCATGAACAATGTGCGAAGATCCGTACCTGTTTATGCTCGTATTAGTAATGACGGACAATTCAGTCGTCGTATGGTGTCAGACGAAAAGAAATCCCGTTTATTCATGGTGCCGCAATATTCCACTCAAATAAGTGATCGTTCCATTTGGTTGGTGGGAATTACCACGAATAAATATCGAACGGGAGTTTTGTCGTTTGATTAATGAATGGAATCATTTTCCGATTGAGCTTCGTGTTGCTGCTGATCTTTCTTGCATACATAAAGTACAAGTTTTAGCACCAGCCAAGGAATCGAAAGTAAGGCAAGTCCAATCAGCGTAATTTTCCAAATCGTCATGCGGCAAATAACGGTTAAGGAAAATCTTCCCGCAACATAAAAACAAAGCCACCACTTTCCTCTAATTCCGTATAAACGATTCCCCATTGCATAAAATGAGCTAGCGTTTTCGCCACTAAAAACCGGGGCAATTTGCTCCATTTACAGGCTTGATTTAAGCTGACCCATTTTTTGTCTTGTAAAACCTGAAGCACTTTTTGCTCTTTTTCGGTGAATTGTGCTGGGACTTCTTTTCCGGGATTTCGAATCTGCCACAAAGCTAAATGAACCGGATTAGCCAAACGGTTTGATGCTCCCACACGAAGCCAAGCTTTCCATTCTTCGGGTTCGGTTTGAGCTTTTACCGGTTTATGAATAGATTCTTCTACTTCGGCTTCTAGGATAAATTTCCCATCCACTTCCCAACGTCGTGTTTTTAGCGTGACTGGCGGATCACAATACATCGAAGCCGCAGCATCTAACACATATACTTCTTCATCCAATCGAATTCCCGCAAGTGCGCCATTATCCTTCACACCAACTAATATTTTTCCTCCCTGAGCATTTGAAAAAGCCGATATGGTTGCTGCAATTTTTCGGGCAGAATTAAGCTCAAACTTAAATTCAAGTGTTTGACTTTCGCCTTTAGCTATTAATTCTTTTAACCCTTGCATGGGGCGAATATAATCAAGTGATATGAACAGTCTTGTTAATAGGGATGTGAGCAATTCACTTTAATTAACTCAGGATAGTTTGTCGACTGGGTTAAATTTGCACTATGCTTCAAAAGCTCTCTATCCGAAATTATGCGCTTATTCAGGAACTTAGCATCGACTTGCGTCCTGGATTAACCATTATTACAGGTGAAACAGGTGCAGGAAAGTCAATCCTATTAGGAGCATTATCACTTTTATTGGGCGACCGAGCCGATCCTTCTGTCTTACGCGACCCAAACCAAAAATGCATTGTTGAAGCTACGCTAGCTATTCAGAAGTATAATCTGAGTGACTTTTTTCGTGCCCACGATTTGGATGAAGAAACTAACTGTATCATTCGTCGCGAAATAAATCCAGCCGGAAAGTCTCGAGCATTTATAAACGACACGCCCGTCAACCTCAATCAGCTTCGTGAATTAGGTGCTCGACTCATTGATATTCATTCTCAGCACGATACATTACTGTTGAATAGTTCAGCATTTCAGCTTCAATTGCTCGATGCTCCCGCCGGCACCGTCGAATTATTGCTACAATACCGGGATTTATTTTCTAATTGGAAGAAGAAGAAAAAAGAACTGGAAGATTTACGTGCCGAAGAAAGTCGCATTCGAGCTGAACAGGATTTCCTTCAGTTTCAGTTCGATGAATTAGAAACCGTTCGAATTCGTCCCAATGAATCGCAATTGCTCGAGGAGGAGTTTGAAGTATTAAGTCATGCCGAAGACATTAAAGTCCATCTTTCTTCAGCTATTCAAGGATTAGATGATGAAAATCGTGGAGTCATTCCGGCTTTGCGCCAAGTGCAGAATTCAATTCAGCAAGCAGCTAAATATTCTCCTGCTATCGCAACTATTCAAGAACGTATTCAATCTTCATTAATAGAAATACGAGATATTCTTGCTGAGTCGGAACATCAAGCCGAACATTTAGATGCCAATCCAATTCGATTAGAAGAATTACGTAGCCGCCTCGATCAATTAAATCATCTTTTGAATAAACATCGAGTTTCAACCAGCGACGAATTACTCGTACTTCAACAACAGTTTGAAGAACGACTCAATCAAGCTGCGGGTTTGAATGAAGATTTAGTTCGTTTGCAGCAAGAACTCGATTCACTTTACACTCAAGTAATTGATAAAGCTGAACGTATTTCTGAGAAACGGAAAGCAATCATTCCTCGAATAGTGAAGGAAAGCACAGCTGTATTAGCACGTTTGGGCATGCCAAAAACGCGGTTACAAATAGAGTTATCTAAACGTGAATATCCCGAAACGAATGGTTTAGATAAAGTGAATGTGCTTTTCTCGGCAAATGCTGGTTCTATTCCGCAAGAGTTGAGTAAAGTAGCCAGTGGGGGAGAACTTTCCCGTTTAATGTTGAGTTTAAAGAAGATAATTGCTGGATCAGTAGCATTACCAACCATCGTTTTTGATGAAATTGATACAGGTATTTCGGGTTCAGTAGCTGATAGCATGGGCGAAATTCTCAAAGAAATGGGAACCGAACTACAGGTTATTGCCATCACCCATTTACCTCAAATTGCTAGTAAGGGCGATGATCATTTGAAAGTTATCAAATCAACAACTGGTAAAGAAACAAGTTCCTTACTCATTCGCTTAAACGAAGCTGATCGTATTGATGAAATTGCCGGTATGCTAAGCGGAAAAGAATTGTCAGAAGCAGCTATTTCCAATGCTCGTTCATTACTTGGCATGGGCACTTAAACAAAACTTTTACATTTACACTCGCAAAACAATCGGTGTTTTAACGTAAGCACTTATTTATCAACGAATTCAACACATATACAATACCCATGAATCAGATTTTAAAAGGAAAACGCGGAATAATCTTCGGAGCATTAGATGAGCAAAGTATTGCTTGGAAAGTTGCTGAACAAGCTCATGCCGAAGGAGCTTCTTTTGTATTGACGAACGCTCCAATAGCCATGCGTATGGGCGAAATCAACAAATTAGCAGAGAAATGCAATGCTCAAATTGTTCCTGCCGATGCAACTTCTGATGAAGATTTAAATAACCTGTTTACCAAAGCACAGGAAATTTTAGGTGGTAAAATCGATTTCGTTCTACATTCTATAGGTATGTCACCGAACGTTCGTAAAGCTCGTCCGTATACCGATTTGAATTATGAGTTCTTTCATAAGACAATAGATGTTTCGGCTATGTCGTTACACCGTGTATTACAAGCTGCTCATAAACAAGATGCATTAAACGAATGGGGATCTGTGGTTGCGCTAACCTACATTGCTGCTCAACGTACTTTCCCAGATTATAGCGATATGGCCGAAGCGAAAGCGATGCTTGAATCGATTGCCCGCAGTTTTGGTTACCATTACGGTAAAGCGAAACATGTGCGTGTAAATACCATTTCGCAATCTCCAACATGGACTACTGCTGGAAGCGGCGTACCGGGCTTCAAAGAGTTTTACAACTATGCCGATACCATGGCACCACTTGGAAACGCTTCAGCTTTAGATTGTGCTAATTATTGCATCAGCCTATTCTCCGACTATACACGTATGGTTACCATGCAGAATCTTTTCCACGATGGAGGATTCTCAAACATGGGAATCAATGCAGCTATGGTTGTTCCAAAAGAAGATTAATGAAAAATAGACCTTTCTCCTGTCGTACAATTTGCCTGAGCCTACTGGCTTTGAGTTTAATTTGTTTTAGTTCCCAAGCGAACGGGCAGGAGGAAGGTATTACTCCAGTAAAACAACGTACCATTCCATTTTCAATTCGGTTCGATGGTGGATTAGGTTTTCTAACTACGCCTCGCGCCATGAAACTTACCTTTAACAGTGTAGGTGATGCGAATGTGGGCACCTTTTTTCACATCGCTAAAGGTGTAAATGTTGGTTTGAATTTTCGTTACACTGGATATCAGGTTTCTCGAAACGCTTCTAATTTCAACGATCTCGATACTATTAAAGGAGCAAATGGGACAACTGTAATCTCAGTTCCCATTCACACTACACATAATATGTTTAGTCCAGGAATTACGCTCGGTTACGATAAGTGGATCAGTGGTTATTCCTTGTTTAATTTTAATTTCTGCACTGCCTATTCATTAGTACGTTATGCCAATATTCGCAGCTTAGAAAAAGACTATCCAAATCCTCCAAATAAATCGGTTTATAACTACAATGCTTTATTGATCGAGCCAGCTGTGAACTTCATGTATTTCTTCGAAGATCATGCTGCCATGTCCATCAAAGTTTCCTATTCACGCTTGTTTGCAGGTTTTCATCCTGAACAGATTGCCCTCGATGGTGGCGCTATATCGTATGAAAAAGCAGATCTAGGTGGACAAATTCAGTTCATCTCAGTAGGATTAGGTTTTGTGTATTCCTTTAAGCGTATTGAGTAATTAGGTGGTTTCCTGGTTTTCGCAGTAGCCTCCATCAATGCCATAGCTTTAGCGAAGGCATATTAGTTCAATTCCTAGCACAAATTGCTAGACTTAATATTTACTTTACTCAACTGAATTGAAATAAAAAGCCCCGATAGATTCAACTCTACCGGGGCTTTTGTTTTAGTACTAATTCCTATTCAGATTCAGCTTGATCTTCCGATTTCTTCTTCTTTTTCGGTTTGCTGATTTTTACCTGAATCTCTTTCAATTCCTCATCATACGATAGGTTGATAGAATCTCCTTCGGTTAGGGTAGAACCAATGATATGTTCTGCCAAAGGATCTTCTACGTATTTCTGAATCGCACGTTTTAGCGGACGAGCACCAAATTGAGAATCGTATCCTTTTTCCACAATGAAATCACGAGCCGAATCTTCCAATTTGATTTTGTATCCCATATTTTCTATACGACGATACAAATGAGCTAATTCAATATCAATAATCTCGTTGATGTTTTCTTTGCTTAATGAATTAAACATAATCACATCATCCACACGATTCAAGAATTCAGGAGCAAATGCTTTTTTCAATGCACTTTCAACCACACCGCGATCGTGATCAGAAGCTGAAGTTGCTTTTGCAGTAGTTGTGAAACCAACTCCTTGTCCGAAATCTTTCAACTGACGTGAACCAATGTTCGAAGTCATGATGATGATGGCATTCTTGAAATCGATTTTACGACCCAAACTATCAGTCAATTGACCATCATCCAAAACCTGCAATAACAAGTTGAATACATCCGGGTGAGCTTTTTCAATCTCATCCAATAAGACAACTGAATATGGTTTGCGACGAACTTTTTCTGTTAACTGTCCACCTTCTTCATAACCAACATATCCTGGAGGCGCTCCAATCAAACGAGAAACAGCAAATTTCTCCATGTACTCACTCATATCAATACGAATGAGTGCATCATCACTATCGAATAAGTACTTCGAAAGCACTTTAGCTAATTGAGTTTTACCCACACCAGTAGGTCCCAAGAAGATAAATGAACCAATCGGACGATTCGGATCTTTCAATCCAGCACGATTCCGTTGAATGGCTTTTACTACTTTCTTAATGGCCTCATCTTGTCCGATTACTTTCCCTTGGATTTCATCGTACATCTTAACCAAACGAGAACTTTCGTTTTGAGCAATTCGTTGCGTTGGAACACCCGTCATCATCGCAACAACTTCGGCAACATTATCCTCTGTAACTGTTTGTCGATTATTTCGGGTTTCTTCTTCCCAAGCTTTTTTCGCTGCATCGAGTTGTTCAATGAGCGTTTTCTCTTTATCGCGAAGTCGGGCAGCCTCTTCATATTTCTGGCTTTTCACCACCTGAATTTTCTCAGCTTTTACTTCTTCGATTTTAGATTCAATATCGAGGATGTTTTGTGGTACATGTATATTAGTAATGTGTACACGTGAACCTGCTTCATCCAAAGCATCAATCGCTTTATCTGGTAAATGACGATCGCTTACATAACGTTGAGTCAATGTTACACAGGCTTTTAAAGCTTCAGGAGTGTAAATTACGTTGTGGTGATCTTCGTATTTTCCTTTGATGTTATTGAGAATCTGGAAAGTTTCTTCTTCCGAAGTTGGATCAACTATCACCTTCTGGAAACGACGTTCTAACGCTCCATCTTTCTCAATATACTGACGATATTCATCTAGCGTAGTAGCACCAATACATTGAATTTCTCCACGAGCCAATGCTGGTTTGAACATATTAGATGCATCTAATGATCCACTTGCTCCACCAGCGCCAACGATTGTATGAATCTCATCAATGAATAGAATCACATCTGGCGATTTCTCTAATTCATTCAATACCGCTTTCATACGCTCTTCAAACTGACCCCGATATTTGGTTCCAGCAACTAAAGAAGCTAAGTCTAATGTGATTACTCGCTTATCGAATAAAACACGAGATACTTTCTTTTGAACGATACGAAGTGCAAGTCCTTCAGCAATAGCCGACTTACCAACACCCGGCTCACCAATTAAAATTGGATTGTTTTTCTTTCTACGAGAAAGGATTTGAGAAACACGTTCGATTTCTTTTTCTCGACCAACAATTGGGTCAAGTTTTCCTTCATCGGCAGCTTTTGTTAAATCGCGACCGAAATTATCTAGAACCGGAGTTTTCGATTTTGTATCAGTCACTTTTTTGGTTCCGCCGCCACCAAATGATCCAGCATCGTCGTCATTATCATCGTCGAGCGGATTGTTGGAAGCTTGGGCACGTGGTTCTTCTGTGAGCAAATTCTTCAGCTCATCTCGTACAGTTGTATAATCCACATTAAATTTTTCTAAGGTTTTTGTGACAATATTGTCTTCATCTTTTAAGATGGCTAGCAATAAGTGTTCAGTACCTATTAAACTAGTCTTGAATAACCGAGCTTCTAAGTAAGTTACTTTGAGCGCTTTCTCGGCTTGTTTTACTAAAGGTATTTGATTCAAATTCAATGATTTACCAGAAGACACTTTGATTGAAGATTCAATTTGCTTTCGAAGATCCGCAATATCTACTCCTAAGCTTTTCATAATCTTTATCGCCATTCCTTCGCCCTCACGAATAATACCGAGTAATAAATGCTCAACGCCCATGTAATCGTGGCCTAGGCGTAAGGCTTCTTCCCGGCTGTAGGAAATCACATCTTTAACTCGTGGTGAAAATCTCGCTTCCATAGATGGTTTGTGTCTTTGTTAAATTCAGTCCTATTCAAAGATAGAAAATTGGGACTAAGCTTCGGTTACAAATTTATTGGCAAGTACCAACGTACTTCAGTATGGAATTGTTAATTACAAACAGAAATTTGTTAATACAAACGGCTTAAAAAACAGCCCCGAATCGCTCAAAAGGCTATATTCGCAGCTTGATTTTGAATTCCCAATTTAACAACAACCATACACTTCCGGTTTAACTGATTTTATGGCAGAAGGAGAGAAGATAATTCCGATTAACATCGAAGAAGAAATGAAAACGGCTTACATCGATTATTCGATGTCGGTCATTGTGTCACGTGCATTACCTGATGTACGCGACGGATTGAAACCTGTACACCGCCGAGTTCTGTTCGGAATGCAAGAATTAGGTGTATCAGCTTCACGTCCACATAAGAAATCGGCCCGTATTGTTGGGGAGGTTTTAGGAAAGTTTCACCCGCATGGAGATACTTCCGTTTACGATGCCATGGTTCGTATGGCTCAGGAATGGAGTTTACGTTATCCATTGGTAGACGGACAAGGTAACTTTGGATCAGTCGATGGCGATAGTCCGGCTGCTATGCGTTATACCGAAGCACGTTTAAAGCGTATAGCTGAGGAAATGCTAGCTGATATCGACAAAAACACAGTCGATTTCAAACTCAACTTTGACGATTCCCTAGAAGAACCAACTGTACTTCCTGCGGCTATCCCGAATTTGCTGATTAATGGAGCATCGGGAATTGCTGTTGGTATGGCGACTAACATGCCGCCGCATCAATTGGGTGAAGTAATCGACGGAACGGTAGCATACATCGACAACCGCGAGATCACGATTGAGGAATTGATGAAGCATATTAAAGCTCCCGATTTCCCAACAGGTGGTACCATTTACGGGTATGAAGGTGTTAAAGAAGCTTTCGAAACGGGACGTGGACGTATTGTAATGCGTGCCAAATCTTCTATTGAACAAGCCGATAACGGTCGCGAGCGCATCATTGTAACGGAAATCCCTTACATGGTGAATAAAGCCGAAATGATTCGTAAAACGGCTGAGTTGATCAATGAAAAGAAGATAGAAGGCATCAGCGACATGCGCGACGAAAGTGACCGCGATGGGATGCGTATAGTATATGAGTTGAAGAAAGATACAATCACCAGTGTTGTATTAAACAATTTATATAAGCATACACAGCTACAGTCTTCATTTTCAGTAAATAACATTGCTCTTGTAAATGGTCGTCCAGAGATGTTAAATCTCAAAACGCTTATTAGCCATTTCGTAGAGCATCGTCATGACGTTCTCATTCGTCGCACTAAATTTGACTTGGAGCAAGCTGAAAAGCGTGCCCATATTTTAGAAGGTTTCCTAATTGCTTTGGATAATCTTGATGCGATCATCACCTTGATCAGAGCTTCAAGAACTCCAGATGATGCACGTGAAGGTTTGATGGAAGGCTTTAGTCTTTCTGAGATTCAGGCACGAGCTATTTTGAATTTAACACTTCAACGATTAACAGGACTTGAGCGCGATAAGATTCGTGATGAGTATGCTGAATTGATGAAGACTATTGAGCATTTGAAAGAAATCTTGGCTAACGAGACGTTGCGAATGACAATCATCAAAGACGAGCTTCTATTAATAAAGGAGAAATACAATGATGAGCGTCGTACGAATATTATCTACGCAGCTGATGGTGAACGTATTGAGGACTTTATTGCGGATGAACCTTGTATTATCACGGTTTCGCATATGGGTTACATCAAACGTACAAACTTGAATGAATACCGTACTCAGAAACGTGGTGGAAAAGGATCTATTGGTTCAAACACGCGTGATGAAGACTTCTTAGAGCATTTATTCTCAGCAACTACGCACAATTATCTGTTATTCTTCACGAAAAACGGACGTTGTTTCTGGATGCGTGCTTTTGAAGTACCAGAAGGTTCTAAAACATCGAAAGGACGTGCTATTCAGAACTTGGTGAATATGCCACCTGATGATAAAGTGGTTGCTTATGTGAATGTAACAAGCTTGAGCGATCCTGAATACATCAATAACAACTACATTATAATGTGTACGAATAAAGGAACGATTAAGAAAACGTCCCTTGAAGCGTATTCACGTCCGCGCCAGAATGGTATTAATGCCATTACAGTAAGAGAAGGCGAGGAGTTGTTAGAAGCAAAAATGACAAACGGAACTAGCGAAATCATGATGGCTTTAAAAAGCGGTCGTGCGATTCGTTTCCCTGAAGAGAAAGTTCGTCCAATGGGACGTAATGCATCTGGAGTTCGTGGTGTTACGTTAAAAGATGAGCAAGATGAAGTAGTGGGAATGGTATGTGCTGAAACGGTGAATACACAAGTTTTAGTTGTATCTGAAAACGGCTACGGAAAACGTTCTGATATTGAAGAATATCGTGTAACAAACCGGGGTGGAAAAGGAGTGAAGACCATTAATATCACAGAGAAAACAGGTTCTTTAATTGCTATTATTGGTGTGAAAGATGAGGATGATTTGATGATTATCACTCGTTCGGGTGTTACGATTCGTACTCCAGTAGAAGGATTGCGTGTGATGGGACGAAATACTCAAGGTGTTCGTTTGATAACATTAAAAGGTAGTCAAAGCATTGCTGCAGTTGCTTGTGTTGAAAAAGAAGAAGAGGTTGAAGAAGAAATGGGCGAATCAACCGGAGAAGAAGGCACGATAACTGGTAGCGACGAAACTCCTGAATCATCAACTGAAGAATAATTTAAAACATACGTGTATGAAACGAATTACCCTGATGTTCCTGGCAACTTCACTGGGGCTGCATTTACAGGCACAACCCAATAAAGTTGTTAGTGCATACAACTACCTCAATTACTATCTAAAAGATAAGGAAATTGAGAATTTGAAAAATGCTCGTCAGAATATCGATGAAGCAGCCGAAAACGCTGGTACTGCGGCAAAGCCAAAAACTTGGTATTATCGTGGAAACGTGTATTGGGCGATTCAGGAGAGTAAAGATCCAGCTTTGATGGAAGCAGCTGTAAATCCGTTGCTTACAGCGGTTGAGTCGTATAAAAAAGTGTACGATTTAGATCCGAAATATGAATATGCCGAAGAGTCGTATCAAAAAGCGTTGGTAGGATATCGTAATCTCGGGATTATGGCGTTTAATAAGAACGATTTCAATGGAGCATTAGGTTTCTTTGAAAGTACAACCGAGTTATCTGCTAAAAAAGGAGTAGTTGATACATCAGCGATTGAAAATTCATCGATTGCAGCTATTCGTGGGAATAATTCAGCAAAAGCACAGCAATACTTGAAACAACTGATATCATATAACACCGATAAAGACGGAACTCGTTATTTACAGTTGATTCGCGTGCAAAAAGAAGCTGGAGATACTGCAGCATCTGTAAAAACGTTGATGGAAGGTCGTCAGAAGTTTCCTAATGACCAGAAGCTTTTAACCGAGGAGTTGAACAACTACTTGCAAGGCGGAAAATCAGCAGAAGCGGAGAAATTGCTAGCTATTGCCATTGAAAAGGATCCAACTAATCATTTGTTGCATTACGCATCTGGAACCATTTTCGAAGATTTGGGTAAACGTGAGCAAGCTATTGCAGCATACAAGAAAGCAATCGAGATTAAACCTGATTTCTGGGAAGGTTATTTCAACTTAGGAGCTTTGTACAACAACGAAGCGAAACGTTTGCAGGATATTGCCAACAACGAGAAGGATAACAAGAAATACGAAGCAGGCAAGAAACTAGCAGAAGCTGAATTTAACCAAGCATTACCAAACTTGGAGAAAGCGTTAGAGTTAGCACCGAAAGACAGTCCGGATTTACAACCGCTTCTCAAAACATTGAAACAAATTTACAGTCTGTTAAACATGACTGATAAGTACAATGAAATGAAGAAACGATTAGGACAATAATCTCAACCAAGATAGAGGACCTAAAAATCCTCTTTTCTTGTATATTTATATTTAACATAATATTAATTATATAACAAATAAATATTCGAGAAATCCATTGTTTATGGGCTTTTGGGAAATTACCTTGATTGATGTCGATATGCATAATTTGGGAATTAGCTACTTGCTGAGAATCGTATCGTTACGTATGAAAAAAATGAACTCGCAGATTTCGTCAGGATTTTACCGTATAGAATATTGATTCAAATTCGTTTTGATTTTCATGCTCAAGAATTCTGTTGATTAACAAATTGTCTGTTTAACAATTAGATAGATCATCATCCTATATAAAAGCATTTGCTGTTGTCCCGAAATCCATTAGGTTTGTAGCCCTCAATTGATTGATGGATTGAAAAATTCGTTTAAGTAATCAATTACAACTTATTGTGAATGAGCTGGTTTAGTCGAAAAAACAAAAACATCACCACTTCCACACTGGAGAAAAAAGAAACTCCAGAAGGATTATGGTACAAATGCCCATCCTGCAAGAAGATCTTTGCATCGATTGATCATGAAGCCAATCTTTGGGTTTGCTCGAATTGTGGTTTCCACGAACGCGTGAATTCTAGGGAGTATTTTTCGGTTTTGTTTGATGACAATAAATACGAAGAGATTCTCAATAACATACGTTCAGCTGATCCTTTGGTTTTTGAAGATACCAAGAAATACAAAGATCGCTTGGTGGCAAGTATGGCTAAATCGGGTTATAAAGATGCTATTTCGGTTGGTGTTGGTCCGGTCGATGGTGTTAAGATGGTTATCGCCTGTATGAATTTTGAATTTATTGGTGGTTCTATGGGCTCTGTCGTTGGGGAAAAGATTTCCCGATCGATTGATTATAGCATTAAGCACAAGCTTCCCTTTATGATTATCAGTAAATCGGGAGGTGCACGTATGATGGAAGCCGCATATTCATTGATGCAGATGGCAAAAACATCGGCCAAGCTTACCCAATTAAGCGACGCAGGTCTCCCCTACATCTCTCTCCTCACCGATCCAACAACTGGTGGAGTTACTGCTTCGTATGCCATGTTAGGAGATTTGAACATTGCTGAACCGGGCTCTTTGATTGGATTTGCTGGTCCACGTGTAGTAAAAGAAACCATTGGTAAGGATTTACCGGAAGGATTTCAAACAGCTGAGTTTGTTTTAGAGCACGGTTTTCTAGATTTGATCATTGAAAGACGCGATTTAAAGTTTAAAATAGCTCAGATTGTACGCCTTCTTATGAAGCAAAACTGTACTCCTGTGGTTAAAAACGCATTCTCCTAAACATGAAAACGCCCGTGAAAAGTCAAATTCAGACTTATTCACATAGAGATTGTTAATTTTTTAGGAGTAGTTTATTCAGGCACAGATTTTTTACTTAGCTTTGCGCTCCTGTAAAAGAAGACACATAAAAATGGCATTGACGTCAGAATTAAAAAAAGAAATCTTCACCAAATTTGGTGGATCAGAGACCAACACAGGCTCTACAGAAGCGCAGATTGCGATGTTTACTCAACGCATTTCTGATCTTACTGAACATTTGAAAGTCAACAAGAAAGACTTTGGAACACAACGTTCACTCATTCGTCTTGTAGGTAAACGCCGCAGTATGCTGGATTACCTTAAAGCACGCGACATCGAAAAATACCGGGCGATTCTTAAAGAATTGAATATCCGGAAATAAGTTTCTGAAAAAGGCAATTCACGGATTGCCTTTTTCCTTTTTTACACTACACCTAATAGCCTCTATATGAATATTGGAGTGCGCAAGACATTTGCTATGCCCGATGGTAAGGAAATTACCATTGAGACAGGTAAACTTGCCAAACAAGCCCACGGCTCTGTCGTGATTACCATGGGTGGCACCATGTTGTTGGCAGCTGTTGTCAGCAATGAAGACGCTAAAGAAGGCGTTGATTTTCTTCCATTAACTGTTGAGTACCAAGAAAAATATGGTTCAACAGGTCGTTTTCCTGGTGGTTTCTTTAAGCGAGAAGCTCGTCCATCGGAAAACGAAATTTTGATTTGTCGTTTGGTAGACCGGGCTTTACGTCCGCTTTTTCCAGAAGATTACCATTCTGATACAACTATCACCATCAATCTGATTTCTTCAGATCGTACTCAATTACCTGATTCATTAGCTTGTTTGGCAGCTTCGGCAGCTTTAGCAATGAGTAACATTCCATTTAACGGACCTGTTTCGGAAGTGCGTGTTGCTCGTGTTGAAGGTAAATTGATCATTAACCCAACAATCGATGAGCTGAAAAATGCTGATTTAGATATTATCGTTGCTGCGTCAACCGATAGTATTGTGATGGTTGAGGGTGAAATGAAAGAAGTTCAGGAACATGATATGTTGGAAGCAATTAAGCTTGCACACGAAGCTATCAAAGTTCAAATCAATGCAATTACTGAACTTGCTGCTTTAGTACCTGCTTCTCAACCTAAACGTGTATATTCTCACGAAACACATAATGAGGAAGTTCGTGCAGCTGTTCATACATTTTGCTATGACAAATGTGTAGAGATTGCTCGTTCAGGAAATGCAGACAAACACGCTCGTTCAGCTGCTTTCAAAGCAGTTAAAGAAGAGTTTGTAGCTTCACTTTCTGAAGAAGAATTAGCAGTAGCTAAACCATTCATTGGTGTTTACTTCCATGATGTTGAGAAAAAAGCGGTTCGTCAAGTTATCCTTAATGAAGGAAAACGTTTGGATGGCCGTAATACAACTACCATTCGTCCAATTTGGGGCGAAGTAGATTACCTTCCATTTGCTCACGGTTCTGCTATCTTCACTCGTGGAGAAACACAATCGTTAACAACTGTTACTTTAGGTACCAAAATGGATGAACAAACCATTGATGGTGCTGTGTTAGAAGGAAAATCAAACTTCCTTTTACATTATAACTTCCCTTCTTTCTCTACTGGTGAATCACGTCCAAATCGTGGTACTAGTCGTCGTGAAGTTGGACATGGTAATCTTGCATTACGTGCATTGAAACCAATGATTCCTCAAGGAACAGATAATCCATACACGATTCGTGTTGTATCTGATATTCTTGAATCGAATGGTTCCTCTTCTATGGCAACTGTTTGTGCTGGAACATTAGCATTGATGGATGCCGGAGTGAAAATCGCAAAACCAGTTTCAGGTATTGCCATGGGATTGATTACCGATGATGGTAGCAAATACGCGGTATTGAGCGATATCTTAGGTGATGAAGATCATTTAGGAGATATGGACTTCAAAGTAACCGGAACGCGCGATGGTATCACTGCTTGTCAGATGGATATTAAAGTTCAAGGTTTGAGTTACGAAATCATGCTCAATGCATTGAATCAAGCGAAAGAAGGACGTCTTCACATTTTGGGTGAAATGAACAAAGTTCTATCGGCGCCTCGTGAAGATTACAAACCACATGCTCCTCGTATTGTTGAAATCCGTATTCCTAAAGAATTCATTGGTGCCGTAATCGGACCTGGTGGAAAAATCATTCAGGAAATGCAGAAGGATACTCAAACGGTTATCGTGATTGAAGAAGTAAACGAGCAAGGTGTTGTTCAAATTTCTTCTGCTAACAAAGCGAACATCGATAAAGCCTTGGCTCGTATCCGTGCAATTACTGCCACACCAGAAGTTGGTGAAGTGTATTCAGGGAAAGTGAAAACGATTATGCCATTTGGTGCATTCGTAGAAATTATGCCTGGTAAAGACGGATTACTTCATATTTCTGAAGTAGAACATCGTCGCTTGGAAAACCTGGATGGTATTCTTAAAGAAGGCGATATTGTTGATGTAAAACTGATTGAAGTAGATAAGAAAACAGGTAAATTGAAATTAAGCCGTAAGGTTTTATTGCCAAAGCCTGAAGCAGCAGCAAACTAAACTCTGCTTAATACTATTGAAAGGGCTGCCCAATTGGGCAGCCTTTTTTGTTTTGCATGTATGTTGAATCAAGATTTCCATTTCATTACACCATAAAAAAAGGCTGTCGATTGACAGCCTTAAATTTTATCGAAATGATTGTTCAGCTTCTTTATTGAATGATCAATTTACCTGCATCAATCTGTTTTCCATTGCTAGAAACACGATAGAAATAAAGTCCATTCGCCAAGCCTTCGCTTGATAATTGGATTTTATCCGAATTAGTATTCAACGATTTAACCGTTCTTCCTAATGCATCACTTATTACTAATTGTGAAGGTGCACTGTTGGGAAATTCGAATGTAGTTAAGGATGTGAACGGATTAGGATAGATTTTCACTCGATTCTCATTTGTAGCATTTTCAGAAATTGCTGTAATGACAATACTTTCGAGGAAGTCCTCCCCTATTGTATGGAAAGTTGTATTGGTAAACACGGGCTCATTAAAATCGAAATAAATAGCTGCTGTATTTTGGATAATACTTCCCAACGAATTCGAACGCTTTTGATTGATTCGGTATTTGATAAATCCGTGTGATGCGACTTCATTTACAAAGCTATCCGGCAATTGAATATTGTTAAAGGTGAACTCAACGGCTTGTACATTGTCGCCATAGATTCTCCATGTATAAGAATGACTTGAAGCGCCAGGTTGAATACTAGTTAAATCGAG
>ERZ795056.2941-NODE-2941-length-18486-cov-4.859042_pt1 | contig 18486 bp, 14 predicted proteins | sample MGYA00375140_ERZ795056 | MGnify/ENA primary metagenome ERZ795056 (study PRJEB30185, sample SAMN05720227) | activated sludge metagenome | isolation source: Anaerobic digester | place: USA | collected 2015-03-09 ... | reverse complement strand
AGTTTCGATTCGATAAATTCCGAAAGGTTGTACATGCCGAAACCCAGTGTTCCTTCGAAACGCCACATCTGAGGCCCAAATCCCTTTGCCGCAATTCTGACATTGGCAGAGTAAATCAGTTTCCTGGCAGCCGGGGCATAAAAATCAATATCCATGTAAATGTAATTCGGATCAAAACCCCTGACAATCTTCACGTTTCTGAATGTTATTGCAAGATCACCTTTAGGATTATTCCCTCCCGAAGTCCCGAATAATAAGGTTTTCTTTGCCAGACGTTTCTTGAGATCACTTTGAAACCACTGAACATTCAACTCGTGAAAACAACTCGTCCAGGAATCCTGGTTCTTATAACCCAGTTCCTTCCACTGAGCGCCATTAAAGTCAATCCAGCCCACAGAGATCGTTCTGTACATTGACATGTCGGGCGCCTTCTGCGATTCTTTCTGGACTTTGACCGTACTGCAGGAAATTAAACAGATACAGACGGAGACGATGATCATCGATTTTTTCATCGAAACACCCCCTGCTTGATTTAATTGTATGAGCAGAATAAGACCATATCCCAGGCACCCTGTCCACTGTTTTTAATGCTGATAATAAATATTTGAGCCCATTTGATTCTCCCGCAAAAGCCCGTATTCTCAAAACCTCAACGATGCTGAACACGACCATATTGTCCTGCCATGACGTCAGGGCCGCCCGGTAAACCAGGGAAGAAGAAATTCAGAGCCCGGTGAGGTTTTTTTCTTAACGCCGGTTTTTATCCCTGCCCATGCGTTCCGGGTGGGAAATAACCCGCCAGGCGGATTTTTTCATTAATTATTTTCACAAACCTTTCCGACTTGATTCCAGCGCGCTATACACCGCCACAGCGGCGATAACAATCGCGGCGCCCGCGATCGCCCACGGGCCCGGTGACTCTCCCATGAACATGAACACCCACACCGGGTTTAGTACCGGCTCGATGATCGGGACGATGATCGCCTGCAGGGCGGGCACGTGCCGGATGGCGCGCGAATATATGAGGTAGGATAAGCCGAGCTGGAACACTCCGAGAAAGACAAGCGCGGCCATGCCCTTCGGAGAGGGCGCGCTCCGGAACATGAAGGGCGCGCAGACCACCACGGTGAGCAGGTTGCCCAGAAGGATCGACTCCGTGGGCGAGCCCTCCTTCTGCATGCGCAGGCAGATCACCAGCACCGCGAGCGTGATCCCGCTGATCACGGCCAGTACGTTTCCCGTGAACCCGCCCGGAGAGAGCCTGTCCAGGAAAAAGAGCACGATGCCGCCGAGCGTGACCGCAACCGTGATCCAGGCCCGGGCCGACACCCGCTCGCCCAGGAACGCGGCGGACATGAGCGCTACATACACGGGACAGGCGTACTGCAGCACGATGGCGTTGGCAGCAGTGGTCATCTTGTTGGCCAGCACGAAGAGTATCACCGTGGCCGCGTAGGCAGCGGCGCCGAGCAGCTGCGGGAGCGACCACCTGAGCCTGGGCCGCCGGAGATAGGCGAGCACGACCAGGGCGGCAATCCCGCTCCTGGTCCCGGCTATGGCAAAGGGGTCCCACTCGACGCTCTTGATAAAAAGTCCGCCGGTGCTCCAGAGCACGGCCGCCACGACCAGCAGGAGTACCGCTTTCCCCCGTGTCATCGCCGCTGTATCCGATTCTTTATCCATATGCGGGGATACTATCAGTACCTGCGCCCGTGCCGGCAAGTGGAAAATGACCGGTTTGAAACCATTTATGCATACGACGCCTCACGGCTCTTTCATTCACAACACGCTTTCATGCTGAAGATTTATTCTTGCAATTTGAGCAATTTCATGATACTATTATTAACAGGTGTGTTGTTTTTAACAGATTCCTGAAAACTCCATCCATGGTGTTTTTCAGGGTCGGTTTTGAGAAGTGAATTCTCAAAACCTCACATTTTTCTCGGCAAACGCCTCGAAATATAGCGGAACATTCTGTACCGTATTAGCGGTTTGCTGCTTTTCAGCAAACTGCTAATTTTATTCTAGCTCACACCAGATGTCGGGTGGCAGGAAAATTGTACTGCCCTGTTGCGGGAGATTCGTTACCTGAGAGTAGAAGCCCCAGACGCTTTCCAATTCAAAGGGGAGGTATCCTGCATGAAAATAAGCCGCAACTACGCCGTTGCCCTGCTCATCGCCTGCACGCTGACCACGGTTCCCCGCCCTGCTTTTACCGCGAGCATGAACATCGGCGGGACCGTCTGGTTCGCCTGGTGGCATTTCAGCCTATCGGATTCCATCAAGGGAACCTCCATCCCCCATATGTCCCTGTACAGCAGGTATCGGATGAAGCCCACGTTTCTCTATGGACCAATTGTCTCTATTGATTTCGCCCGGCAATTTTCTTTATCTGCGATGTTCATTTACACTGACCAATACCGCATCTATTCAAAGAAAGTCGGCACACTTGAGCCAGTCAATTTTTTCCGGGAAAAATACCAGATTTCCAGGTACGACCTGGATGCGACGTTCAGCTATTCTCCAGTCAGCTTCTTTAAATTATTCACCGGGTTCAAGTACCAGGGATACGATTTTACCGGCAGGTTGAGCGAACTTGACCTGGACAAGACCGGTTTTAATAAAGGATGGATATCAGGCAAGGACAGGGCCCTGGGTGCGGGGCTCGGCATTGGGTTCACGGCGCGTATCGTCGAAGGGCTCTTCTTCCAGTGGAACATATCCGCGCTCTACCTGAACATGAGGTTTCGTTATTACACGGATTTTTTCAAGCTTGAGACTTCACCGGCGGTACTGTATATCCCCGGAGAAGTTGACATTAAGTTCAGGTATCATTCGTACGGCGGGAATACGAGCATGTCGCTGGCATATGTGGTTTCAAGGATTTCCTCCACCATCATCCTCGGTTTCCGTTATCAGGTCCTGTATAATACGCTGTATCACCTCGACCTTGAAGAGCGTACTTTATTGAACATACCGCTTACAACGAGATATTTATCATTGGTAAAAAATCGTTATATGCAGCAACGGGGAAACGGAAAGGTATACGACCACTTCTATGGAGTATCGTTTGCGTTTGTTTATTCATTTGAATTAACCAGGAGTAAGGAAGAGGAGGAGGAGGCCGAGTGATATAAAGGGCCCCTGTCCCCTTCCGGTCCTGTTGACCGCCCTGTTTTTCTTGACATTTATCGATGGCCTGACTGAATAGTCACTGTAAACTGCTGGACGGGAACCAATAACAACTTGATAATCGAATTCTTTATCTCGGCCCTTGTCCTGGGCGTGATAGTCGCGATACCTCCCGGGTCTGTCACGGTCATCGCATGCCAGCGGGCAATCCAGTACGGGTTCCGTAACAGCCTCATCTTCACCATGGGCTCCAGCCTCTCGGACATATTTTATATTTGCCTGGTATATTTCGGCCTGGCCAGTTTTATTCAGGATGACGGCAACAAGCTCGTCCTCTGGATCGTGTGCGGCGTCCTGCTTGTCCTGATAGGCATCATGACCATGGCATCGTCCAGGAGCAGTTCAGGCGCCGATGAAAGGGGAGCTTCCCTGCTCCAGTCGAAGCCGTGGGTGACCTTTGTCTCAGGCATTGTCGTTACCCTGACGAACCCGATGACGATCATAGGCTGGATCGCGATAGCGGGAAATTTTTTCATGATCTGGAAGGACCGGGTCCCCGCTTCTGCCGGGTTCATCGCCGTCTCGATCGCAGTAATCATGCTGGGCGTACTGGCCTGGTTCATACCCCTGACATACGCGGCAAGCAGGCTTCACCGGATCATGAACCGATCCATGCAGAAATACCTGGTAGCATTCGCGGGCGCCTGCCTGATCGTCTTCGGTTGCATCTCCCTGTTTTCCGCCTACAGGATTGCAGCCGGATAATCACGAGGTCGAGATTCCCGGCCCCGGGCCCTTTCCGTTCGATCAATAGATGAATTTCCCGGTCCCCAGGAAGGAGACGACGTTGTCCACGACCCGCTTCTGGAACAGGAGCATGGTGTGCTGGCCCGGTATGACGATATGGTCCTTCATCCCTTCCAGCCTGGTTTCCTCCACGGCGACCGTGGCGTCATTATCGCCCGGGATCAGGGGGTTGAGGCCCCGGCTCGTTCCGGTACCGCCCGAGATGACCCCGAATTCGCACGGCGGGGGCTGGGCAGGCCGGTATTTCAGGGAGTATTGCAGCTCCTCGCCGGTAATGCCGAGCAGGAACTTCACCGCGGGAATGTTTTTTACGAGCGTCTTTCCCCATACGGAGCCCTGGTTGGGCGGCGCGATCATGACAAACCGCCCGAGGTTCTTCATTTTTCGTTCTGACAGGTAATATCGCACGACCACCGCTCCCAGGCTGTGGGTTACGAAATGAATTGCCCCGGCATCGTTCGGGAGCTCTGTCCTCAGGGTACTGTCCAGGTTGTCGGCGACGGTTTGTATGGAGTCCTTCCTGCTGTCATACCCGAAATTTATCACGCGGTATCCGTTGCGGAGCAGCTCGTTTTCGATCCTCGACATGGCCCTCGGGCCGCTGAGCATGCCGTGGACCAGGATTACCCACCCGTGGCCTGGGTTTTTTTCAGTCGCGCGTGCGACAGGTGTCTTCATGCCGGCCGTCTCCTCGGAGCAGGAATGGATTGCCGAAAACAACAGGGCAATGCTTACAAGTCGGACAAACAACGCTACAGGCTTCATGGATGCAGCTGGCACGGTTGCACGGACAGGCAACGGCCGTTCCCCTCATTCTTCATAATTCAACAGGTTGGCATAATACTCGATGAATGAAATATTTTTTTTATTCACCGTTATCTCGTTGTTCCTGATCCTGACAATGTCCCGCCGCTTGAGGATCTCCAGGGCTATGCGCGCCATGTTCCGCGCCTCGTTGACCCCGAGAAAGTCCTCTTCGAAGGAGACCAGCTCCTTTTGCCGGTCCTTCTTTTCGGTGACCAGCGTGTCCATGGACTGCTGGTAGCTTTTAAACGCCTTGCCGATTACGATGCGTCTCTTCCGCTTCTTGAGCTCATGGTTGATCCGGATGATCGTTTTAACAAGCAGGTCGCGGTCAAAGCTGTCCCTGCCGAGCGACAGGATCGCGCGCGAGGCAAGGCAGACCGGCGTTACCGGGACCACCTCGCCGATCCGATCGAGCAGGCCGTCCGCGAACTCTTTCACCAGGGCGAGTCGCTCGTTCCGGCCGAGCCTGAAAAAGTTTTTATGCGCTTTCAAAAAATCCGAGACCGGTACCGGGTCCCCGAAGCTCACGCTGGCATACCCGTGCTGTTTCAGCCGTCCGGTCAGGTAGCGCGCGAAATTGAAAAGGACGATGAACGGGGTCTTCAGCACGATGCGGAACAGGGAGACGATATTTTCCCGGAAACCGGTCTTTTCCTTATGCTCTTTCCATTCCTTTATGAGAACCCGGTCCTCCAGGACCCAGTCGTAATTGATGCCCACGGGGACGAACACGATCTCTTTCGTAAAGTCCGTATCGTCCTTGATCCTGACGATATAATCAAGGAGGCCGATCTTGGAGTCCCGGAACCTGCCGTCGCGGGTGAGGCCGCCCTCGATGAAAATACCCTGGGTGACGCCCTGCCGGCTGATCATCTGGATATATTTCTCGAGCACGAGATGGTACAGCTTCTCCCGGTACTGGCGCCGCAGGAAATACGCGCCAAAGGACTTGAATATGTATTCGAGGGGCCACACGCGCGCCCATTCCCCCACCGCGTAGCTGATTGATATGTTCCGGTAGAGCATGAAGGCGACCAGCACGTAGTCGACATTGCTCCGGTGGTTCATGACGAAGACGACGGCCGAATCCTTCGGTATCTTGCCGATCTTCTCGGCGTTTTCACGGTCTATCACGACCTCGTACAGGAGGTTGAGAAAAAAGTTGGCAATCCAGAAGCCGATCTTGTAATACGAGAGTAGGTTGAAAAAGGGAACGATCTCCTCGATATACTCCTCGACGAGCTCGTCGACATCCTGGATATTGATCCCCTTCTCGCGCGCATGGACGAGTATGGCATTGTGGATTTCGTCATCGTTCATCAGCTCCTGCTTCACGATGAACTTGTTCATGAATTTGTACTTGTCCAGCTTGATATTATATGCCGAAATATACTGCCGCACGGAGCGGTTGAGCCGCTTAAGGATCTTGTCCTTTATTATGAAGCGCAGAATTTCATAGGCAAGGACAATGCCGATACCGATGAAGATGTATTTGATTACCAGTATAACCATTATATTTTCAGTTGCGGAATGCACGATCACCCGATTATCATCCGGCGACTAGAAAATGTCAAGATGTATTACATCCGAGAAAGGACCCGGGGCACAGCGCAATCAAATCACAAATCCGGTTCCGACGGCTGTCCGTAAAATTCGGGTGTCAGGGATGGAGCGTGTGATAGATTACCCGCAGCAGTTCGTTGAGCGAATACGGTTTGGCAATAAAGGGGTATTCCTGGTCCATAATCTCCTTCCAGCTCGATTCCCGTTCCGTATAACCGCTGCACAGTATAAATTTAATCGATTTATTTTTTTCAATCACCATTTTAAACAATTGAGTTCCCGTCGTATCCGGAAGCATGAGATCGCTGAACACACAATCAATCGTTGGCCCGTGACGTTCCATCATGTCCAGACTTTCGGCAAATGTTGAAGCCTCCAAAACCCTGTATCCGTTAGCGGATAATGCAGTCGATGCGAATTTTCTCACTTCATCCTGATCCTCCACGACGAGTATTGTTTCGCCGTTTCCCCGCAGCTTGCTAATGGGTATTTTTTTCTTTTCTGAAACCTTGATACGTTCCTGGATTGCCGGAAAAAAAACCTGGAAAATCGTACCCCGGCCGGGCTCGCTGTCGACTGTTATAAACCCGCCGTTATTTTCAACAATACTTCTCGTAATGGATAGCCCCAGGCCGGTACCATTGCCGGGCTCCTTGGTCGTATAGAACGGTTCATAGATTTTTTCCAGGTTCTCCTTCGGAATGCCGATCCCCGTATCTTCTATTGACAAGGATGCATAATAACCCGGCTGCGGCACCGGCAGGCGGGTACGGTCATCTTCGCTGAAATACCTGTTTTCAGTTTTAATACTCAGTCTGCCTCCCGCCGGCATTGAATCACGGGCATTGATGACCATGTTCAGGATAATCTGCTCAATCTGGACAGGATCAATCTGGATGATATGAATATTGTCATCGAGCGTAACCGACAGCTCAACATTTTCGCCAACGGTTCGGGTGACCATGTTATTCATTTCTTTAACTTCGCTATTGATATCAACAGGTACGGGCCTTACAAACTGTTTTTTTGTAAGGCCTAAAATCTGTCTTGTCAGAGCGGATGAACGGCCAACCGCTTTCATTATTTCTTTTACATCATTGATCCGGGGATCGTTCGTGTCCATTTGACTGTACAACAGATCACTGTAACCAGCAATGGCTGTCAGAAAGTTGTTGAAATCATGCACGATCCCGCCGGCAAGCCGCCCCACCGCATCCATTTTTTGGGCCATTACAAGCTGTTCTTCGAGTTTTTTATGCTCCCGCAGATCTGTAACAATCGTTGCAAATGATGCTGTTTTCTTTTCGTCGCTCCCGATAATGAAAATATTCTGAAACGTTGGAATAACCGATCCATCGGGCGTACAAATCGGCAACTCACCGGTCCAATAACCCCGGGTCTTTACGCAGGGCATGATTTCCCCGGTAAGTTTTGCAACGTATTCTTCAGGATAAAGTGAAAGCAACTGCCTGGCTGTTATGGCATAGCCGGAATCACTAGTGACAAGCCTCTTCATCGCTTCATTGGTATATGAGATTTTCCCATCCGCATCCGAAATTACAAACCCCTGAGTGGAAGCATCGGCAAGCTCCTTGAAAATGCGTGTCTCTTCATTAGACTGCAGTAACGCGCTCGAAGTATCGATAAGCTCCTGGTTCATGTCTTCCATGATTTCATTCAGGGATTGCAGCTCAAGAACCTTGTTTTCCAGCGTGCCGCTCAGCTTTTTGTTGTTTTCCAGTTCATTTTGGGTTTTCAAAAGAGCAGTGTCCGCTATCCGCGAGATAAAATACGAGAGGATAAAAACTACGATAAGGGTTATGGTGCTGTTGATGGTTGAACCGATGATATAATTCATCAGGCTGGTTGAATAAAATTCGCGAATGATGAGCGCAAAAGATATATTTGTTGCTATAAGAAATAACGAGACAAAGGTAATGATGGTTCTATTCCCGAAAAAAGAGGTAAACGCCATCAATGCGAACATGAAATAGATATTATTGTTTGATCCCAGGATGGACATGGATTCGATTTTTATTACACAACCTGCGACAATCCTGACGGTAAGGGCAATGATCGTGAACACAACCGCTAATGAATAGCGGCCTTTCAGCAACAGCCAGCATGTTATAAGAAGGAAGACCAGCAAGAATATGTTCGTAAGAGTAATAACGACCGGGTGAGTTGATGCCTTTGTTGTAAGATTTATAATGCTGACGATGAGGAGAATTACGCTGATTATTATATTAATCCAGAATAACTCATACGCTTTTTGCTGCACGATATAATCTTCATTGCTGTATTTTTTTTTAATATAATCGTTAAGATTCATGATGACCGATTACCATCAGACTATTGATTCATAACAAGCATCACCTTCTGGATGAACACGTAAAGCAAATCGCATACGGCTTTCTTATAAATAAATAGTTCTTCTGCAATGTCAATACATAAAATGTCGGATAACCGGTATTGTATTATTTTTTATATAACATTGAAAAATGCGGTCTATCATCAAGGCCGGGATTATTAACAATATGTTCCCCGTCGACCATATATGGAATACCATATTGTCCCCGGCACCATGACCCCGTCAACCGAAGAGTCATGGGACTGGGGATAGACCGTTTTCAATGCATTTCCCGGGAAACTGCGGGTCAGGAATAATTAAACACACTGATATTCCTTAAAAGAAAACTAAACAAACCTCGCGACAAACCCGTTTGCAGTATCTCGTCACCACTGGGGTAATCAATCATCTGAAAGCATCGATCATTGAATTCTTTTTTTCGATGTTTCGGAACTGTCAGAATCGAATCAGGGTATAGAATTGACCCGTCCTTTTGTACCCGAAATCCCCTTATGACAAACGAATTTTCAATCACAGGAACCTCCTCCAGTTCCCATTCCGTGAGATACGTATTGATGAAAATGTCTTTTAATGTCAAGTGAATGGCTGAAGGCGTGTCATCAGGATTTATATTCGGGTATACATTGTCAAAGCTTTCTGTTACGACACCGAATATCTTCGGCGTATGGGTTAGACTCGTGATGTACATTTTCCTGAACAGGCCATTTTTAAGAAATGAGTATATCAGGCCGATAACGTAAATCAGCTTCATCAAGCCTTTGTTTTCATTCACTGAATACACCGCGCCAAGATGAATGACATTTGATTCCTTGTATTTGCCGAGATAGCTCATGACGCAACAGGAATAATCCACAGGCTTTTTCCGATCCGCGCATAAAACGATCAGCTTGTTCGATAAATACTTAACATCCTTGAAAAAACTGAAGCACGGCTTCATACCAAGCCTTTTTGTCGCAATAATGCTTACCCTCTCCTGTATTGCATTCAGGTCGGATGGCCTCATCCATTTTCCCGGTTTATTGTAGATCTCAAACCGGTATTTTTTAAAACTAAATGTGAGCGAATTCATAGTACACCCCCAAATTATTTTATTCAAATGCTGTCATGAAAAATTTCAGATTATGATTGTCAATATATATTCCCGGCGGGATGGCAAAGAAAGGTAATTTAACTAACAGGCGTTATTCATTTCATCGGCAGGCGATAGTGTATCGATCGTCTCTTTATCGTCCGTGGTTCATGTTGAATGATATGCGATTATCCGCACGGGCGGGTTTTTCCTGCAACAGATTGCGGCCATTGCAGCTCCCATCAGGTTTTAATCCGTGATTGTTTATACAATTATCAGGGAGGCCTGCCGGCAGGATGCCATTTACCCGGAGTGGGACATGCCGGGTATAATATCGCGTTATTCCATGAGTCGTGCCCTGGCATGGCTTGCGGGTCACACGAAAAGAAATCCGGAGTTCAAACAGTTATTGCAGGAAGAATGTCATCGAACAAGGTATATTGTGGACAATCAACAAAAAATACCAGGATGGATTACACGCGTAGAGCGATTGGCCGGATGTCCCGCGTTTAAGGCTTTTCGTGAGTCATGAATGCCGCGTCCGAGTACGAATTATATCGTGCCGTCCAGATCCCCTGTCACGTCCTTCCCGCACGAACGGCACCGCCTGGCGCCGCGGAAGAGCGGCTTTCCGCACGACTGGCAGTGGTACCGTTCACACACGGACCGGGCCCATTCCTCGCTCCCCTTCTCGTCGCCGAATTGCTTCACCTTCTCGCGCCATACCGGGATCGTGCTCTGCATCACCCTCCTCCCGGTCGCGAACCCGAACTTCTCGATCCTGTCGCAGGGCCAGTCCGCGCACTGGTGGCAGGAATAGCAGCCCTTCGACCTGACACAGGTACGGATGTCGCAGATGCGGCAGTACCCGTACATTTTCGCCGGTGGCTCCGGCTGCATGCATCCCAGGCACTCGGTCTGTTCCGGTTTCGTGCCGTAGAGATTGCCCATGATCTGCTTGAACTTCTCGTTGTTGTCGCGGGTGGCGATGTAGACCCCGCACGCCCCGCAGTAGAGCCCGCAGGGCGCCATAAGATTTTTGTTCTGGATCTCGTCGTCGCTCCATCCTTCCATGATGTCACCTCCAAGCGTGTATAGGGACGTGCGTAGTATATCACAGACGCATATCCCGGTCAAGCCCTTTCGTTTTTGCATCGCCCGATGCCGGGAAGTGACCCGGCGTTGTCAACGCCGATCCTGCCCATCGGGCCAATAAATGCTTGAATAAAACCCGGTCTCTCGAAGAATTGGATACGCGCACAGCGCATTTCAATTATCGGAGGAACCCATGAAAGTACAGGAAATGTTTGACCTGGCCGGCAAGGTCGCCATCGTGACCGGCGGCGGCAGGGGCATAGGCAAATTCATAGCGACCGGGCTCGCGGAAGCCGGGGCCAGCCTGGTGATCGCGTCGCGGAAGGTCGAGAACTGCGAAAAGACGGCGAAGGAGCTTTCCGCCCTCGGCGTAAAGGCGATCGCCGTGAAGCTCGACGTGGCGGACAGGGACCAGTGCAAGAACCTGATCGATGTGACCATGAAGGAATTCGGGAAGGTGGACATCCTGGTCAACAACGCGGGCCTCACCTGGGGAGCGCCCACGCTCGATTTCCCGCTGGAGAAATGGGACGCCATATTCAATGTGAACATACGGGGCGCCTGGATGCTGTCGCAGCTGACGGCGCAGGTCATGAAGGACGCCGGCGGCGGCAAGATGATCAACATCTCGTCCATCCACGGCGAGCGCGGATCGCTCGAGGAGGCGCACCCCGCCGTTGCCTACAACTCGACCAAAGCGGCGCTGAACATTTTGACCATGAACCTGGCGGTCAAGCTTGCGAAGTTCAAAATTCATGTCAACGCCATAGCACCCGGCTTTTTCAACACCGACATGATGAAGTACCTGTTCAAGCCGGAGATGAAGCCGATCCTTGACGCGTTCATAGGCTACATACCGCTCAAGAAGGTGGGAGAGGAGGACGACATAAAGGCGCTCGCGGTGTTCCTCGCGTCAAAGGCGTCCGATTACATGACCGGCGCGGTCATCCCCTGCGACGGCGGCATCATGGCCAAGCAGTAGCCCGGGCTATACCTCGCCCCAGAGGCGGCGCGCGGCGAGCGCCCACTCATCGAAGCGGAACGGATCGTCCGGGAACGCTTCATAGTGGGCCCGGATCTCCGCCGCCGCCTTCATGGCGTCGAGGAGCGACTTGAATCCTTTTTTTGAAAGGCCGCCGCCGAGGCGGCCCAGGACCAGCTTCACGGCCACCGCGAGCATCCACACCGGACCGAGCTTCACCTCGAAATCCCGGTTCATCGATTCGAAATCGCGCGATGAGAAGATCACGTTCTTCCTGAAGAGGTAGTTCACGTCCTCCCGGCCGAGCCCGGCGGCGGCCGGCAGCTGCGCGAGAAGGCCGGCGAATTTGGCTCCCTGGCCGCGAAAGTAACTGACGTTAAGGGGCCAGAGGGCCCGCTTGCCCGTGTCCCCCTTCTTCAGCGCCGCCGACGCGGTCTCGGCGGCAATCGAGCAGGCCTCAAACCCGGAGGTGACGCCCTCGCCGGAGAAGGGCTTTGTCAGGAAGGCCGCGTCGCCCACAACCATCAAGCCGTCTGTTACCAGCGAGAGCGGCGGCCGGCGGTACGGGGTCCTTCCCCACGTTTTCCTGAGCAGCTTGTGCTGAACCCCGGGGAAACGCTCGGCAAGGAACTCGTCCTGCACCCGCTCAGCCTGTTCCAGGCTCCCCGGCTGCCCTATACCAACGATCGCGCCGGTGCCGTAGCTCGGGTTGACGAAGGCCTTATGGTACGGGTAAAAGTTGAGCCCGCTCGGGAAATCCCCCGTTTCCTTGCCGGCGATATCGTCCCAGTACTGCAATATGACATAGAGGAATTCCCCCTCCTTGATGGGGTCTGTTTCCATTCCCATGCTCCAGGGAAGCCCGGTCCTCACGGCCGACTCCGTTCCGGAGGCATCGATCACGATACGCGAGTTTATCTCGATCCTCTGGCCCCCCCGAGAGCACGCGCACACCGCTCACGGCGGAGTGGTGGATGATCGGGGCCTCCGCGCCGGTTTCGAACATGATGCGGGCACCGGCGTCCTCGGCGTATTTCTGCATGCGGTTTATAAAGAGGGGGAGCTCCATCACGTAGAAGGCATAGCGCACCCGCTTGGCGCGGTTCCCGTCCGGCGGCCATGCCAGCCCCTCGGGATGGTAGGCGATCAGCTCGCTGCCTTTCGGCACGGGTATGCCGTACCGGTCGAACCGTATCTCGTCCATGTGGAATATCCCGATGTTCCGGCCGAGCATTCCACGCCGGTTCCGTTCCACGATGATAACAGAATGGCCCGCCTGAGCGAGCTTCCATCCCGTGTATGATCCGGCAGTGCCGGCTCCGACGATGACGACATCCGCGGCAAGGCTTTTGACCATGGCACCCCCCCGGGTGTGGGATCCGGGCCGCCCCTTCTCCTTCGGGCCTGCCGGAACCTCCCGTCTATCATTGCCGATTCACAAGATAATGTCAAGAATTAATAGTAATCCGGTCGGAAATCGCACCCGATCTGTGATGTTCAAGCAGTGCCGCGGCCCGTCCCCCCGTGTGCGAACGCGAGGTTGAGATTTTTGGACACGGCGGTCAATTCCTCGGCGCTCCGGCGGAGCTCCTCGGTTCTCATGGTGTTCGACTGGATGGTCTTGTTCGTTTCGTCGATGGACTTGACAACGTCCTCGATCGCGATCTTCTGCTCGCCTATGGAGTGCTCGATCTGGTCGGCGCGCTCCTTGACGTCTTTTGTCCTCGTGTTCATCTCGTCCTTTATCATCTTCTGACGGTGCACCTCGCTGTTGGCCTCGTCGGTCTTGAGGCGTATATGCGCAATGTTTTCCAGGAGCACCCGGATGAAGCCGATTATATCGATGATGGTCCTGTTGCCGGTCTCGACGTCCGTCTTGTTTGTCTCGATCAGGGCCGATATCTGCTTCAGGTCGCGGGCGGACGTGTCGGACAGCTTGCCGATCTCCTCCGCCACGACCGCAAACCCTCGGCCGTGCTCCCCGGCCCGGGCCGCCTCTATCGAAGCGTTGAGCGCCAGCAGGTTGATCTTCTCGAAAAAATCCTCCATGATGCTCACCACGGAGAGAATGTTGTTGGAGTTGGTCATGATCTTGTTGTTGGTTATGTCAAGCAGCTCGGTGGCCTTCCGTCCCTCTTCGCCCCGCTCCATGAGGGTGGTAAACAGGCCCGCTATCTCCGTGCCGTACAGTTCCATCGCGTCAATCGAGCCGGACATGCTCCCGATGCTGTCCACGAGCCCGCCGATCGACCCGTTCTGATCATGGACCGCTCCCGTCACGCTGTTGATGCTGCCGGATATCTCCTCCATGGTCGCGGTCAGCTCCTCGACGGACGCCGCCTGGCTCTGCGCGGCTACCGCGTTCTTCTCCACGATGGACGACATGACCCGGATGGAGTCGGTCACCCTGTTCGAAGCCGAGCGTATCGCCTCGTTGAGGTCCTTGATCTCGGTGTACTGTTTCCTGTTCATCTCGCTCTCGTTCCTGCTCCGGGCTATCGCCTGGTTGAGTATGCGCGAGGCGGAAAGGCTTACCGCATAGACCATCGACAGTGATACGACGCCGTCCAGCATGGTTGTCCTGGCCATCTCCGACATCTCGGCAACCGTTATCCCCGGGGACATCACCGCATAATATACGATATGGGCAGTGATAAAACTGATGAACGCGGGCAGCGAAAACCAGAGGTTCGAAAAGAGCGTGATGAAAACAAGGCTCATGTACATGAAATAACCGAGTGAAACGCCGGCAAGGTACGGCGGCCTGAAAAAGAAGCCGACAATAATGACGATGGTCGAGGACACGGCCAGCATATTCGTCGCCACGGCGGCCCTCCCGGCCTTTATCAGGTACAGCGCGAACAGCATGACGGCCAGGGTCGGGAGGATGATGAGTATATACCGTGCGAATTGTTCCGCGTTCATGACCGCGGCCAGGACAGCCAGCGTCAGCAAAAGCCCGAGGAATATCATGCAGAAACGAAGCATGAACTGAGCTTTTTTGAATTCGAGATATTCCAGATCATAGTAACTGGAAAGAAAAAAATCGTTCAGTGTGCTCTTCTTTACCATTGAGGGCCATTCCTTTTACAAAGATGACCCCATTCTTCCTCCACCCCGATTAATAGTAATGCATAAATCGGGCCTGTTCAATAAAAAATATTTTTTTTATTTGTCAGGGTTTTCCTGATTGCCGTTACTGCATCATGTTTTCCGCGAGACGGGGATAAAGGATCAGGTGAGTGCCGGGCAGGAACCTGTCACGATGCCTTAACCGGGAAGATACTGATCCCCGGCCGGCGGCCCGTTACACCGCGCTGCCGGCCGGAGACCGCGTATTTGCTTCTACGACACAGGCGCTGCCGGCGGCGTCGCCTGTTTGACGGTACCGGCCTGCTTCAGGCGCTCGATATCGTCCAGGGATTTTTTCAGGATCTCGGCCAGAACCCATTCCGTGTGCTGGCCATGCTCCGGCGCGGCTCCGCGGGCCCTGATCTCGCTGTTCCTCGCCTTGGTCGGCGGTCCGTAAATGACGACCTTTCCGCGCCCGGGCTGGTCCACCTCTACCGGAAGTCCCCGCTCCTTCGTGTGGGGATGCTCGACAACGTCTTTCACATTCATGATCGGCGAGGCGGGCACGTCGAACTTCGTGGTGTACTCCATGAGCTCCGATGTCGTGTGCGCGCCGACCCACTCCTGGATGATCTCGCGCAGCTGCGGCTCGTTTGCGTTTCGCGTGAAAAGATTATTAAAGCGGCTGTCGGTTTTCATGTCCGGGCGCCCCATGGCGTCGCAGAGCTTGTGAAAGGTCGAGTCGCCCGCGCTGCAGATCATGAAATAGCCGTCCTTTGCATGGAACGTGTCAAAGGGGCTTACATAGGGATACCGGTTGCCCGTCCGCTTGGGCACGTTGCCGGTGACGGTGTAATCGGTCCAGACCCCGGCCAGCATGTTGACGGCCGTGTCGTACATCGATACATCCAGGTATTCGCCCTCGCCGGTCCGCTCGCGCGCATAGAGTGCGGCACACACGGCGAACGCCGCCTGCATGGCGGTTGCAAGGTCGATGATGATGGGGCCCGCCTTCACGGGGGGGCCGTCGGAGAAACCAGTAACGTCCATTATCCCTGAACAGGCCTGGATAATGGAATCGTAGGCCGGACGCCTTGACAGGGGCCCGAACTGTCCATAACCCGAAAGCGAAAGCATGATGAGCTTCGGGTTTATTTTCTTGAGGCTTTCGTAATCAAGCCCCAGGCGCTCCATGACGCCGGGCTTGTAGTTTTCCACGAGCACATCCGAAGCGGCCACCAGCTCCTTGAGCAGGGCCGCCCCCTCCGGCTTCTTAATATCTATCACGACGCCCTTCTTGGCCCTGTTCATGACGATAAAAGGCGCGGAAAATCCGTTCACGTACGGCGGAAAGAGACGCGCGTCATCGCCGATGCCGGGTTTTTCCACCTTTATGACTTCGGCGCCCATGTCTGCAAGGAACGTGGTTGCCGCTGGTCCTGCAATATTCGCGGTAAAATCGATGACTCTGACTCCCTCTAGCATTGATCTCATGCATAACCTCCTGAAATTTCAAACCGCTTCGGCCCGTCCCTAACCGACCGCCCGGTGCGAGTTTTGATTGACTATCCAACCAAAATACATTAGTTGCATTTTGCAAGTTTTTTTTACAAATTTTATTGTTTTTTTCCTGAGGCCCGGGGGCCCGGGGGGTCAGAGCCTGGGGTCGGGGTCAGAGCCTGGGGCCGGGGTCAGAGCCTGGGGGCCGAGGGTCAGAGCCTGGGGCCGGGGTCAGAGCAGCCATCCCGGCCTGGACGAAGCCCAGGCGGATACCATCTCACGGAGCGGGTATTCAAGGCCGGGCGCCATGTAAAAACGGGGCGCAAGGAGGTCATCAGTGGCGCCGATCAGTCCCTCTTCAACCGCCCTCCTGGCCAGCGCCGTGCAGGGATAGATCCGGATGCCTATCGTGATCTTGAGCGCTTCCAGGCCAAGTGAATCGGCAAACACGAGGCTTTCCTCCGCGGTTTTCATACTCTCTCCCGGCCCTCCCAGCAGAAGAAAGCCCATGCGCCTGATCCCCCGATCGGCAAACAGCCGGGACGCATGCCGCACGTCGTCCGGCGAAAAACGCTTGTTCATGGACGTGAGCATGTCTCCCGACCCGCTCTCTGACCCGAGGCTCACCTCCGCGCACCCGGCCCTCGCCATGGCGTCCGCGAGCCGGCCGTCTGTCTTCCACGGGTAAAGGATGCACCGCCATGACACACCCGGCGCTTCGGCTGCAATTGCTTCGCAGAGTTCGCGAGCATAGGCACCGGGGAGATTGAATGTGTTGTCCACGAAATAAAAGCGCCTGATGCCGGCCGATGCGCATCGCCCGAGCCACCGCGCGACAGCTGCAGGTGAGCGCTTCCTGAGCACGCGTCCCTCTATAGCCGGCGTTGAGCAGTAGGAGCAGTCCATGGCGCAGCCGCGCCTGGTCTGTACCGGCATCCAGAACTCCCGCTCCCCGTATGCTTCCGGAGGGAGGATTTCCGGACCGGGGAGCGGATAATCATCGAGATCATCTATGAAGCTCCTGGTCCCCGCAGGCGCGGTCCCGGCGCGATGCAGGAGATACGGCCCGGCGGGGTCTGCGCCCGACATGATGCGCTCCACGAGCATCGGAAACGCGCGTTCTCCCTCGCCGGGCAGTCCCATATCCGCACCCAGAAAGTCCAGCGCACTCTGCGGGAATATGCTGTACCCGGCCCCGCCCAGAATGATCGGGGCCCGGGTAAGCAGGCGGCAGCGGTCAATGACTGTTTTTACGTCCCGGAGAAGAAAATGAACTCTTTCCATCCGCTGGTCGTCAATGTTACGGACGGAAACGCCGATAACATCGGGCCGCGATTCGGCAACCGCGGCATCGAGGGCTGACATCGGATCCGGATGGCACAACAGGTCAAGCAGGCGGACCGCATGACCGGCGCTCTCTGTCGCCGAGGCGACGCAGGCGAGCCCCAGCGGCCATGCCGCCATGTTGACGTCCTCCCTGTTGGCTGATATCAGGAGTACCCGGGCGGTCGCGTTGTTCCGCATCATGCTTCGCGTCCCGTTTCTGGGGCGCTGGGCCGGTTAGCCCGCCCCGCACGCATCACTTCTTCTCCAGCAGGATGGCGTGACTGCGCCAGATGGGCTGCGGGTGGCCGGCCACCGTGAAGCCGTTACGAAGGGCCATGGCAACCGACGCATCGAAGTCGTTGCGCTTTACATGGCCCTCCGGCTCGGCGAAGAGCACTCTGCCGCCACGCCTGAGGGCACGGTTGATCTGGACAAAGAGGGACTCCCGGTTCGGGATCTCGTGGAGCACTGCAAACAGGAGAAGGAAATCAATGGTTCCGGCGAGGTCGTCAATCCCGAGAGAATCCTCGGAGCAGAGACGGTAATTCATTACCGCCGATACACCGGCTTTCTGCGCCCGCTTCCCGAGATAGCCGAGCATCTTTTTTTGGACATCAATACAGATGACATTACCCCGGGGACCCGTCATGCGCGCCATCGGGATGCTGAAAAAACCCATTCCGGCCCGGCATCCGCCACAACCATGCCCTCCCTGACGTAGGGCGAAAGAATCCTGTGCGGGTCCTGTTTTATCTTACGCAG
>ERZ795056.2926-NODE-2926-length-18549-cov-5.371634_pt1 | contig 18549 bp, 23 predicted proteins | sample MGYA00375140_ERZ795056 | MGnify/ENA primary metagenome ERZ795056 (study PRJEB30185, sample SAMN05720227) | activated sludge metagenome | isolation source: Anaerobic digester | place: USA | collected 2015-03-09 ... | reverse complement strand
TAGCGTGGACCCTACGCAACATGAGCGAGAAGCTGAAGGCCCATCGCTCTATGTCCCTCCTGCGACGTTCCGGCTTGGGGCGTGGACAGAAGGGTGAATATGTAGCTACTGGAAATGGATGGGACAAGTGAGGCACCATTTACGCGCCACAACGAGCCTCGCCGGTGAAATTATTGTTTATAGAAAGGGACCAGAAATGACGAAGCAGGAAGCAAAACCGAAAACCGAAACCTTCAAGGCGCTTATGGCGCTTTATCCGCCAACGAACACGCGCAACTCGTTTCAACTGGCACTTGTATTGCCTTCTGACGCCAATCACAACTTCGATATCGAGCGTGTGGGGTTTCGGGTGATCGTTGAAAAAGACACAATCACCTTCTTCAGTGTAAAGGTTGGAGAAGAAAAGCGCGCGATCTATTTTCACCCATTCAAGAACGGTGATGGTAATGGCTACAGCTGGCGTACCCAGCTGAGCGATAACCAAGCCCCGTCAATCAAGGGTGTGTTTGAGCGATACGGCACCTTTGGAACTTCAGAAAGCGAAGTCATGATGGATAAAAACAAAGACGGTGTCATTTCGATCTGCTTCAAAATTCCAGAGGCAAGGAATGACATCAAGAAGGTCACTCGTCAGCCGAAGGAAGTTGAAGTTTCACAATCGCCTGCCTTGGATATCAAAAAACTTCAGGAGGCAAAGGACACAATCAACTTGGCTGCAAAAGACGGGGTTACACTCTCTGTCGAAGGCAACCGTCTTTCAATTCGCATTGATATCTAGGAGGAAGATATGGCTAATATGAACGACTACAAGGAAACAGAAGCCTACAAGAAGCTCACAGCGAAGCAGAAAAAGAACATCGACGGGCTTTTTGCCTATCGCCGGTTTCTGGTCGCCACTGTGACGACAATCCCCCACGAGCAGGCTTGGGGTGCGGCGGCTTTGCTACAACACGCGGAAGCATTTGCTGACGCTAAGGGAGAGAAGAAATGACAATGTTCTGGTGGGCTCGCGCGCTGAAGGCTTCGCACATGGAGCAGGCACGCGCACTATTGGTTGTGTATGCCCGATACGAAGGTGACGCACGCGACATCGAGCTAGCCTGCGGCCACCTACGGGCAATAGTAGCTGTCGAGGATAGTGTGGACAAAGAACGCGGCACACTACGCTTCGAAAACGCGCGAGCGCTTGGGCTTGAAATGCTCCTGCTTATCGGCGCAATCCAAACGCACTATGTTGTAAAAAGCAGAGAGCCAATTCTTGAAGTTCTTGACGACTTCGAAGACAAACACCGTCACATCATCTACTCGTAACCAGACTATCAATCAGAAGGGACCGAACTATGAAGACGCAAACTGTAACCAATCGCGCCTATCACGCTGCTCGCAAGAGCGGGAAAACAGTGAAGCAAGCGCGGAAGCTGGCCAAGGATTTGAACAAGGCCGTTGTTGAAGCTCATGACCAGCTTGTCGAGATTGACAGGCAAGTCTTGTTTGGTGAACTCCGCACAGGGATCATCACCACAAAGGCCACCACCATCCGCCAAGCGACAGGTCTAGCTCTAGCAACGATTGCGAGACTGAAGGATGATCCTATTGAAGATTATCATCCGCGCCAGTCAACCTTGGGGAGCATCGCCCTGTTCCTTGATCTGGAAATTGTAACCAAGAAGCGCGGGCGACGCTCCACAGTTGTGCCAATCAGGAGGGGCTAGTTGGAACTAATCGGGCAAATCTTCGTATGGGGTTGCGCCGTCACTTGTACGTTCACACTCGTGGCGGCGCTCTCTCACTGGATCGTAAGAACACTTGGAGAAAGACGTGACAGACGAAAGAATACACGAACGGGGAATTGCGACAATCGAGGATGCAATTGCAACGGCAAGAGCCGGCATGCGCGTTATCCTGATCCTGAACTCGCGCACACAGTGCGCGAAGATTGCGGAGGGTGTACGCCTCCGTGACAAGGATGTTATGACTGCGTCGCAAGGTCAGAAATGGATGCTCACTTGGAGCGGGGGAGGGATGATTGTTTGTTATCCTGACTTCATGGGCGTCCAGCAGGTGGACGAAACTTTGCCTGGTCTGGAAGACCGTCGCTTGGCCCATTGGGCTGAGTTGGCGGGAGCCGAATGGCACAAGGGGAATAGCCGGGCGTGGACGAGCCCGATTAGGCCGATGATACGGGCGAAGCTGGTCTAGGCAACGTTCTGCCTCCGTTCCTGCCTCATATACGGTGGCCGCCTATAAGCGGGAGCCGCCGGGGCTATAGGGGTAGCGGGCGGAGGCGTACCCCCTACAGGCCGCCCACGGCTCGTGTAGGCGCCAAACAAAAAAAGACCCGCCTAGGGGGAGCCCCGGGCGGGTCTAGTTGGCAGGAACCTTTGGCCGCTATTCGTTGGGGGTGAGCCCTTCGCGCTTCCTGCGGCGGTCAACGGAAATCTGGTGCTCTTTCTGAGCAGCCTCTACTCCCGCCTGAACCACGCGATAGATCACTGGAACGAACGCGGCAATGAGACCAGTCATTGCGATGCCGTCCAGCCCCGATCCCACCGCCTGCTCCGCGACGCGCAAACCTCCCTCAGTCATTCGATTGAGGTTAGCATCCAGCATGGCGTCTGCGGCGTCTGGTGCTGCTTGGAACCCAAACAACACCAAGCCTGAACTCACCGCTGCTAAGCCCAATGCCATTTTCATACTCCCTCCAGTTTCGTTGGCGCTTCCTTCTTCGGACGCGCCGGCATGTTGATGGCGATAGAGCCGCCCAAGAGGATTGCTGTCAGCGGGTTGCTGTCGCCTGCCTTCCCCGAAAACCAGACTGTGGCAGACCGCCCAAGCTCCACCAAGCCATACACCGCCAGCCAAGCGATACCGAAGACACAGATGAGGTAGATGGCTGACGATTGCCCTTTTTGCCGGCACTTGTAGATGTAGAGGGCGATGGCGATGCCAGTCACAAAGATCATGAACAGGTGGTCCATGTTACGTTGTTCCTTCTGCTTTCTTGGCCTTCAGCTTTTCCTCCCGGGCTTTCCGGGCTTGGTTGCTCTCCATGGCGTCATCGAACATGAAGCCGCCGATGAACCAGATGAAGATGGTCAGGATGAACAGGCCCCAAATTGCGAAGTCTTCCTGACTGAACTTGCCAGACGTCATCCGCTCCATGGCCTGATAGTGCATCACCTTGTCCACGTCTTGGATGTTGGCGATTTCCGTCTCAAGCGACTCAATCAGGCTCTCTTGATCCCTGATCGCTTGCCACTGGCCTTCGTTCTCCAGCTGCTTCTGGCGAATGTCAGAAGCGTCACGGCAGAGGAACTTCATGCGCGGGGAAAGCCCGGCTTGGCTCGCACAGACGCCACCCTCAACACCGTCAAGGTTCGTGTACGGCTGCTTGGTCACTGGATCGGTCCAGCCGGCAGCTTCGTTCAGCCGGTCTTGCATATCCTCCAGCAAGGCTTGATCCGTAGTCGGGCGGGGAAGGTTATAGAGAACCCGCTCAGCCTTATCCTTCGCATCAATCTTCACTTGGCGGATGTGCTGCGCCTGAAGGGCACCATCGTTCGTCGCCATCGAGTCACCAACCAACTGCGAGAAGGTGCCATAGAGACACACACACGCAGCCATGAGAGCGAGGACGCCTTGCGATAGGGCAATGAGAATGTCTTTGAGGTCTTTCGCTCCTCGAACAAGCTCAGCCGACTTCCGGTGGAAGTAGAGATAGGCACACGTGGACCCAAGCGCCACAATCCACGTATAGCCGACGCGCGAGGGGAATAGGCGATTGTAGCCTAGTGTGCTGTTCCACGTCTCCCAGATGTAGATGGCGACGGAGCCACCAACGAGAATGCTGATGCCCATGTTCGAGCGGATGAAGTTAGGAAGGTCCAGAAGGAACAACCCCACACCCGCCCAGAAGCGCCGCCATTGCGCTCCCAACGACTTGCTGACGTGACGGTCAGCTGCCCATTGCCCCAGTTCGTCCATAGTTATGTTCCTGCCTGTGCTGTAGGTTGGTTTTCTAGTTCCGCCCATTTCTGAACGAGGATGAGACAGCGATCACGTTCTGAGATGGCTTCGCCGCTGTCTGCGAGGGCGCCACCATAGGATTGACCTTCAGATAGTTTTGTGGGTGCGATACGGTACACACACTCAGGGAGGGGATTTCTGAATGAGCGATCCACCTTCACGATTGGCGCTGGACATCTTGCCAGTGCCGGGTTCGAAACTTGTGGCGATGGCGTTGTTGAACAGCTGGATAAGAGAAGGGTCAACGCCAGCGGCAGCGCAACGATCCGAAATGAGCGTGAGTTGGGTGCGCATTCCTGCAAGCGTGTCGAAGGCTTTGTTGGCGTTTGTGGCGCTTGCCTTGACGGCCACTTCCATAGACTTCTGTGCGGCGATCCGGTTGTCAGTCTCGCGGCTGAAGCTGTCCACAAGGATAGCAATCTGTTGATCCTTGGCTTCATTGACTTTGTCAATCTGCCCTTTCGCATTGTTGTTCTCCACAATGAGCCCGGCCACCACCTGCTTGGCGTTTTCGCGCTCTACCTTTGCCCCGTGGTTGTTACCACGATCATACGCAATCTGCCAACACGCTACGCCACCAATCAGAACACCAATGGCAATTCCAGCCGCTAGGTTCTTAACGTCGAACATTGTACTGCTCCCTTCTCGCTCTAAGGCGTGCAAGGAACAACTTCAGGTAATAGTCAACCTGACCGCTCCCGTTCCACGCTTCAATGACTGCGCCCCAATTCTGCTTCCGCATATCGTCCAGAACGTCTTTGTGGTCGAGGAAGCGGATGGCGGCGTTAAGTTGTGCCGGCTCTCCGCCATCGTACATCGACACAACGAAGTGCCAAACCGAAGGATACCCAAGCACGCGCCAATTCTCGCCCAAGACTTGGAACGCGCCCCACGAAGCACCCATCAGCGCCGCTTCGAAGTTGATCTCAGCAGCATGAGCAAGGACGCCCCAGCGTGCCTCCATCTTCAGATTGTAAGGGTGGACAGTACACTTCGGCGGTATGGCGGTCTTGGGCTTGCGCGGGTCATACCACTTCGGATAGCTGATGACCACGCCCGATCCTTCTGGCCCAGGCTCCCAATCGTGAATGTGAGCAGAGCAGCGTGACATGACGTGCGGCTCATAGAGAATGACGAGCCGTCCGGTGGGGGTTGAGCTCTGACCATTGCTCTCGACGTCAGAGAAGGCGTGAAGGGCAGCAGGCTCTTGGTTATACCTCTCACCTTCGTTCTTGTATTGCTGCTCCGTCAAGGGAGGGATGAGCGGGTTCACGCGAAGGTTGATGAGCTCACTCACCTTCCTCGCGTTGTTCCGGTTCACCCCTTTGTCCTTGTCCACGTAGCGCGTCGTGGTTCTCACAATCGTCCGTGTGACGGGATTGGTTGCGAGTATCTTAGCAGCAAGAGCCATGTTTCCACCTACAGAGTTGTAATATCGACGCCATCAAGCGTCAGGTCAGCTGTTGCTGGTGCGACACCGCCCTCCGCGCCCCATTCGTTCGGAGCGTAGTCACCAGTGATCGCTGCGTTGCCGCTGTTATACCAATCACTGGGCCCGATGTCCTTTGTAAACATTCGGCCTGATGTCCGCTCTGCGCCAGTGCCAAGCCAGAAGATGGCATGGGAAGCGTAGTTGACTCCAACGTGAACAAGTCCACCCATGCCAACGTCGTTTAAGCGTAGGTCGTGTGCATCTTGGCCCACCGCAATAGCAGGTGTAATGAAGTTCATGTTGGCTGCAATCGTTGTAGGATTTTCGAGGGCAATGTGGACTGGATAAACACACCCGGTGTCATCCATGTGTGAGCCGGTGAACTCGCAGCCTCGTCCAGTAACAAGGACGTTCGGCCCGTAGCTTTCCTGAACCCGCATGTTGTTAAAGTTGTGACCGATGCCCGGAACAAACAAGTTGGCTTTTGACTCAAATGCTCCCCACACCCAACCTGCACCTCCGTCACCATTGAATGACACCTTCATGGTTGTCCAGTTGGTGTTCGATCCGCTGGCTATGATGCCTGGGCCGTTGTTTCCCATGAAGTAGCAGTTGGATATGTTGCAGTCGAATGCACGATGGTGATAACCCGTCATGAAGTTTTCATAAGAACCAATGCCGGTGATAATACCTGAGCACTGACCGAATGTTGAGAACGGGACACCACCATGCAGCGCCATCTCAACGTCACGCATACGCAGGTATGGATCAACCTGAGCATACGGAGCAGTTGAAACACCACTGCGGATCGTGAACAACCCGCCACGGAACTCAAAGCCAGGCATTAGCCTGACTGAGCAGTAGCGCGATCCATCCAACGAGAAATCGTTGAACACATTGAAGTCACTATCCACATGCTGGCCAGCTGTGGAGTATCCCCCAGGGCCATCATCCCAGTCACCTACTTCACCCCAACGGTTCACCCCGATGGCATTGCAAAGGGTTGGTGCGATGTCCGGCGCAAAGGCGCCAGCATAGTACGGAGCCTTGTACACATTTGGGTACACAGGAATGTAGAAGCTTCCATCAGTGTACTGCGTGATGGGGTAGAAGTTTGTGTCCCCATCATAGTGCGGATAATCGTCACTCAAGAAGGTGTCGTTGTATCTCACAATGTTCGATTGCCGAACGCCGTGACCAACCAAGCCTGTGCGCGGGTAATATTTTACAGCGCCTGTCAAGATGCCACCATCAGGAAGCATCCCAATTGCACCGTAGTTGTACAAGCCGTTCGGATTGAAACAAGCAGCCAGGAAGTTTTGCATGGCAGTTGTGTTCAGAGTTCCGAAGTTTCCATCCTCCCCTGTTCTCGTTGCGGCCGCATTGCGATTGACACGCACATGATAGTCATCGAGGTATTCAGTGATTGTTACTTGGCCGGCAAGAGAACCAGTATCGAAGCCGCCAACTTGCATTGCCTTGCCAACATAGTATTCCTCAAACAACGGCTCATTGCACTCAATAACATCGTCGCCGCTTTCGAAGGAGAAGCCGTGCCGGCTAGAGCGGCAGTCAGGGATCACATTATAGCGAAGCGCATTCACCATCCCCATCGTCTGGCGCATGATCTCACCCAGAGCAATCTTCCGCTCTAGGCCATTCGATGCCTTCACCGACGGGACAAGCTCATCAGAGATAAGCGTGGCAATCGGCTCAAGGTCTTGTGTGCGTCGAGCAGCGAACAAGAACAACTTGCCCCGCTTCAACGTTCCAGACGTAGCAATCATGACGTCTGGGCCAGGCACGTCACCAAACGGCAACGTCTCTTCAGTGAGCGCAATGAACGCTTCATAGCTCAACCCGGCGCTAGCCGCAATCTTCGCGGGGCACGGCACGAGATACGTTGTGTCGTTTCCGTCATACAACGGATAGCGCCCGTCACTTTCCGGCCCACCGTCAACAGTCCCACCTGCCCATTCGCTGAACGAGCGCGAGGCGTCGCCTAGGCGCTGCGCAGCAATGCTCATGAACTTCGTCAGCTGGGCCAGTGTCATATCGTCTAGGTCATCGACGTGAAGAACCCAGATGTCCACCGTCACCGAAGGCGTCGTGCCATTCGCCACGATCTGCGCACGGAGGTAGCGATAGATTGTGCCGTCTGCTTGGTTGGAGAAGTTGTAGGCCTGCTCGTTGTTTGTCGGCAAGGCAGCGAGAGATACAGAGAACAACTCCATGTCCGTTCCAGAGAAGTCGGCGGCTGTGTTGCCGAATATCTTCAGCTGGTAGTTCTCATTCCCGCTCGTGGTGTCCATGGCTGTGAACGAAGCCACAACGATACCGGGCCAAGCGATAAGGCTGGACCCAGTATCGAACACACGCGGGCTCCCACCATACGCGCCATATCGAGAGGTTGTGACGGCAGAAGCCCCATCCTCAAGATAGTTGCTTGTGCTGGTGGGAGTAGGATAGGGCATCAGGCTTCCCTCTGTACCATTTCAGGGTGATCAGGTAGTTCAGCGAAAGGAGGAACATCAGCAAGCTTCTTTACGCTCGCTGAAACTTCCTTCCAAACTCTCGTTGGTGATGTGTTGGCGTTTAGTTGAAGCGCCGATCCCTTCAAGAGCATAACAGGCGTAGTCCCTTCGAATAATGCTGCGCGTATCATCCAACCCTCTTCAGTTCTGTGAAGATCAACCTCGCATTGTCTTTCGTCCATGAGCCCCAGCCGCTTCCGCCGTTGCCGACTGAAACGTGCAAGGACCAAGTGTTGGTCGCTTCCGGAACATCTTCGATGATGAAGGTCCATTCGCGATCAACGTTGACGCTGCTGCCGTTTGCGAACAGGTTTGAGTCTGTGCGCTCCTCAACAACCGTTCCGTTCAACTTGAGCTGAACCGTCACGTTGCCGCGCGATCCATCTGCAGTTGAGCGGTAGATTTGCGTGAGGGCATCGATGCGAACGAAGCCCGACACAGAGGTGTAGTTGGCAGAGATAGCTGAGATGTAACTCTGGTCAGAGGGGATGGTTGTGTTAGTTCCATCCGAAGCAACCATGATCTCAGCCACAGAGTTGATCTTCAAGTGCTCCGTCTCGATTGTATCCGCGACAAGCTTGTTCACCTTGACGTTGAGCATCGAGATTTCAGTGCCTGTGACACTGAAGAGAACTTGCGGCGTGGTCATTGATCCGCCGATGACGGCGAATTGCTCAGTCAGGATGATGAAGGCACTGTTGGTTGGCGAACCACCGTTCCAGAACTTGAAGCCGGTGATGTGCCCGTCCACATTGCTCGTCAGCGTCGCCTGGGCATACTCCCCTTCGATACTCTCCATCAGGAAGACAAGATCAGCTGTGTTCTGATCGTGCTCCGTCCGAAGGGTAAGGAGGTTTGTGGCGCTTGAGCCTACGCCTTCGCCGGCAGGGATGACGGTGGCGGCGTTCAATATCCAAGCTGTGCCCAAAAGGTTGCGCGTTCCAATCAGCGAGATATCACTGACTGCTCCGTCAACATCCTCCTGAACGTCAATGAGGACCGTCTTAAGGAGGTTGCTACCAATGAAGTCACGGGCTTCGTTCGAAGCACGCCACGCAGCACCCTTCAGAACCTCATAGGCAATCGTCTCAGCATTGCTATCGAGTTGAGCGACGATGTCGCCCAAACCTTCGCCGCCAATTGTGAAAGGGGATAGCCCGTCCACAGTCGACGTAGATGACCACACAGAGCGGATTGTGTCGCCAATGAACCGGGCACGCACAGAGTATTCCGTCCCATCAACAATGCCATCTTCGAAGATCACATAGTTGAGATCAGTCGGAAGCTCCACAGTGCGCGTCATCATTGTGCCACCCAACGTAGGCGTCACCTCGATGTAGATGCGGCGGGCACGGACGTCATACGGCTCACCCCAAGCAACCTTCACAGCAGGCTTCGCGAACGTAGCGCCTGTGATTGTGATGCCTGTAACAGTAAGCAGCGGCGGCGCCATGGCTGGAACTTGGGTTGGCCCAGGGACAGGTGCTGTGGCACCGGGCTTAGCCAACTCTTCATCCCATGCGCTATCGCTTGGGTCAATTTCCTTAGCTGTGATAAGGCAGCGAAAGCTTTTCGGGTCATAGAGGTTGTTGACAACCTCAAAGGCTTTCCCATCCTCTCCCCATTTGGGGCCTGTGCGGATAAACCAGTCACCCTTCTCAAGCTCGATGCACCAGCGGGGATAGGCTCCATTGAGCGTCGCATGGCGGCGTTCATTCTTGGCCTTTGTCCAAGCTAGACGTTGGGCCCGCTCGCTATCAATCTCCATCTCATAGTCTTGAGTGATGTAACGAAGCTCACCTCCATCTTCAACATCCCACCCCTCTTCAGTGACCGGCGGATAATCAATCTCCCGGTTCATCTGTTGAGGGTCGCAGAAGTATCCCCTCACACCGCCAACGTTCTCTGCCCACTTGCGCTTTGGCACGTAGATTTCTTGCGTGCCGGCGATAATGTGCTTGTCGTCGATTGTTAGCACAGGCGTCTTTGTCTCTGTGCCATTGAGGCCGAAGCGTCCACCGAAGTCATCAGGCCGCGCTGCCATACAAGTAGCAAGACGACGAATGGCATCAGCATAGTCATCATCAGAGTACAAGAACCCATTAGCAGCAAATCGCTTCTGTGTTCCACCTGCCTTAAGCGGCACATCCTCGTCACACAGGTTGGCTTCAGCTTCGAACCGATCATACGGAAGGAAATCAGAAGACATCTTCATGCCAAAGACGCGCACAGAGTTCAGATAGCGCCCAAGCATGTAGTGATCGAGGGCCACGCGCGGGTTTGTCGAGTATTCCCACGTTGCAGGATCATCAAGCCTATGCGATCCACTCCCACCAGCGGTGCTATCCTCACGCCGGTCATACAGGTGAGCGCCCTCCATATCAAAAACGATAGGAACGGGCTGGCGCATATTGTCACTGTCCCAGCGATACTCAATGACGGCATAAGCAATGCCGGTCATTTTGTGATCTTCGGTCCAGTCCTGCCCAAGAGCTACAAGAACAGGGTCAGCAACCTGATCAACACGCCCGTCATAGTACGTGATCCAAAGTCGATCACCGCCAGAGCGGAAGTCAGGTATGACAGTACGCACACCGTGCGGGAAGCTAGTGGGCGACATGATGCGCCCATCCGCATAGACCTTCTTCAGAGCACCACACGGGCCTTGCGAGAGGGCCACGATGCAGTGAAGAACTGTGTTGGGCGGATCGCCTGTGCCAGAGATGTACCAATCAACAAGCAACCCAGCATTGTGCCGGCGACCAATCTGAAGACGACGCGGCGCATTCGACATCAATTGAAGATCGATAAGCGAGCCGCGTGCTTTAGGTTTTGAGTTGTGAGTGATTACTGCTTGTGCACCGGCTAGGGCTGCCGTCTGGACAACTGCTTGGCCGATAGGCCCAATTGCAGTCCACGCAGATGAAATCCATGATGCTGCTGCTGTGATAGCAGGAATTGCCTGAGGCATCTATTCAACCCTCCATGCTCTCGTGGCATTCTTCTTGGGGCTGTGAAGCATCCCACGAGACGTAGGGCCAACAGCAGTGTGGCCAACAACAACAGCGAGATAGTTTTCACCGTCTGCGTTTGTCATCATTACGATGTCACCGCGCCGGGCTAGTGAGACTTTGATCTCAGGAAGATAGCGCGAAGCGAGGTCACCAACATCGCCACAGTCTAGTTTGGCCAAGACCCTTTTGGCTTCCCTCTCCGTCGAGTAGGTGCCACGAAACTCTGTGCCATGATCGATGTCTGTGCAAGCCTGAATGCAATCGGCAGCAAACAAGCAGCAATCGTTGCTTCCCCAAGCGAAAGGTTTTCCAAGAAGATCATTTGTAACATGCCACAGTCTTTGTTCCCAGCCTTTGACGCGCATGATCAGAACCCAAACAAAGCTTGCCGGATATTCGCTGAACCTTGAGATGAATTGCCGCTGCTGTTTCCTTGATAGCCAGGAACGTTGCTCCAGCTTTCTCCGAATGGGATAGACTGGAATGGCTTCGTGGCTGTGTTCTTGAATGACGGGTCATCCGGATCGATCTGCCGTTGGTCTGCGTCAGTGTATGTCCGGTAGTTGCGGCCGCGTGAACGGAAGATGCCACTTTCACAAGTGAGCGCAATGATTGGCTTGCCTCCATCACCAATCGTCTCTTCGATGTTGTCCATGTAACCATACCAATCATATCCAGCGCCGATAATCTCAGTGCCGTTTTTCATCGGCACAAGCGCAAGTTGACGCAAGCGGAAGCGACGCTGGTACCATGTGCGATCCACGAGCCTGCCAATCAGCGTGTCGCTATCGAGAACAGCAGCAGCATCGAACATGATGATAATTGGCTCAGGGATAAGGTCCACACTCGTCTTCAGTTCCCCTTCAAGTTGAAACTGATCACCAACAGCCTCAAAGGTGTGACCCTCGAAAGAAAGTGATACACGCCTATCCCATGCGCGCAGGACGCCTTGATCAGTGAACATCTCAATGATCCAAGCGCCAGAGAAGTCACGCTCATAAAGCGAGTCACGAACTTCAGTGGCCATGGGAAGGGGCATGTTACAACCTCACGACTTGTCGGGCTGAGAAGGAAACACCTCTGCGTCGATCACTTGGAATGACCGGCTGCCAAGGCGTCTCAAGTTGGAACTCACCAAAGGGATCACGCAGACGTAGCGCTGGCGCGCTAGCATGCGGTGTCATTGGCATTGGATAGACAGGAACAGTTGCGTTGCCACTTCCGTTCGCAGTTACGCCGCTTGTCACCATGCCGACATAAAAGCCATTCTTGTTCGTCTTGTAGCTGAGGAAGTCACCTTCAGTCAGGATTGTTCCATTGCCAATCGACGTTACACTGACAAGATTGTTCCCTTGATCGATGCTTGCGATGCCAACCCCAGAGTTTGAGAAAGACGGATACAAAAGCGGCGCACGTGCATCGCCATTGATGCTTGTAAAGCTGACCAAGCGGAAGCGCCTACGGATGCCGAATGAATTCAGTATGCGCATTGCCGCTTGAGTCAGATTTTCGAAGCGATAGTTGACGCGCCAGATTGGACCATCAAAGTCGTTGATGTACCCGCTACCATCACGGGAGTTGTCGCCGGTTTGACGTTCATCGATTGACCAACTGCACTCCTTCATGAAGTCAGTCGGCAACAACTCTTGTGAGCTCATAGGTCACCCCTCATCATCCGATCACCTTTCCACTTCTGGAGTGCGGCGATGCTCATCTTGCGGTGTGCATCAAACATACGCTCAACTTGAGCATAGATTTCATCACTTGCCGTTCCGTAGTTGTTGAATGTGAGACCGCCCATCCGGAAGCTATCACCCTTTGCTGCCGATGACTTCGCAGCCTTGTGCATGATGTAGCCATCAGCCGGTGCGATGAATTGTTCACCGGCTGTCTCGTTGACGTTGTAAGCCCAACCTTTCTTGACTGGGCCTTCGCTTGCACGTGCACCACCAAAGAGAGCGGAGCCGATAGAGCTAACCCAGTCACCACCCGTCTTGAGAAGGGCACCCCAATCAATTTCCTCGAACAACTTCGAAAGAAGCTTTCCAAGGTTATCGACCGCATCATTGAATGCATTGTCAAGTCCAGTCTTCAGAAGGTTCTCGACTTGATCACCCCAATCGCCTGTCATGACACCTTCAGCGAAGCCCCGAGCAGTGACATTGGCTAGTTGCTCGTGATACTTCTCCCAGTATGTCTCATCTGCTTCGAAGTCAGGGAGTTCAGTTTCAGGCTTGGGCATATTCCCGAACACAGACTCATAGTCAGGCTGTTTATCGAGCCAAGCTTGCCAAGCCTTGTCGAACTCTTCAACATCACGAGGATCAAGAAGCTGTTTCGAGATAGAAACTCCAACGCTGTCTGTGACATCTTCCTGAAGCTGCTTTACCATGTAGAGGGCTGTAGCCCAATCGTCCGTGGCCCTAGCATAATCGAGGATAGACTTCAGCGCGGCGCTGGACCGATCCCCAACGAGTTCTGGGCCTGCCGTCTGAAGCTTGCTAATGTCCTCTAGCAGCGATTGATATTCGGTGCGATACTCTTGGACATTCTCAAGGCGGTCTTTTGCCTTTTTGTCCTCCTTGTCATCATCCTTCTCTGTGGGCGGAAGGAATTTGGCTTTGTCCGTTGTGAGCACCGCCTTGAGCGTCGCTTGAAGGTCTGAGATTTCTTTCGCCTTAGCAGAGATTGCGTCAGCGAGACTTTTGTTGGTTGTGCGTTCTTGGTTAGACAGATATTGCTGACCAGTCCCAGAACGCGCATCAAGGCGCATAGCCGTCAACTCTTGCTGCGATTTTTGCAGCCTAAGTTGATCAGCCAGACGCCCCCTCATGATCTCAGCTTCAAGGATCGCCACATTGACCATGTCAATGGCAGCTTGCTTCTGCTTGGCGCCGGATTTCTCCGCCTCTTCACCGATCTTCTTCAGCTTGTCCTCGACAGCTGACAGCGGGTCTTTCGCCTTCTCAGCGGCAACGCGAAGCTTCTCAAGCGGGTTGTCAGCGATGGCTGCGCTGACGTCACCCATGGCCTTTGCAACCTTCTTGGATACGGCCGCACTTTCATCGAGCAGCTTGTTGCCCTTCGGCAGAAGGTTAGAGAGTGCCTCAACAGCAGACGCCACACCTTGGATAGCAGAGGCAAGAAACTTGGAGACACCAACGATGCTATCGAGAAGACCAACAAGACGGATTGTGGCATTGCCGAGGTTCTGCCAAGCTTGGCCCATTGTGACGCTGATACTCTCAGCTTCTGATGTAAGCTTGGCGCCGCCCGCTTGCATCGCCGCTGTTATCTTGTCGACTGTGAGTTCACCTTCAGCGCCCATCTTGCGAAGCATGCCGACTGTAATGCCGAGGCCATCAGCCAGAAGCGTCGCGAAGCGAGTGTTGTTCTCAAGGATGGACCGAAGCTCATCCCCTTGGAGGCGACCAGAGGCCATCGCCTGAGCAAACTGTAGCGTGGCTGAAGCTGCTTCCGACGCGCTAGCGCCCGACACAAGAAGGGTTTTTGACCACGTGTCAACAATCTCTTGTGCCGCTACGTCTGTGAGGTCTTTGCGGGCGTTGCGCAGCTTCGTATAGAGCGTCACTGTGGCTTGCAGATCGGCACGGTTGCGCTGGGCCTGCTGGAACAAGTCTTCTTCGATCTGGTAAAGGTCTTCACCAGCCGACACCACAAGGCTCAACTTCGAGCGCATAGTGGAGAACTTGTCAGCAGCGTCAAGTATCTCTTTGCCGATTGTAGCGATGGCACCAACAGCCACAAGCCCAACGAGTTGGCCTGATGTTGCGCTCAGCGCATTGTTCCACGCTTTCGTCTTAAGTGTTGCGCCGCTGAACTCATCACTGATGCGCTTGCCTGTGCGCTTTGTTTCCGCCTCAACCCTCTTCAGCTCAGCAATGAAGTTATCATTGTCAGCTGTAATCGAGATTGAGACGCCACCGACTTGGGTTGCTGGGGCTCCGTTCATTGTATCACCATGTCGCTTTCATCGAGAGGCGCCCAATCCCCATCTGCCCAGTTGCCGACAGCGGCGCCAACTTCGCGATCCGATTTTGGGCGCTCAGTATCATCTCGCTTGCCAAGTATCTTGGAGAGGGTTTTGCCTGAGATTGTTTCTTGACGTGCGAACCACTCATTGAGGAACGCGGCGGTGATTTGGACTTCTGTGCTATCGCGAAGCTTCTTGCGATACATGGCACATAGCACAAATGTTAGTGCTGGAGGCTGCTTCCAGAAGTCGTCATAACTGATGCCTGCTTGAAGCGCTGACTCCAGAGCCCTTTCAACCAACCCCAGAACCGGGCGTTCATCGTCTGGGGCTTCGGAGGGTCCACAACGTCTTCCTTGTCAGCCTCCGATTGCTTCTGGCGAAGCTTCTCAGCAGCAGTTTCGGCCGCAAGGATCGCAGAGAGGTGCCTGTCACCAAGCCAATGCTGCGTCCATGCCTTGCGAATGACTTCGAAGGTTGGCATAACGGGCGGTGACCATTCAATGACTTCGCGAGGCGTCATCTTGAGGCCAGTGCCGCAGGCGAGAAGGAACGCGAGGTCATCAACATTCTTCGTGGAGAATGTATTGATCACGCGATTGAAGAATTGATCATTGCCCCACGTCTCTTGGATGATGGCAATAGAGGCCCACGGGAACGAGACAGAGACTGTCTTGCCCCCGTGGGTTAGTTCGTGTCCACCCATCGTCGTCATTACGAAACAGCCTCCACAGTTTCGGCGCCGGTGCGCTTGATCGTGACGGTCATCTTCATGATGCCGCCGACTTCCACCGGATCAGAGCACGCCTTCACAAGCGCGTCGAACAGCTTCTGTCGATTGTCGTACACAGCCTTGAACTTCTGGACTGCGCCGCCTTGGGCTGCGACAAGCAGAAGATGCGTGGCATTGTCCGGGTCATAGTTCATGACAAACGAACCGTCTTCAAAGGAAGAGAGGCCGTTGACGTATTCACGGACACCAGACGGGCTGTCAAAATCGGTGGCATCCAGTTCTTCTGAGACTGCGTTGCCGCGATCCCAGTTAGTCACACCCGGGATTTTGGTGTACACGAGCGGCGAACCACCGCCCAAGTACAACCCCGCTGTGCCGTTCTTGGCAACAATTGCCATTAGGTAGTCTCCTTGATCAAGAAGTTGATCCGCAGAACCCGTCCGGCAAGGGTTGGGTCTGTTGTCGGCCCACGCGCGGGTCCAGACACTGTAGTGTTGACCACTTCCCCGCCCTCGATGGAAGCTGGCCCCCAATTCTCAAATAGCTTGCGCGCCCACTCAGCAGCGGTGGTCAGCGGGAGATAATCACCGTCAGGCTTGTGGTAGAAACGCAACCCAACACTCTCCCGGCGATACGCTTCGTCAAACGTGTCCTCATTGCCGCTGTGCTGTGGGTCTTCAACGATGATGAGAGGCTTGGTTGTGTACGGGAAGTTGGCTGGCACATTGTCCTCTGAATACACAGCCACCTCATCATCAGGACCGCGACAAAGCAACGTCGCCATATCTGTGTCTTGAAGACGCCCGCATACAACAGCAATGAGATCAATCATAAGAACCTCTTCAACAATTTGAGGTAGCGAGGAAGACGCTCAGGCCGGATCGGAGCATCAGCGAATGGGCGAGCCTTGATCTTCTCTGTCCCAAAGTGAAGCGGCAGGGCAGTCTCTTTGGAGACTGTGACCACTGCTTCTGCGCCGCTTGTTGTCTTGAATATTTCGACACCAACTGATTGCCGCAGCCCGCCACTATCCACCGCAGGAGGTTCACCAGGGGCTGATGCTACGTGAACTGCATCTTTCCCTCTTGGGTACGCGATACCAGAGCCAGGTTGTGATAGCTCTTCACGCATAGCCGCCATAGCATCGAGGCCGATGGCGCCCATTGCCTGATGTATCTTATCACCTGTGACCTTTCGTGCCAATTGGATGTTGAACTCAGTCTTCACATTCACCTTAGGCATTGATCACCTATTCCGGGTTGACGATTACACCCCATGTTCGACTGAAGGCTGATGCTGCTGTTGGGATGTTGATTGTCCCTGTTGAGCCAGCATCAACCGCTTTCGAGTACAGATCCAAGCCGCCACCATTAATGTGCCGGTTGAGGCCAAGGCCCGTCGGGTTTTCAGCTGAGTCACCATCTGTAGCGAATACAAGCAAGCTGTCATCTGCTGCAACAGTCATTGATGGCAATGTCCGGTTCGATGTGTTGGCGATGTACCCATCATAATCATTGATGGGTGTTGTTGGGTCATAGTCGCCAGTCACCCTTGCGAGGAAGGTGATGAAGTATCCATCACCTGGGAAAGCCCTTCCTGATGTTGTGAAGCTATAGGTGGATGGCTCACTTGAACCAGCAATCTTATAGGCGATGTGATACCAATGAACACCTGTTTGGATTTCAACTTGTGCAACCTCAGTCCATCCGCTAAATCCAAAATCCCAAAGCCCGCCCGGCTCTGTTGCCCATGTAAAGGCAATGAGCAGGTCACCCTCTTGCGTGCCTGAGGGTTTGTTGACGCTTGAGTTACTTGCTGAAGCGCCGTTCCAAGACCAAGAAGCAGACGCAACTGAGGGTGATGTGAATGCCGAAGGTTGTTCGCCAGAGCCAGAGAAGGTGAAGTCACCAACGTTAAGCGAAGCGGTTGCTGTAAGACTTCCGACGCCAGCCCCGGCAAAGGTGAACTCACCAATTGTGATAGAGGCGTTTGCTGTAAGACTTCCGACACCAACACCCTCGAATGTGAAGTCACCAACGGTGATATCAGCTGTGCCGATATTCGAGCCATAGCCCGATCCGAGGAAGTTGAAGTCATAGGTGATATCAGCTGTGCCGATTGCCGCCTGATAACCAGCGCCAACAAATACGAACTCATCAACAACTAGATCGGCTGTGCCCGGCAGCGTAGCGGTGGCCGTAGCAGCAAACTCGAAGTCATAGGTGAAGGAGCCAACAGCCACCAAGTCTTCCGCTTCTGTGGCCTCCCCTTCCCCAAGAAACACAAACTCGCCAAGGTTCCATTCCCCTAGGCCCACGTTTGCGGCTGCGGCTGTCCCGCTGAATGTAAAATTCGGGATAACAAAGGCTCCAACTCCAACCGCACCAACCATTGGCGCGGGAGCCGTCGAGACTTGAATTGTCAGGATGCTGTTAGATGGCTCACCAACCTCTACAGCTGGGCGCCAGAAGGTTCCATCAACGAAGCCAATCACATCATCTGACTTGAATGTAATGTTTAGGCTGTTCACATTGAGAAGGAGTTGGCGGTGGGAAGATGGGATGCCATCAGCATTGCGTTGAAAGTCTGTGTACTCGATCACGAGTGCGCGGCAGGTATGTTGGGTGGCAACGTAGGTGTTCCCGCCACGGCCATTTGCGACCTTGGCCTTGCGATACACCGTAGCATCCCCGAACAAGAGCGGGTCAATGACGTTGTTGACTGCATTCTTGATGATATCAAAGATGCCCATGTGCCACCCTCCATACAACTCTGCGCTTAAGCGCCCGGTGCCGTCCATTGGAACGAAGTGATCG
>ERZ795056.2925-NODE-2925-length-18549-cov-14.553315_pt1 | contig 18549 bp, 21 predicted proteins | sample MGYA00375140_ERZ795056 | MGnify/ENA primary metagenome ERZ795056 (study PRJEB30185, sample SAMN05720227) | activated sludge metagenome | isolation source: Anaerobic digester | place: USA | collected 2015-03-09 ... | reverse complement strand
TATACAAATTACGTAAATATTTGCGCTAGATTGGTTATAATATTTTAAGATATTCATACATAATTTGGTGCTTAATTTCAGTTGAAAACCTAAAGTTTTACTTGTTTGAAAGCCGAAAGGTTTCATTCGAATACTCCAATCTATTCTCCTGCTACACAGGCTTATTATTTTATCTGATTGGAAAAAGCTTGAAGCTTCTGTATACTTGTGAAAAAATGATGTTCCATGAATGATTTTCAGAACACGTCGACCATTGATTATAAATCAGAGATTCTGATATCGGAGATTATTGAGAAAAAGGAAAAGAACATCGACATATTTATTCAACGTGTTGGGGGATTCAGAAGAAATTACGATAAAGATGTTCATTCCATAACGCTTGAAAATGTAGATGGGGAACAAGAACAGATAAAAGCATTAATCAATAAAGACGGGATTTATGATTATTTACCAGAGGAAGTTTTCCATCTGGATATTCTAAGTGAAAAGCAAAATAAGGATTTAACATTTACACAGAAATATCAGCAACGTAAACAACAGGAAGCGGATGCAAGAAATTTCTTCGCGCCTTTAGAAGATGAGTTCACGAAACTTTTGATAGAACTGGAGGCGCAAGAACGTGCTAGTTGTAACAATATCCTTTCTGAAAATGTAATTAATGATTTATTTACTAATAAAATAACCAACGATATTGTTTTATTAGATTCTCAAAAAGCCATTTTAAATTTCTTTCTTCCTATGTCGAATAAATTTCGTGGGAACGAGAAATTTCTAGCTTATTTCTTGTCTTTGCTATTAAATCAAGAAGTTACCTGTTCTCTCGGGATTTTTCCATCTGTCATTCGATCGATAGAAACCGAGTCGATGGATTCTAAAACCTTAGGTGTTGATTTAGTTACAGAAGGTGATGTTAAAACTACTGAGTCGATTTGTCGCATTCACTTAAATAATACCTCTCGGAAAAACAGTATTGATTTTCTTGATTATGGAAATAGTAGAAAACTCATTGATTATGCGGCTTTTTACTTTCTACCTCACAACACCCAGTTTGAAATTTTTGTTAATTTCGCCCTAGAAGAAACTTACTTCAGCCTTGGCCTAGAGAACGATCCTACTTTCCTAGGAATAAATACAGTAACTGCATGAATACAATAAATTTACTTAGACCAGAGATTATCATTTGCTGCATTATAATTTTTATTACATCCATTGTATTCAAAGTAATTAACAAAGCAGAAGCTCAGATAAATTCTAAACGGGTATTAATAACCATTTTACTTTCAGCTCTATTATTTACCTGCTGCGGATTTTGGGGGATGAATGATGGCGTTTATAGTGGATTTTGGTATTTCATAGTGATGATCCTTTTTAATCTTGGATTAGGTACTTTATTGGTCTATTTGTACGAGAAGAAATTTTTAGGTGTTTTCACCAATAAATATGCATCCGAGATTCTCCTCATGTGTGTGTATTGTGCAATAGGTATCTTAGGTTTTTCTTTGATTTTCAATACCTTTAATGATTCCGGACTTGGTTTTTCATATGCAAGTGCTGCATTTTTTGTTTGGATTCCCTATTTTTTCAAGCTAGCTCTTAATGCACTTTTTGAGATTCAAGCACCGGTCTATAAAGTTTGGTATTTGGATGAATATCGCGAAGAACCTGATTTTGATGGAGTGAATATTAGAAACATCTTACTCTTATCGCTTGATATAGTGAAAGATGTTAACCAAAAAAGTGCTTCTAACATTCGTGTTAAAGCTCCGGTTGATATGAAATTTGGAGAATGGTTTCAATCATTCATTCTTAGTTACAACGAAAAATATGAGGATAGTCCTATTCAATATAAATACCTAGATGGTACTAGTATGGGATGGATATTTTATATTAAACCAACATTCTGGCGAGGGCGTAAAATGATTGAAACAAATAAATCAATCGCTAAGAATAACTTAAACGAAAAACTCACAATTGTCGCTTCACGGGTGAAAATCACCTATCAATAATACATTGAACGCAGCATTCTTATGAAAAAACGATCAACGGCCTTACCAACCAATTGGATCAATGGAATGAAGATCAATGGATCTCATTTCGAAAACAGCGAATTGGCTTTGTTCGATGCCATGCATCAAATCAATTCTGTTCATATTAAGGATTATAATTACGGTTTATTTGCCAAGTTTGGAGCTTCTGCTGAAGCATTCGAAATTCAAGTTACTAAATCCGTATCCGATAGTTTTAATATTGAATTAAGTCGATGCTTTGGAACCACTTTTAGTGGATTACGCATTGATGTATCACCTGAAACAAGCTTACCGCTATCATACAGCAGTAAATACAATGCATTCGCGGAAAGATCTGGTCAATCTAAAAACCTGTATTTAATTCTATCTGTTGAATATGCGAATAGGCATGCTACTGGCTCGCCTAATCCTGCCGAATTCCCGCTTCGACATCCATTTGCACTTCCAGAATTCAACCTTGATTTAGTTGAAGAATCTAAAATTGAAGAATTCGATGTCTTGCTTGATTCCTTAATCCTGGCGAAATTCGAAGTAAAAGGAAATGATATTGTTCAAGACAAAGATTACATTCCACCTTGTCAAACAATTCAATCATTCCCACTTCTTCGTTCCTATTATAATTCCATTAGTGAGAGCATTAATGTGATTCAGATTGCTACTTATAATTTGGTTTATAAGGTTATCAATAAGAATCAGAATACTCCACTTGCCTATAATCTTAAGCATGTTTGTGAGAAGATAATTTACTATGTTTCTTCTCTCAACTTCCAATTTAGAAATCATCTATACCAAACAAGTCCAATTGAAACGGTTAATGCTATCGTTCAATTTGCGAATCACTTAAAACTGGCAATTGATTTCTTACCTGAAAAAGAGAAGGAAGACATTTTATTGTATTACAAAGAATGGTCGGATATCGCACCAGGTAAATTCGAAGAACTACTGAATTCGATTATTGATATTGAATACAGTCATACCAATATTGCTGATTCAATTGAAACCGTTTCTGATTTCACAAAAATAATTGCTGATTTATTCAAGAAACTCAGCGAGCTAGAATTAATAGGGAAACGTAGAGGTGATAAGGATATGGTTGTTCGCGAAATCAACCCTAAACAAAGCAAAAAATTCAAAATGCTCGATTAATCGAGCATTTTGAATTCAATATTATTAAAGCAAAAGAGTTTTATACTCCAGCTATTTTCGAATCGAAAGTACGAGCTGCGGCATCAGTAAATTCGAAATTAGATCGAATATACATTAATGTGCGTTTTTCAGTTTCAGTCACAGATACACCATCTGCTGCTGATTTAAAAAGTTCACCAACTTCTTCTACAGATAATTTACCTTCCCCTTTACCGGTTGTAAATTGCTTTGCTAGATCAAGGAGTTCTTTTTCATACTGAACCCCATCAATTGATTGATAAGCCATCGTTTTGAAATTTATGTTTAAGGTGTGAATAAAATGCGATTCGCGTTTTTGAATGTAATTGCTATTACTCTTCAAAAAAGAATTTGTTTCGCTTGGTGACTTTATTTACTTCTGTTTTCACCTCGTTTGTGGCCGTGCTTGAATGCAAACCAACAGAAGCACTTGAGATTGTTGGAGAATTTAAAGGAATTCCAGTACCCGAAGATTTTTTTACGGATAAATGAGATAAATCAAATTGAAATCGACTCTCAATTTCATCCTTATCAATTTTCTTAATTCTAAACTTTGAATTTTCCATCCAAATTAACTGACCAAAAGAAGCATCATGATCTTCTATCATCAAATAATCAATTGGCCCGAGAAAGTCGACAAGTTGATCTGGTGTGCAATTAGGAAGAAATATAGTTAATACTCGAGGATCGTAAAATCGGAAATAAATCTCTTGATCTAAATCATCAACCGTGAGTAAAAACTTACGAAAATGAGTACGCAAATCTTCAATTGAAGCATATGATCGAGCCATAATTCCCCAGCCATTTCCCCAACCATTACTCATATACCAACGGGCAAACTCGGATTCAGGATCAAAACTGAAAATATATGGAGCTACATCCTCTTGCTCATGTTCTGTGGTAGAATTAAATAAAGAAACATAAGATGAATTAAGCTTTTTCGCCTCGGAAATTTGATTTCCCATGCGAGCTGCATCCAAGAGTAAATAGTTAATATAAGCCATATGTATACGAATACTCAAATATACAAATCAGACATCAAAAGCGCATTACATTCTTGCGAATCTTCTCAAAAATATCAACACTTAATGTGTGAATTTGATCCATGTCCCCGATAAATTCAAAGTGAGTCGCAAAAGCTTCATTTTCAATTGAATAAACCTTGCTCTGAGTTGTATCACCCAACTTACTAAAATAAACCTTACCCGAACGCTGACCAAGAATTTCAACAACTTGATTCTCCAATTGATGCGCTCGAACTTTGGCTGTATTCTTTACCTTAACTTGATTATTCATAAAAAAGTGTTTAATCAAAGAAAAAATCTCCCCACTTTGTTGCTCCTTTATTAGGACTTGGTGGCTTCTTGTCTTTTTTTACTTGCTGAATTGGAGTTTCCTTTTCAGATTTAATCATACTATCCAAAGGAATATCACTTGAACTATCAATCGTTTTTATTTGAGTTTTAGGAAGTTCATATAAATCTGCATCCGATATTAAATCTTCTCGAGATATCCGAGCCACTTTCAAAGTGTAATTCTCTAACCAATAACGCAATACATAACCAATTTCTTCATCCTCTACCAAAAAATACTGTATTGGACCAAAAAACTCTCTCAATTGCTCTTTAGAACAAGTGGGAAGAAAAATCCTGAGTACACGAGGGTCATAAAAACGAAAATATAATTCCTGATTATCTTCCGTTCGGATTAATAAGAATTTTCGACAATGCCGATAAAGCTCAGCAAATGGCAAATGTGAATAAAATAAAACGCCCCAAGATTGACCTAAACCTTCTTGTGTGAAAAATTGAAATAAGTCTGATTTATTTATACATGGAAATAAATATGGGCCAACTCCTGCTATATCTTCCCGTGTTTTCCCTTCATATAAACTAGAATGAGAGGATTCCAATGCCTGAGCTTTCTCAAGATTGACTTCCATCCTTGCCGCATCCAATAATAAATAACTGACTCTAATCACAATGTTGTTTTCTAAGTTGAATAGGATTTTCAACCAAATTTTGATTAGGTGAAATTAAAAATAACCACTGATTTTACAAGACAGGAAATTAATTAACTGAAAAATATATTTCCACTAAATTCCATACTTTAAAATACTATCAATTGTAGGTACTTGAATTACATAGTATAGAATATCATTGACAGTAAATCACTATTATTACAAACTATATTACCTTAACCTTTTCAAACTGATTAGTATGCAAACTGTTGAAAAATGTGCTTATCATGAAAGCGGTCGGATTGTAATGTCATACAGCTTAGGATATTCATGCGACTCATCACAATTATCACAAACAGATTCGAATCAAGGTCAAACTCGAATTAATGGTGGTGATGATTTACCCGGCATCCAACAAATTCTTCAACGATCATCTACGTTAGCTATTGCTGAAAACACTCCAAGATTAATAGAAATTGCTAATAAACTTCTCAAAATGTACTGTGCAGGTACATGTACTTCACTTTATTATGAAAATAATAAGGTACTTAATTCTGAAATGGAAATTGTTTTCCCAGGTCAAGATATCAGTCAGATTGAATTGATACAGAGTTTTTTGAGTAAACATGACCCAGATTTTAATGAAGAAAATTTTCCTGCATTATTGAATCAGGTTTTTAAGCAAATTCAACAAGCAGAATTTTGTAAAGCAGTTGATATGCTTGTTTTGCGTTATTTGAGTAATGCAGAATTTAAATTAAGTAGATTCGAAATTGAAGATACTATTCGTGCTTCAGGTTTAACGTTACCAATTCGTAAAGTACAGGCTGGTTTTGCTGTTTCCTTGAGTGAAGACACCAGTCCATCTCCTAAACCTACAAAACACCAGGAATCAACTAGTTCATCCAACGAAATTATAGATCACAGTATTCTTGATGGTATTCTTGGAAATTTTATCACGAGCTTAAATAAAAACATGTCTCAAACAGAGGTTAATGCGGGTATTTCCTTTTTAAAAGATGTGTTTAAGAAATTCCAATAATTAATTCTCTAATTATTCAATTTCCTACAGCTAGATATAGGAAGTTATCCTATTTCTGATAATGTTTAATCCTAATTTTTCTTAGGCTTAAATATTCTGTTTCATTAATCAAACATACTTTTGAATTTACAACAGGAGTATGAATCTCAATCAGTAATTGAACTAATTCTGTTGTTTTCTTCATCAATGAGATACCACCATAAAGCTCATCCGTATGAAGTTCGAATTTTGTTTGGAATGAAACTCCTGCGAAATCAGTCCAATTAATTAAGAACATTTCAGGAATAGATGATTCTTCCAAACGAATGCTAGATTCATTAAAATAAAGCTTTTCTCCATTAGTAAATTTGATTAAAGCATACGTGAATTGAGCAGGCAATAGAAACGTGAATTCAATCGGAAATTTAGTTTGAAGTTTACTCCAAAACCTTTGATGATCCTTAATCCTACTTAATTTCTCTTTACTATTTTCATTCAAGCGTTTATCAATTACCTCGGTTCTGTATTGAGCTCTATTTCTTGCTCCAATTCCCTCTACCGACTTCCAATCAATTTGAATTTTATTGGCAAAAAATGAATAAACGAGTTTTACAACACCTTCTCCGTATAACCAAATATTAAGCTGGCCTAGTGGTCCTAATCCTACTAATACATATTGAAATTGCTCGCGTTTTTGAGAATTCGGATTATCAAATCCTTTTTCAAAATGAGTGAATAGCTTGTCATCAAACTTAAATTCTCCTTTATAAAAAACATCTTCTACAAATGAATACCAGGTAACAACAATTCCTTCGGGCAAAAACTCAGGTTCATTATCCCCTAAAACAGTCATTCCTAAATTCCCCCAACCATTGCACAAAACAGGTCCACAGGGAATTGATTTCATTTTGTTTTCAGGCAATAAATATGTTCCCTGAAGTATTCGCATTGGAAATAATTCAGGTGCGCATTCACTTGTTAACCAATCAAGTTTCTTCATCATCCGGGATGTATTCGACGCTTTCTTTCGCCACGTATAACTGCTTCATCATTATATTCCCATGCACTACTTCCAGATCTGTCGGAACGAAAAAACTGAGGTTTCATAGCCCAAATTAATCCTAGTGTTAGATTATAATGTGAAGACATATGAAAATATCGATGACGCAGTTGACGCAATTGAGGATCAACAGTTGATACCCAATAATCCATTGATTGACCTATATTTCCTTCTATACGTGAATATACGCCCGTCAAAAATGAATCTCGAATAGCCGAACTTGAAACATCTGACTCAAATTGCAATTGTCCATCTTGAGTGGCATATTTAGACATGAGTGCCAAAGGAACTTTTTTGTATGCATTGGAGATATTTGTTCTCCTCACTTTTAGTGGTTCAGCTATCGTCAGAAGTGAATTAGGAAGAGCTGGATCATAATTGGGATTTATCACAAACTCACTTTCTTCATACCAACCAAGACGAATCCAACGCAGCATATCTTGTCTAAAGCGACGCTGAATTCTAAGTACTTGATCCCAATCAGTTGTAGTAGGACTATGTTCAATGTGAATAATGGGTAGATTGTTTTCAGACATATCAAAGGTTGAAATATTGTTATATCCACCTCCTACATCTGAATGCACACCAGGAATATTAATTTCCAATCCTTTTCCACCAGCACTTTGAATATCAGTTAATGAAAAATTAAATCGATGTTCATCTGATGCTACTATATGAACAACTCTAATAACTTCACCTCGACTTATAGAATCAAGATGGAGTGTAGGTGTATCATCATTATGATCTGAACCCAATGAAGCAACTGTATCGAATAAACCAATAAATGGAAATTGAACAGTTGAAACAGTTATTCGATTTAATTGAAGTATTGTTTGCATTGGAAAATTCATTCCTCCACCAGATTCAAAATAGCGATGGATAAAGTGACGGGCGCATGCTGAACCTCTACTAAATCCAAAAACATCTAATTTGAGTAAACTAATTTCGCGAGATGTTTCAGAACACAAATTATTAATAATTCGTGATAATTGATTTAAAGTAGAGGTAACCCTATCTTGAACACCTGTAGAACCATTTCCGTATGCAGAACCTTCAATACTTTCGCTTGATCCATGGTAAGTTCCAATTCCTTCAATATAAACTGGAACATGAAAATCATTTTCGCTATTTACTGGAATAATATGCATAGCCAATTCAGCTACATTTGAATAATCATTAGTAAAACTAGAATAATCACTCACAAGAGTATTGGCAGGGACTTCATTTCTTTCTAAGCGAGTTCGAGTATTAAAAATATTATTCCCTGTTCCGTCAAAGAATACACTTACCCTAACATTTATAGGAGGAAGTGGCTCTGTAGATGATTCCTCTCGTGAGGGACAAGATGGCACTCGCGCACTAACGGCACTTCGATCAGCTGTATATCGAATCATAGGGTGCAGGTAATTTTATTTCACGAAGTCCAGATCGTTTAGAATATAATTCGAAAAAAATAGCATTCAATTTCTCATCTTCATTTTTCCGAGGTTGGGAAAGAATAGAAAGTACTTTTACTGGATTATCTAAAAATGTTCTTTCAATTTCATAATGCAATAAACGTTGAATATTGATTCCCAATACAACAGCGTGTTTTTCAGCAAATAGAAATACTTCCTTTACTTTTTTATTTACGAATTCAGTTCCATTTTTTGAATAATATACTGGAAAATTCTCTTTAACAAAATCATGGCATAGTTCCAGAAATACTGAAACTTTACTTTGTCCTAATAAATCTATTTGTCTTGAATTTAAAATCATAATTAATGACTGCCACCGCTTGAACAAACGGGACATGTTTCTGCATTATGTATAAAAGGTTCACCAGCATCAGCCGATTGTTTATGAGCAACAACTTGGTTAGCAACAGCTTTATTTTTAGGTGGAAGTGATTTAGATACTTGCATAATAACATTTACTGGCATGGCAGTAATTCCTCCTGCTCCTCCTGCATTTGTTTCACCGATTAAAACAGTTGGACAACCAACTACAATTGAACCTCCGTGAGCACATTGATCACCCATACGAGCAGCTGGCTTTCCTCCTATTAATACACCAGTACTTCCTAAAACAATTGTATCGGGCGGACCAGTGCACACACACATATCACCCATAACAGCAGCAGGCATACCTCCTATCAAGACAGTTGGTGCTCCTGGTCCTGTAACTGGGCCACCCACATGAGGAATAGGCGGCGTACCCGGAGTGACCATCGGGCAAACATGCATGTCTCCAATTCGTGCTGCTGGTTTTCCCATTGCTAATGCTATTGATGGCTAAAATAACAAAATATTATGGGTAAACTACTTGTATTTAATTGGGTTAAATCCTTCGGATGGTATGAATGTACCATGAGGATAATCTGCAACGAATGCATCCAGCTTAAATCGTAGTGTTTTAGTTAATTTCCACTGCTGAATGCCAGTCCCCGGAGGATATTGTTCATTATCAGAAACAGCAGAACTGTGTCGAATAACCGGAATAACTTTTACTATTCGGTTACTTCCATTTTTACTCCACAATTTCACAACTGATTCTTTTCTGTTTAATAAAGCAGGTTCTCTATTGATATCACCATAGATTTCTTGTGTTTTATGTCCTGCAACTTGAGAGTAACCCGCGAACTCAAAACCGTCTAAAGATGGTATTTCTTCAGCAACATAAAAATATGCACCTTGACTTAATCTTCCGGGTTTATATCCCAGTCGTTTTTCAATTTCAGCAAGTGTTTGACCTTGAATATTAATTTGTCGGGTAACAAAACCGGTCATAGATAATTGTAAATCCATATATATTTTTCAATTTGTTTAATTACCAAAAACTTTCTTGCTTATCACGCATTACGGAGCCACAAACGAAATCAGCCATCGAAACACAATTGGGCACACCCATAGCTGTTGATATTCCACCATTTGCTTTAGAACCTATTGCAGATAAAACACCTAAATAATCTGTATTGGAACCAATTGGTTGAATAGATTTCAAACTAGTTGCAATCATATATACTGAAATACCTGCAGCTAATTGAACTAGTTTCTTACCCGACTGACTCACTCGAGTACGAATAGCTTGGTATTTATAGCTTTGCAGACTGCACGAAAAGACAATATCTTCAAAAACAGTGTTTTTTTGATCGGGTGATAAACTGAAATAATTAGCAGTTGGACCGAATAACTCTATCGTTTTCTTTCCTATTATATCGTTGAATGAATTTCCGGTTTGTTGCAGATATTGTTTTATTATACGTCCAATTCCAGATCCTGTTGAATGAATAAAATCCATTGTTGCAGTTCGGATATCATAGATTTGAGAAGTGGCTTCCAATTTGGAAATTCTTCCAATTTCGATTGATAATTCTAATTCATTTGAAAATTGGAAAATATATTTCTCAAACAAACTTTTAATTACTGAATCCAAATTCATTAGGGTATTTGAATTTGAGAAATCGGTAATCAGTAATTGGAATGCATGTTCAATGATTGGCTCTTGTTTCATTGCATTTAATTAATCCATTAGATTAATCCAGTTTAAAATTTTTAAATTCAACATGCACGTGCGAAGATTCATTATAAACTAAAGAAGCACCTAATGCTTTGCTTATCTCTGTTATTCGCGCATTATCTCCTTTAATATCGACAGCATATCCAGTTCCGTGCTTACTATCGCCTGGAGCTGCAACACGAGCAATACTCAACCACCAAGGTTTAACAGCCTTGGGAGTTCCAGAAAATTCGGTCGCTAAATCAATGATATTAGCTTTCAACAAAACCCGCCGAAAATCCAACTTGCATTGCAGTAAAATTTTATGTCGCTGTTTAATTATTTCAGCAGTACTCGTATCAACAGTATCTCCAGGATGTTTATCGGTACGATATCCAGTTTGAGGATTGGGAGGATTACTCATTAATACCAAACGAATGGAACGAGCAAAACCTTTCAAATCCTCACCAACTCTTAATGTTAAGAATGTATCGATAAAAAAAAGTAAATAATCCCAGTGGAAATTGACCTTCCAATATTGATCCGACACATCCAAATAACCAGAAATACATTGAGTGTCTTTTGGATAGAAAGGGTAAATCGTATTTAATATTTGGGATGTCAACTCGGTTTCTTTAACTCCCGATTTAACAAATGTGGAACGGGTTAATTCATTTAGTCTTATTGCAGCCATTATCTAGTTCTCCAATTGATTTCTTAAAGTATTTTATTGTTAGATAAAACACCCAAAAATTCAGTTTTAAATCATTCAATTCATCGTTTGTTTATCGCATTCAATTTTGTTGAATTGAAAATTAAAAAATCGACTTTACTACGTAGCGAGTAAAAACCACAGAGCCGTCATTTAATTTCATCAATAATTCATTGCTCAAACTTTCAATTTCCTCAATAGGCAATTTCTTGTCCTTGATTTTAACAATTACTTCAGTTGTTTGAACAAGTCCTTCATGCGGAATTGGACTTACCATTACTCCCTTTTGAATATCAACAGATACAAAATTCTTCCCCCACACTTGAGAGCAAACATTGACAATATCTTGCTTACTAATAATTCGGTCTCGAGATAACAAAGCATTTCGATAAGAATTCATGAGTTGTGTACCTCTTAGTTTATCAGAACCACCGGTAGAAGTAGTTAATAAATACACCCCATTTCGTTCCAAATCTAATCCGGTGTACAAATCTAACTTAGTACCACTACGAATATTATTAGCGGTTTCGGCATTCGTTGTCCAGAAATCAACATAAATATTTTCATTTTCCTCGTATGGCTTAATAAATAGAAATGCTGAATTACTATTTAAACTAGCAGCATTCTGCTTTACTTTTTGCTCAATCAAGGCAATATTTTCATTCAGTTCACGAATTAAATTGGCAATAAAATCTTGTCCATAAGCCGCAAATGCATGACTTTCATCTTTCAGCAATTCAACCAAGTACATCAATAATTCAAAGGCATTTCGATTATCAAATCGTTCAACACCAGTGCTTCTAACGGAATAAGTTCCTTTTTTATCCAGATCACGTTTCTCTACTGGATTGGGGAAATATGCTTTTCCAGAAATATTTAAAACTGAATTCACATCTAAAAATGAACTATCAGTTATTAGAGGAACAATATTAAAATAGCTTTGAAGTCTATATCTGATTTCATTTAATTTCCTATTTATTACAGGAAATGAATTGACCGAAACAAATACCTCATTTAAAACATTCTGATTGAAATGTGGAGTAAACTCAACTTTTAACCAGAAAACTTTGTTCTTAAATGATTTCAAGTCTTTAGGATCAATAAAATCTTCAAATTCAGCTGGATACAATTCTCTTTTTGAAGGATCAAATACGCTAGAATCTTTCGGAAATGAAACCGTTAAAAATTGGTTAGAATAAAGCTTCGATATTTTCCTTTCCAAATTAGGGATGATTTTAAATTCATCCATCGGATTAGCCATCCGATCGGTTATTATCTCACCATTATAATCAGCTAATCCTTGTTTAACAGTCAAGAATTCACCATTAATACTTATTTTAGAATAAGGTAATAACTGGAAAAAACTTTGTTTATCGGGCTGATTTCTAATGTCGAAAAACATCGATAACCAATTCATATTCTCAGGCAGTCCTTCCGATTCAATTCCCAGCCATACAGTAGAAGCTGGCATTGATTCAGGAGATTTAAGAATTACTTCTTTCGTTTGTGACTGAGAAATTGAAAAAATACTATCCCCACCAACAATCCATTTTATATCCCCATTAAAGAGACGATAATTAGCAGCTGGAGAAAAGAAAATGTCGATATTTTTATCTAGTGTCCCACCTGTTTTTGAAGCAATTTTCTTTTGAAAATAGAATTGTGTTATGGGTGAAATGTCCGTCAATTTATCTTGAGAACGGGCATGTAAAATAGCATGAGACGGTTTAGGATTGCTATAAATCTCGGGTGTTAGTAAAGATGCTAAACGCTCGAGTATTCGCTCTTGTACATTAGAAATTTGGTTACTTACCGAAAATACTTCTACCGAACATGCTTCAATTAGTAATTTGATGACTGGATCGAAATTATCTAATTCCGTGTCATTATATCCCCAATGCCTTGCAGCATTACGAAACATTCTACTCGCAATAAGCTCTTTACTTTGTACAACATCTTGTCTGAAACCTTCCATGGCATTCGCGTTTTATTCGGCCGATAATGGGCTAATAAACAATTTCGTTTCAAAATTAAAATCTTGACCTGTTCGAATAGTCATTCCTGTTACTCGAATAGATAGTCTTTTTTTCACCGATCGAATTCCACTTATGGGTGAAACAATTTCTTCCTCAGCTAATTCGATAGATACTGATACATTTCTCAGGCGTTTTTCAAACTTTCTAAGTGCTTGATCTATTGATTTCCGAACACGCTCTTTCCACACATTAATATTTGTTATTACCTCAAAATCGGTATCCCAAATTTCACATCCAAAATGATCATCGTATCGATGTTCTCCAAAACGAGTTGTAATTAACAAATAGATATTTTGAGCGATTGAACGATCAAACGTACACACAGTATGTTCCTTGTTCTTCGTCTTTAAAACATCAAATTGCAATGGCAACGTGTAATAGAATTCTTTCATATCAATTAATCATTACAATTGCACCTTTCAATGTTGCTTGTCCACTTGCTTCTAACTTCAATTGTGCTCCTGCCTTCACTTCTGTAGTTGCACTTCCAGAAATCGATATTTGAGCGGCACTTGCAGCAACTTTTTGTTGTCCATCGATTGCAATTTCCTTAGCCCCAATAGTAACTTTATTATTTGCTTTAATATCGATGGTATTATTCGCATTCATCTCAATGTCTTTCCCCTCAATCGTAATTTTCTCAGATTTAACATGAACTGTTTTATCTGATGTTACATTGATGTCCTGACTTGATTTTATTTCAATAGTGCCTTTCCCTCCAGATACCAATATGGATATCAAGTTTGCACCATCCGTATCAATCAAAATTTCCTGTTCATTACTACTTTCTTTGTCCCGGAAAAAGATTGTATTTCCACTTCTTGAAGTAATTACTTTCTCGAAATTCTTGTCGTTGGGACTGCTATTTCTCACATCTTGAGTAGGAATACTTCCATAAACAAAGGGTTGAGATGGATCATTTTCCATAAATCCAACATATACAAAATCCCCGATTTCAGGAGTGAAATGTATACCCCGATTTTTCCCTTCTCGTCCGTCACCTCCTGCATAATCGGTCATTACTTGTATCCAAGGCAAACGTGATTTGTCGTCTTTAGAATTCCACATTAGCATGACTTTAACGCGTCCCCATCCTTCTGGATCAGCGTTATCGATAACTTGACCAATTTGATTATCGATTCGAGGAACTTCATATTCAGGTACTGGCAAATATTTAGTGTCGGCAGGAATGGCTTTAAAAGAATTCATGTAATTCCCGTGACCGTCTGTTTTATGAAGCGCAGCAATGACAAAATATTTACCCATGCTACTGCCATTTTTGGAAATATCTACAATAGTTCCAACGTGAACACCTGGATTATCCGAATCGGCATGAAGTACAATTAAATCGGATGCAATTTGACCTGTCTCCAATTTAACTTCATCATCGACTTCGTCTTTTTTCCAATTTCTACTAGCTTGACTACTCGATTTGAATAGAAAAGTATCTTTTGAAGCTTTAAGTGTTTTATCGCCAAAATTACCAAGACCAGTTACACCAGTAATGGAAGCTTCAGCATTGAATCGATCATCATCATTTTTAAGAGTATAACCCGTTTTTTGTGTCGCCATAGGTTTAACACCTAAGGATAAATTAATCCCAGAAACATCAACTGGATATTTTAATTCGACAACAGGAATACTATTGGGTTTTCCAAAATTAAATTTCACCCCATCATAAACTATCCATTCACCATATTCAGCAGCAAGTCTTTTCAAAAAAGAAAAGTTTGATTCTTTATACTGAACAATGTATGGAATTGGTTTTTTATAATCAGGTTGAACACTATTACTTAATAAATTACTAGGAGCATTATTTACAATCTGATTGACAATATTTCTTAAATCAGCATCTAAGAAAAGTGTACAATGTTCACGTGATTCTAGTAAAATACTCGCGCTTTTTCCTTTAACAATGATACTTCCAACATCATAAGGACTATCCGACATCATAACTTCGGTAATGATGCCTTTAAAAGTTTTATCCACATGCTTGGATGCAGAATCATATAAATCAGCTCCAAATGTTATTGTAATTGATTTCCCTAAGTATTCGTAATATTTTGAAATTGTAATAGGGTCGTCTCCATCTTTGATATCATGATTAAACCTTAGTTCAAATTCATGATGATCATTGATTTTTTGATTAACAGTTAAATAGGCAAAGGGTGAAACCGTTAATTGTGAATCAATAACTATTTCAATTCCAATTTGCTGAGCCATTTGATTTTAGAATTAAATATTTGAATTAAATCAAACAAAAATAAAAAAAGAAAGAGCGAACTTATTAAGCCCGCTCTTCCCAGTAAGTACTATTAAATTAAGCTACAGGCCACTCATTCACATGATCTGCATTACCTATTTTCAATTCACGAGCAGAAACTGTAAAATGAATACTCATAGGTTGTCCACCAATAGCGTCAATACTTTCAGAAAATGCAATTACATATCCATCAGTAAAAGTTAATTCTTTCATTTTTGCACCATCTTCTTCACGCTTGAAGAAAGTAACAGAACCACTAACTGGTTTATGTTTACTATTCACCATTGATTCGATAACAGTAGTATCTTCTGTTGATTCAATGCTAACACTTAAAGTTCCTCCATATACAGTTGAAGATGGACGACCTTTATGATCTACATCACGAGAGAATGAATAAGAGCATGAAAGTACATCATACTCTTTGGAACCAAATTTTAATTTTGCTTTAAAAGACATGGCTTTAAGGGAATTTTAGTTAAAATGAATTGTGGATTAAATTAAACTTGTTTGGTTTCTGTGTCAAAGTTTCCTTTTGTTCCATCCAATTTAAGCATAAAGCTTTTTGCAGGGAAATAAGGCATCAAGAAGATATCCAAGTGGATTTTATCTTTTTGATTTTCGTCACGTTCAAATCGATCAATACGAAATTTCTCAATTAGACCTTGAGGACCAGTAATACCATCCAAGAATTTAACAATCTGCTCACGAAGATTTTTCTCTGTAATACTTGTCCAATTTTCAAATGCACGACGATTTAAGAAATCAATAAGCACTTTATTGATATAATCAAATACACGCACTACTGAATATGTTTGAAGACCTAAATTATCGCCACTGAAAAGTGTTTTACCTGAAAAAGCCATTACTTTTCCATATTCACTTACCATGGGTACTAGACCATTCTTATCATATTCAGAAATTTCACTTTTCTTCATCGCAAATCGAACACCATCAACTGCATTCAATGTACCGAATTTTGCACCCGCAGAAATCTGAGCCATTAATGTAGTATACATGCGACCAGCAAGTGAAGATGAAGGCGGAACCATTAAATCTTCCTCTTCTCCTATTTCATCATTCTTACCTCTACCTACTAAATAATTCCCTGTCATAACCACATTAGACTTGTAAATGTCTCCACTGGTTAATTTGGAGTCTTTATAATCATCTAATGTCATATTTACATCGCTCAAATCATCAAAATCTGTTACAAGCATAACTTTGTTTTGATGAGCAATTCGTCCCCATTCAGAAACAACTTTATTCGATCCCAAATATCCAGGAATACACATCAAGGAATAGTTATCGCGTAAATCTAAACGATCGTAGTTTTGTTTTAATTCTTCCGATACGTGACGAATAAATTGTCCATCTAAATCTTGAAGACTATCCATGGAAGCATTAATAACACTCAGGTTATTAATCTTATCTGATTCGGCATTTTGAAAGAATAGAGCAACCGAACGATACGATGTTTCTAATTCTTTGCAGTCCTCAGAAATCTTTTTCAAATTTCCTTTTAATAGAGAAGATGACTCTTCTGCTTTTTTACTAGCAAAATCAGCCATTTCATCCATTCCATTGTTTTCACTCAATAATTGAAGCCAAATATCAATTTTCTTGCTTAATGCTTCTTTTTCAGATTTCTTTTCTGGATCAGTTAAGAAAATATTTCTCCGTGCTTTACGCTCAGGATTTAAATTCTGCGCTCCATCAACTAATCCTTCAACAAACTGATATCCACCAAATTTTGATAAAGCTGAAATACACTCAGCTAATGATTTTGTTGGCTTATCGCTTTGTAAGGCTTGTTTTTCCTTAAACTCAGCGGATGATTGTGATTGTTCTAGCTCTGACATATCGTGTATTCAATGAATAGTTAATTAATCTTTTGTATTTAATTCTGCCGACAATGTCATCAGAAGTTCAACAAAAGCACTACGAGTTTGAGGGTTTTCCAATACATTTTTAAGCAATTTATTGGTTTTAATTTGCTTTAAAATCTTTCCGTATTGTTGCTCCTGAATACTCAAATCTGTTAGGAAATTACTTTTCTCAACAAATGTAGATGGCTTGAAATCACCAATATTTGAAAATCTGAATTCTTCGTTTACTGTAGAACCATCCGCTTTATCCATTTCAATTTCAACACTTGGTTTGAAATGACTGAATACATCCTCCACATTTTTTAAACCATATACTGTTTGCGGAACTTGCTCATCTTCAGAAGTTAATTTCTGAATCAATAAGGTTCTATTTAAAGGAATATCGGCAATACCCTCTGAGGCGTCTAATTTTACTTCTTGACCCCCAACTCCAAAATTCATCATAGGCTATGTTTATTAATTAAAAAGCGTTATACAAGGATAACGAAGATTTCTATTCGATGCAAGTTTTTTTTGAATCCCCAAAATCAATGGGAATCCAGTGTTAGACTACATTCCAGGTTACTTCTCCAGCTTCATTCAAATCAACTTGTATCGTTTGTCCTTTCTTCACTTCTCCTGAAACTATCATTTTAGAAATTGGTCGACGCAAAAAGGTTCGAATAACTCCTGAAATTTGTCTTGCTCCGTATTTTGGAGTAAATCCAGTTAAAGCAATTGTTTTCTTAGCTTCTGGTTCAATTTTCAAGGAAATGCCTTGTTTGTGTAAACTCTCCAACAAGCTCTTCATTTGGATATCCAAAATGCGAACAACATTTTCCTCGCTAATTGGTGCAAATGGTAAAATCTCCGTTAATCGAGCTAAAAATTCTGGACGGAAATATTTAGTCATTATTTCCATCAATTGAGCCGATTTAGGAATTACTCCTTTGTTAAACTCTTC
>ERZ795056.2924-NODE-2924-length-18556-cov-7.312091_pt1 | contig 18556 bp, 14 predicted proteins | sample MGYA00375140_ERZ795056 | MGnify/ENA primary metagenome ERZ795056 (study PRJEB30185, sample SAMN05720227) | activated sludge metagenome | isolation source: Anaerobic digester | place: USA | collected 2015-03-09 ... | reverse complement strand
AGCAAGATTACGATTACGAATCACGGACCCCAACAGAACTGCCATGCGCCCATCGAAGGACGCATGCATTTCACTGACCGTTGAGGTTTATGGTTTATGGTTTCTGGTTTCTGGTTCCTGGTTTCTGGTTTCTGGTTCCTGGTTTCTGGTTCCTGGTTTTCGCACGCATCCTTCCGCCCGCTTTTTGCCTCTCGACCGAGGGGTCTTTCAGTCGGCAGGGCGGTCTCGCCGGACCGCCCTGCCTGATCCCACCCTCTTGACCGGTCGCCGTCGATGTGTTACGTTTCTGAAAAACGTAATACTATAGCAACGCCACGAGGACAGATCGTATGAAACTTCAGAAATTCAAGAAGCCGCTACTTGCGGCACTTGGCGCAGGGTTGCTGTCCGCGACAGCCCAGACAACAACTAACACGGCGACCGCGCGCGCGCCCGAAACCAAGGTCGAAATCGAGGTGGTGGCGTCACCGGTCACGCAGCTCGAACAGACCGCGCCCGACGGCGCGAACCGCGCGGTCGTGGGACGCGACCAGCTTGAGCGCCTCAGCGCAACCGACCTGCCGACCGCCCTGCGCCACGTGCCCGGCGTCTCGATCTCACGCTACAGCCCGGTCGGCGCCTATGGCGGCGCGCAGGGCGGCTCGGTCTACCTTCGCGGGGCGGGCACGGCGCGGCCCGGCGGTGAGGTCAGGATTTACAGCGACGGTGTGCCACGCGAATCGGGTGTCTGGTCGCACCCGTTAATGGACATCGTGTCCATCGATTTCGCCGAACGTATCACGGTTGCCAAAAACCCGCAGCCGCAGCACTACGCCGGTACCTTCGGCGCGGTGGATGTCGAAACCCGCCGTCGGCTGAGCGAGGGGCACGAAGGCGAACTGTCCGCCGCTTACGGCCGCTTCAACACGCTCATCAGTTCAGCCTCGGCCGGCGGCAAGATCGACCTGTTCGATTATTACGCGGGCGCCGCCTACAAATACTCGGAGGGTGCGCGCGCGCACGGTGAAGCCGAATTGCGCAGCGCCTTCGCGCGCGCGGGCTGGGACCTCTCCCCGGACGACCACCTCTCGTACCTGTTCCACGCCACCGACAACTGGGTGCGCGACCCCGGCCCCAAAGGCGGTCCGGTACCGCAACGCGACCAGTTCGACACCGAGACCGCGACCCACGCGGTCCGGCTCGACACCCACCGCGATCGCGTTCAGGGATACACCCTGCTCTACTATGAAGACGGCGAGATCCGCTGGCACAAGGATCATTTGACCGACGGCGTCTTGGCCTCTCCGCCCGGTTATTCGAACACCGACTGGGACAATTACGGTTTCCGATCTTCTTATGACATTCTGCTGGACCGCCTCACGCTCACCGGAGCGCTTGACACCTGGTCCGAAGGTGGCGAGACCTGGAATATCCGCGAACGCGACAACCAGCGGGTCTGGGGTTACAACGGGCGTTTCTTCACCACGGCGCCCTATCTCGGCGCACGCTATGCGTTTGACTTGGGCCGCGACTGGACCCTCACGCCTTCGGCCGGCGCGCGACACTACGTCAGCAGCGAGTTCGACAACGAAACCGCGCCCTGCGCCGCGCTGACACTGGCCCGCGACGACCTGAGTCTCTTCGTCTCTCACGCGCGCGGTGTCCACTATCCCGGCGTCTATATCCGCGGCGTCTCACCCTCGACCTGGCGCACGCTGGAGGCCGAGACACTGGACACCACCGAAGCCGGCGTCCAGGTGGAGATGGGCGAACGGGCCGCGCTGCACGCCACGCTGTTCCATACCGAGGTCGAAAACCGCATGGACGCGACCTCGGCCGGATACTTCAACACCGGAGAGATGAAGGCGCAGGGCGCGGAAGTTTCGCTTCATCTCTATCCAAGCAAAGACCTCACCCTTTTTACCGGCGGCACCTACACCGACCCCGAGAGCCACCCGGTCTCGCGCATGCCGGAGGCCACCTTCACAGCGGGCGGCTCCTACCGTATCACGCGCGCGGTCCGCTGCGATCTGGACGCCGAATATGTCACCTCGCAGTACGCCTACGGCATGCGCACGGTCAACCCCGCCTTGGAAAAGCTGGATGATTACCTGGCCGTCAACACGCGTCTTTCGCTGGACCTGCGCACACTATGCGCCCTGCATGGCGAGCTGTATGTGGCCGTTGAAAATCTGACCAACCGGCATTATGAATACTTCCCCGGGTATCCGATGCCCGGAATCATGTGGTATACCGGCATGAACGTGACGTTCTGAGGAGCCTGTCGAGATGCATCCCCGCGAGTATGCCTTTTGCGGTCTGTTCGGCGCCGCGGCACTGCTGTTGCCAGCCGTCTTCCATCTGTTGCACCTGGGTCATGTCTTCATGCCGATGTACCTGCCGCTGGTGGCGTTGGCTTTTTTCGTGCGCACCGGCGCGGCCGCATTGACTGCCCTGCTGGTGCCACTGCTCTCCGGCGTGGCCACCGGCATGCCGCCCTTCATGCCGCCGGTCGCCCCGGTGATGGCGCTGGAGCTGGCAATCATCGCGTTGATGACTGGCGCGCTGCGCCGCGCTGCGCCACGACGCGTGCCGGTCTGGTGCCTGCTCGCGCTCGCGCTGGCCGTCGGACGCCTCGTGAACGCATCGCTCCTTTACGCCGCCTCATGCGTTTTGGACCTGCCGGCCGGCTTCGTCGCCGGCATCTCACTGCTCAGCGGTTGGCCCGGCCTGCTGCTGATGCTGGCGGTCATTCCCGGCCTCGTACGCGCAGCCGGTCACACGCACCCCGGCGCCCTCAACCTTGGAGACACCGATGACACCCCTCCCGCACCCTGATCCGCGAACACCCTTTTTCGACAGCATCGCCGATGCTTGGGACGGCTGGCACGACCTGCCAGCGCTCGACGCGAAACTGGCCGAACTCTTCGAGCGCTTCGGCGTGCAGCCGGACGAGCATGTCGTGGATGTCGGCTGCGGCACCGGCAACCTGACGCTCGCCCTACTCGCGCGGCTCGGCTCGCGAGGACGAGTGACGGCGCTCGACATCTCGCCGTCCATGCTGGCGCGCGCGGCGCTTAAAACAACGGACACGCGCGTCTCGTGGCACGAGGCCTCCGCTGATCGCCTGCCACTTCCGGACGCGACGTGCGACCGTATTCTTTGCTTCTCAGCCTGGCCCCACTTCGACCGCCCGGACAACGTGGTGGTCGAATTCAACCGCGCCTTACGTCCCGGCGGCTTCGCCCATATCCTGCATCTGATTGCCAAGGAAAAGGTCAACCGCATCCACGGCGCGGCGCATCCATCGGTCCACGCCGATCGCTTGCCGCCGGTCGGCGAGGTCGCAGCCCTTTTCAGCGCGAACGGCTTTAGGGTGATCGAGACCGAGGACAATGCGTCGCGTTACCTGCTGAGCGCACGCAAGGAACCCGCGACATGATCGCTTTCAGCGAGGCCTTTGGCGACGGGAATGGCGCGGCGCGGCGGCTTACGCCGTCCGCGCGCCTGATATGCGGCGCATGGGTCTTCGCCTGCTGTGCGACCGCACCGCTCGGCTCTCCAGCGGGCGTCACGCTCTTTGCTGTCGCATGGCTGGCTTGGCTGCTTGGCTGCGCCATGCCGCTGCGGCGGTTCGCCCTGACGCTGGGCTTCGCCTTCTGCCTCTTCGCGCCGTTGCTGCTGCTGGCCCCCTTCTCGCGCTGCAACGGTTCTGCCGCCACGTGGACGGAGGCTCTGCGGGCGCCGCTGCAGCTCGGTGCACGCGGCGTCGCGGGCGTCACGGTGTGCGCGGGCACACTGTCGCTGCTGTCGCTCGCCGAATTTTCCATCGCCGTTGCAGCCCTGCCGCTGCCGCGCGTTGTGACAGGCCTGCTGGTCCAGATCGTGCACCAGACTGCGCTGCTGATTGATGAATCGCGGCGTATGACCGATGCCCTGCGGGTGCGCGGCGTGCCCTCGGCGCGGCTCGCCGTGCGTCTGCGCGTGGCGGCGGCGCTGCCAGCCGGCTGGCTGGCGCGCATGGTGACGCGCGCCGTGCGCGTGGGTGACGCGATGGAAGTGCGCGGTTTTGACGGCCGGATGCCGACCGCGCCGGCCATACGTTTTGCCTGTTCGGACTGGATGGTGATGGCCGGCTCAGCCTTGCTCGCGGCCGGTGCGCTGATCCTGCGCTGGAGGAGCCCCACATGAGCGCAACCCTCGCCATTCGCGACCTGCGCGTCGCCTATCACGCGGGGAACACCCTAGCCCTGCGCGGCACCTCCCTGACACTCAAGCCCGGCGAGCGCTGCGCGCTGCTGGGGCTCAACGGGTCGGGCAAGACGACGTTGTTGCGCGCGGTCGCCGGCTTGCTGCCGTTCAGCGGTGCGATCGAGGTGTGCGGCATCGCGCTCCGGCGCGAGACGGCGCGCGCGGTGCGCGACCGCCTCGGTTTCCTCTTCGGCACGCCCGATGACCAGCTCCTGTTTCCGCAGGTGCTGGCTGACGTGGCGTTCGCCCTGGAAAGAACTGGACGCGCACAGTCAGAGACGCACGCCGCGGCGCGTCAGACACTCGAGGCGCTGGGAATCGGGGCATGCGCGGAACGCGCGCCTCACGCGCTGTCGCAGGGCCAGCGCCAGCGCGTCGCGCTGGCCGGCGCACTGATCGCGCAGCCGCCGCTGCTGTTGCTGGACGAACCCACGGCCTCGCTGGATCCGGTCGGCCGCGAGGAACTCGCGCAGGTACTGGTGCGCCAACCGGCGACCCTGCTGATCGCCACGCACGACGTGGCCTTCGCACGGCAGGTTGTGCAGCGTTTCATCATGCTTGAGGCAGGGGTGATAACCGATGACACCGACGATCCCGCGCGAATCGAAACTGCCTTCGCGCGGCTGCGCGCGGCGGTCACCAGCGGCCGGCGTGCACGAAGTCCGGATTGAAGCGCGTGCGGGGTTCGGGGGCTTCAGCCGGCCGGCCGACCGCGATCGCGGCGACCGGCAGGATCGTCTCAGGCACGCCGAACTGACGGCGGATGCCGGTCACGCGGTCTTCGTTCGGGTGGACGCCCAGCCAGACCGCGCCGAGCCCGAGCAGGTGCGCGGCAATCAGCAGGTTCTCGACCGCGGCCGAACAATCCTGAAGCAGGTAGGAGATCTCTTGGCGATGGGCCTGCGCGGGATCGCCGCAGACCACGATGCCTAGCGCCGCCTGACGGAGCATCTGGCCGTGCGGCAGCAGGTCCGCCAGAGCGGCCAGATCCGCGCGTTCACGCAACACCAGGAAGCGCCAAGGATCGCGCGCCATGGCGGACGGCGCGGCCATCGCAGCCTCCAGCAGAGCGCGCAGCTCAGCCTCGCTGACCGCCGCGTCCGGAAGGTAGGCGCGGACACTGCGCCGTCCCAGCAAAGGAAGGATCTTGTCAGTCATGGGTCACTCTTTTCGCGCTTACGCATCCAGCTCAATCGTGACGGTCTGCTTGTGGCCGCATTTCGGGCAGGTCCAGGCCTGCGTGTAGGGCTGTCCAGCCTTGGGCGTGTCGATCTGGATCTCCTCGCTCAGAAACCCGCACTTCTGACAACGGATCTTGATCGTGACCTTCTGGCTGTCGGCGGCGATCACAACCGCGCCGGCTGCCTTCAGTTTCGGGATGCCCGCGCCGGCGGGAGCGGCGGGTCGGGCCGGCTCGGCGGCCGGCTGACAGCCACTCTGGACAGCGGCCAACAACGAGACGGCGGCTCCGGTCATTACGGTGCGGACAAATAGGCGGCGAGTTGTCATAGGGATCTCCTTTATTGTCTGGATAGAAACACCCATCATTCGGGGAAAACCATATCCGCAATCCGCCGGACTGTCAACCGGCATCGCGACACCACATCGCGGTCAAGCGGCTGAACGTCATCCCTTCATCAGCAAGAGACTGAGGGCCATCATCACCATGCCGCCGGCCAGGCCGAAAAGACTGTCGTGCCCCTTGCCGTACGCGCGGCTGGTGGGCAGGAGTTCGTCGAGGCTGATATAGACCATGATGCCGGCCACGCCCCCGAAAAGGATGCCCATGATTTCGGGGGGGAGCCCCCCGTTGCCGCTGCCCACGAAGAGGCGCAGCGCGAGATAGGCGACGCCGGCGCCGACCGGTTCGGCCAGACCGCTCAACAGCGAATAGAAGAAAGCCGTGCGGCGGTTGCCGGTAGCGTAATAGATCGGCACGGACACGCTGATCCCCTCCGGGATATTGTGCAGCGCGACGGCGACGGCGATCGCGATGCCGAGCCCGGGGTCCTGCAGCGCGGCGAGAAAGGTCGCCAGCCCCTCCGGAAAGTTGTGGATCGTGATGGCGAGGGCGGTGAAAAGCCCCATGCGCATCAGCTTCCTGCCATGGGCGTGATCGTGCAGCCCCTGCTCGGGCTTGTCACGCGCGGGTGCCGGCGGCGGCGCACCGGAGCGGTCGTGCAGAGGACGCGTCTCGCTCTCGGCATGGGGTTCATGCGGATTTTCAGCAGAGGGAATGGCGTTGTCGATCAACCCGATCAGCAACATCCCGCCAAAGAACGACGCCGCATTGATCCAGTGGCCGAGCGGATCGCCGTAGCGTCCGACGAGCGCCTCGGTGCCCTTGACAAAAATCTCCACAAAGGAGACGTAGAGCATCACGCCCGCCGAGAAACCGGTCGCGACAGAGAGGAAGCGGTAATCGGTGCGTTTGGCCATAAAGGCGATCACGCTGCCGATCCCGGTTGCCAGACCCGCGAACATCGTCAGCCCGAAGGCGATCCAGACTTCCCGCATGCCCCCCCCTTTCACTCACGCGGGCAAAGCCCGCAACCCAATTGGTGCACGGGTAGCTTATGCCAAGCCCTCTTTACGCGTCAAGGCAATCGGCCGGTTTGGGCATTGAGAAATCCCGCTGCGTTTTATAGAATGGGCGCTAAAACAGCATCCGTTCTGCCATGAAACGACAGGAGGCGCTCTATGCACGTACACTGGATACTCATCCCCATTTTCCTCTACACGGTGCCCAAGGAAGGAACGATTCTTTGGCTACAATGACCCCTCCGCCACCGCGCGTCCGCCTGCCGGCCGAATGGGAGCCGCAGAGCGGCGTGCAGCTCACGTGGCCGCACGCGGGCACCGACTGGGCGCCGCTGCTCGACGCCGTGACCCCCTGCTTCGCCGCGATCGCGCGCGAGATCGCCCGGCGCGAACGCTGCCTGATCGTCTGCCGCGACGCGGAGGCGGTGCGCCGTGCGTTGCCCGACCTCTCTCCGCAGATCCTGATCTGCGAGCTGGAAACCGATGACACTTGGGCGCGCGACCACGGGCCGATCAGCGTGTTCGAAGAGGGGCGCCCCTGCCTGCTCGATTTCACCTTCAATGGCTGGGGCATGAAGTTCGCGGCCGGCCGCGACAATCTCATCACGCGCGAGCTGCACCGCCGCGGTCTCTTCCTGCCGCAGGTCGCCTACCGCAACCGGCTTGACCGCGTGCTGGAGGGCGGCGCCATCGAATCGGACGGACAGGGCACGCTGCTCACCACCGAGACCTGCCTGCTGTCGGTCAACCGCAACGACCCTTATTCAAAGGCGGAGCTTGAGGCGTACTTCAAAGAGGCGCTGGGCCTCGAGCGCATCCTCTGGCTGCGCCACGGCTATCTGGCCGGCGACGACACCGACAGCCACATCGACACGCTGGCGCGCTTCTGCGACGCCCGCACGATCGCCTACGTGCAGAGCGAGGATGCGGCCGACGAGCATGACGGCGCACTGCGGCGCATGGAGGAGGAGCTGCGCACCTTCCGCACCGCCGACGGACGCCCCTACACGCTGATCCCCCTGCCCATGGCCGACCCCGCCTTCGATCCAGAAGACGGTCACCGCCTGCCGGCGACCTACGCCAACTTTCTGATTCTCAACGGGGCCGTTCTCGTGCCGACGTATGCGTCGCCGAAAGACGCGCTGGCCCTCAACCGGCTGGCCCGGGCGTTCCCCGACCGCGAAATCACCGGCATCGACTGCCGTCCGCTCATCCGGCAACACGGTTCGCTCCACTGTGTGACGATGCAGTTCCCTACTCGTTTTCTGTAAACCCACCGTCCGAGGAACGAGAATAGACGACAGGGAAACCTTATCCACAGATTACGCAGATTACACAGATCGCATTTGATGTTTCTTCACCCCTTCAGTGACCAACACATGAAAATTGGAATTGTACAGAGAAGCTGCGGCCCGGACAGGCGCGCCAACATCGCGGGTCTCACCGAGATGATCCGCGATTGCGCACGCCAAGGCGCCGAGCTGGTCGTGCTGCAGGAACTTCATAACGGTCTCTATTTCTGCCAGACCGAAGACCCCGCGCTCTTTGACCAGGCCGAGCCAATCCCCGGGCCGAGTACCGAGATCTTCGGTGCGTTGGCGCGCGAACTGGGCGTGGTGCTGGTGCTCTCGCTCTTCGAGCGACGCATGGCGGGACTCTACCACAACACGGCCGTCGTGCTGGAGCGCGACGGCACGCTGGCGGGCAAATACCGCAAGATGCACATTCCCGACGATCCCGCCTACTACGAGAAATTCTACTTCACACCCGGCGACCTGGGCTTCACGCCGATCGACACCTCGGTCGGCAGGCTCGGCGTGCTGGTCTGCTGGGACCAGTGGTATCCCGAAGCCGCGCGCCTCATGGCGCTGGCCGGCGCGGATCTGCTCATCTACCCCACCGCCATCGGCTGGGAGAGCAGCGACAGCGCGGCCGAAAAAGCGCGCCAATGCGACGCCTGGGTCATTGCGCAGCGCGCGCATGCGATCGCCAACGGCCTGCCGGTCGTGAGCGTCAACCGCACCGGCTTCGAGTCCGACCCCTCCGGCGCGACGGGCGGCATTCAGTTCTGGGGCGGCAGCTTCGTGGCCGGAGCGCAGGGCGAACTGCTCGCGCAGGCGCCGGCCGACGAGGCGGCCGCGATGACGGTCGAGGTTGATCTCGCGCGCACCGAGACGGTGCGCCGCATGTGGCCCTTTTTCCGCGACCGCCGCATCGACGCCTTCGGCGACCTCACGCGGCGCGCCGGGCGCATCCCGGATTCACGTGCTTGAATCAAGCGGTTGATGCCGTCCATCGGGAACGTTCAGGCTCTACGGCGACGGTATCCCGGCGACGTAGCAGCCGGTCAGCTTCAAGCCTCTGCGGCGGTCTCGGCGAGACCGCCCTACCGGCTGCAAGACCCTATCGGTTGAGAGACAGAAGCAGGAAAGAAGGAGGCGTGACCGGAACCAGAAACCAGAAACCTCAACGGTTCAGAGAAACGGATGCGCCCGGCGCACTCGCACCGGTCTCTCGCAATTGACAAACCGGCTAAAAAGCGGAATGATGACGCTTCAAAAGTTGTGCATTCCGCTGGTCGGACGAAGCCGATTTACGGGGTGATCGTTTAGCAGGAGACTGAAAATGTTGATCCGCAAAGGGTTCGCACTGGGTGCCGGCCTGACTCTGGCCGGCTTTGCTCACGCTCAATCATCCGGCGTCGCGGTCGTGTCCGGAACGCCAGCCGTCTGGTGGATCGCGCCGGCGGGCGCGCTGCTGGCGCTGGCCATGGCCGCGCTCTTTTACAAGATGATGATGCGGGCCCATCCCGGCAACGCGCGCATGGTGGAGATCGCGGGGTATGTGCGCGAGGGCGCGATGGCCTATCTGCGCCAGCAGTACAGCCGCGTCGGCCTGGTCTTCGTGATCCTCGTGGCGGTTTTCGCCGCGCTGGCGTTGATGGGCGTGCAGAATCCGTTCGTGCCGGTGGCCTTCCTGACCGGCGGGTTTTTCTCCGGTCTCTGCGGTTTTCTCGGCATGAAGACCGCGACCGCCGCATCGTCGCGCACCGCGCAGGGCGCCAGCGAGAGCCTGAACCGCGGCCTGCAGGTGGCCTTCCGCTCGGGCGCGGTCATGGGGCTGGTCGTTGTCGGCTTCGGCCTGCTGGACATCTCGTTGTGGTACTGGCTGCTCGACCGCCTGGTCTATACCGCCGAACACATGCAGAACGGGTTCGGACACATCTGGCGCGACCTCTGGCTGGTGCATCCGGGCATGGACCCGTCCGGCAAACTGGTTGAGATCACGACGACCATGCTGACCTTCGGCATGGGCGCCTCCACGCAGGCGCTGTTCGCGCGCGTGGGCGGCGGCATCTACACCAAGGCGGCGGATGTCGGCGCGGATCTGGTCGGCAAGGTCGAGTCCGGCATCCCGGAGGACGACCCGCGCAATCCCGCGACCATCGCGGACAACGTGGGCGACAACGTGGGCGACGTCGCCGGCATGGGCGCCGACCTCTACGAGTCATACTGCGGCGCGATCCTCTCGACGGCGGCGCTGGGCGCCTGTCTGCCGGCGACCAGTGCCTTGACGGGCGTGGACGCGGTTATCGCCCCGATGATCATCGCGGGCATCGGCATCGTGCTCTCGGTGGCCGGTATCTTCGCCGTGCGCTGCAACGACGACAAGGCGAGCATGATGGTGCTGCTCAAGGCGCTTCGCCTCGGCACCTGGGGCAGTTCCGCGCTGATCGTGGTGGCTGCGGCTGTGCTGGCCGTAACAGGCCTCATTACATGGGGCGTCTTCGGAGCTGTGGTCGCGGGACTGGCGGCCGGCGTGATCATCGGCTATTCGACCGAGTACTACACCTCGGACGAATACACGCCCACGCGGGGTGTGGCGCGGCAGGCCGCGATGGGACCCGCTACCGTAATCATCGACGGCCTGGCGGTCGGCATGATGTCGGCGCTGGTGCCGGTCGTGACCGTGGCGCTCGCGATCATTTTTGCCTTCGGCCTGGCCGGCGGTTTCCATGATACAATGGCGGGGCTCTACGGCATCGCGTTCGCGGCGGTGGGCATGCTGGCGACGCTGGGCATCACGCTGGCGACCGACGCCTACGGCCCGATCGCCGACAATGCCGGCGGCAACGCGGAGATGTCGCACCTGCCGCCGCACGTGCGCGAGCGCACCGACGCGCTGGACATGCTCGGCAACACCACGGCGGCCACCGGCAAGGGCTTCGCGATCGGCTCGGCCGCGCTGACCGCCATGGCGCTGCTCGCGGCCGAGGTTCAGGAGGTGGACGTCTGGACGCGCAAGCTGGCCGAACAAGGCGCGGTCGCCTTTGACGCCGCGGCGTACGCGGCGGCGGCCGACAAGCTGCACTTCTTCATCGACACGCTCAACCTCAGCATCCTCAATCCCTTCCTGCTGTGCGGGCTCTTCATCGGCGCCATGATGGCGTTCGTGTTCTGCGCGATGTCGATGAAGGCCGTGGGCCGCGCCGCCGGCGCGATGGTGGAGGAGGTGCGCCGCCAGTTCAAGGCTCTGCCCGGCATCATGGCCGGCACCGACAAGCCGGACTACGCGCGCTGCGTGGCGATCTCGACCCAAGGCGCGCAGCGCGAGATGCTGCTGCCTTCGCTGCTCGCGATCTGCGTGCCGGTCGCGACCGGCCTCGTGCTCGGCGTGCCCGGCGTCATGGGCCTGCTGGCGGGCGGTCTCACCGCCGGCTTTTCGCTGGCCTGCATGCTGAACAATGCCGGCGGCGCGTGGGATAACGCCAAGAAGCACATCGAGAAGGGGAACTTCGGCGGCAAGCGTCTGGCCGACGGCAGCAAAAACCCCGCGCACGGCGCGGCGGTCATCGGCGACACCGTGGGCGATCCCTGCAAAGATACCTGCGGCCCGTCGCTCAACATCCTGATCAAGCTGATGAGCATGGTGTCGGTCGTCTTCACGCCGGTGATCATCAAATTCGCGCCGGTCATCCAGCACGCGCTGGGCCTGACGGCCAACTAAACGAGGAGCCGTATGCGGCGACAAGGACTGTGGATGGCGGCGGCAACCGCAGGATGCGCATTGCTCTGCCGGGCGGGCGAAGCTCTGCCGGGCGGGGGCTATCGCGAAACGTTTGAGGCCGAGGCCGCGCGCGCTTCTTTTACTCTGACGCCGCATGCGCGCTGGGTGCAGGCGGAGGGCCGCGGCTACGTGCTGGAGGTCGCGAATCCGCCGTCGCAGCAGCAAGGCCGCAAGCCCGGCACGGTCGCCGTGACCGTGCCGTTCGATCTCAAGCCGTATGCCGGCAAACAGGTGGTCTGGCAGGCCGACGTTCGGCAGGAGGACGTCACCGTCCCGCCAGACCGCTGGAACGGCGTGAAGTGCATGCTCTGCTTCGAGACGCCCGCGACCGGCAAGCAGTGGCAGAACGTCGCGTGTCCCACCGGCAGCAGCGACTGGGCCCGGCGCACCGTCGCGTTCGAGGTGCCCGAAGGCATCGGCGACGCGCTGCTGAACATCGGCCTGCAGGTCAGCGCGGGCACGATCTGGGTCGACAACCTGACCCTCACCCTCGACCCGCGGCAGCGCGTCAAACACCCGCCGCCGATGCGCGATCCGCCGCCGGTCTCGGCCGGACACGACGGGATCGAGCGCCTGCGCGGCGCGATGATCCGGCAGGCGTATGATCCGGAGGCCCTGAAGACCTTGGCCGCTTGGAACGCGAATCTGATCCGCTACCAGATGACGCGCAACTGGGATGCCGTGGGCGACGTCAACCGCGACAAAGCCGAGTTCATGCAGTGGATCGACAACAGCCTCGCCACGCTGGACAAGATCCTGGTCGACTGCGAGAAGCTCGGCATCCGGGTGTGCATCGATCTGCACACGCCGCCGGGCGGACGGTATGAGGACAAGAGCATGCGTATGTTCTTCGAGCCCGAGTACGCCGATTTCTTCGTCGAGGTATGGCGGCACATCGCGCGGCGCTACACCGGACACCCGATGGTCTGGGCGTATGACCTGATCAACGAGCCGTGCCAGAACCGTCCGTCACCCGAAGGCTGCGACAACTACTGGGCACTGCAGGAGCGCGCCGCGCGGGCGATCCGCGAGATCGACCGCGACACCGCCATCACGGTCGAGGTGGACCAGTGGGATGATCCCGGCGGCTTCCATTTCGTCCGGCCGATGAACGTTCCGGGCGTCATCGTGTACCAGGCGCACATGTACCGCCCCCACGCCTTCACGCACCAGGGCGTGCGAGGCGCCAAGGAACGCTGGGCCTATCCCGGCGTGATCAGTGGACGGCATTATGACAAAGAGGCGCTGCGCCGCGAGCTGCAGCCGGTGCGGGATTTCCAACTGGCCTACAATGTCCCCATCTACATCGGCGAGTTCAGCGCGATCCGCTGGGGCCAGGGTGCCGCGCGTTATCTGCAGGACGTCACGGAGATTTTCGAAGAGTACGGCTGGGATTGGTCGTACCACGCCTTCCGCGAGTGGAGCGGCTGGAGCCTGGAGCACAGCGACGACGAGGCCGACCCGCACCCGGCCGCAACGCCGCCGGACCGCCAGAAAGTGATCCGGAAAGGGTTCGACCTCAACCGCAAGGCGGAGCGGTGAGCGCACCGATGAACACCGGAGCTGCGCGTGGTGCTCGTGGGATGCGAAAGTCAGAGTCGGGAGCCCAACGCATGAGTTGTGCGGAGCACAGTCGGGAGCGAGGGCGTCCCCGCCCGCCGATTGACAGTCCGAGCGCGGTCCGCTGCGCCTGGTGCGGCAGCGACCCGTTGTATCAGGCGTACCACGACTGCGAGTGGGGCGTTCCGCTGCATGACGACCGGCGGCTGTTCGAGTTCCTGATCCTCGAGGGCGCACAGGCCGGACTGAGTTGGCTGACGATCCTGCGCAAACGCGAGAACTACCGCGCGGCGTTCCACGGCTTCGACATCGCGCGTGTCGCCCGGTACGGCGAGGCCGACACGGCGCGTCTGCTGGCCGACCCCGGCATTGTGCGCAACCGGCTCAAGATCAACGCCGCGATCCGCAACGCGCGCGGCGTGCTCGATATCCAAGAGACGCACGGTTCGCTCGATGCCTTTCTGTGGCGCTACGTAGACGGCACGCCGCGGCAGAACGCGTGGCGCCGGCTGAAGGAGGTGCCCGCGCGGACGCACACGTCGGACCTGCTGAGCCGCGATCTCAAGCGGCTTGGCTTCGCCTTTGTCGGCTCGACCATCTGCTACTCGCTGATGCAGGCGGTCGGCATGGTGAATGATCACACAACCGACTGCTTCCGCCACCGCGAGCTGGCGTTGCCCGACACGCCGCCGATCTTGAGCACCAGCCAAGCGACGGGGTGGAGAAGCGCCATCATGACGAACCACGGCGCATAGCCCTGTCCCTGCGCCCCTGCGAGCAGCGGCCCGAGCAAGGCCCCAGACGCCCGGTCAAGGAATCCGTCGCCGCAGGCGGCGGGACCTGAGACCATGGTCGCCACAAGCTTATTCATCATGATGCCGCCGAGCGTGCTGCCGGCGGCGACGACGCTGAAGACCGTTCCGAGCGAATGGTGCGGGACAAGATCCACAACGAGCGCGCTGATGTTGATGAGCCACGCCAGCGAGGCCACAACGGTCACGGCCGCCAGCACCAGCGCCCCGCTCACATCCGGCGCGAGTGTGATGAGCGCCGAAAGCGGCATCAGGCAGGCGCAGACCAGCATCACGCGCATGCGGCTGTCGGCCGCTGCGCGGCCGCGCCGGATCAGGCGCCCCGAGTACCAGCCGCCCGCCAGGCTGCCCGCCCCCGCCGCCGCATAGACGAGCCACGTGACGCTGAGCTGCGTCTGCGAAAGCTGGCGATCAGCGCTGAGATACTTGGGGAACCAGAACTGATAGAAGTACCACGCGGGGTCGGTCAGGAGACGCCCGACCAGCAGCAGCCACGTGCCCTTGAAACGCAGCACGCGACGCCAGCCCCAGGACGGTCCGGAATCGCAGGGCTGCCCGACCGGCTCCGTCCGCACTTGTTCGCCGGCTGCCGAGTGTGCACGCGCACTCGGCAGCCGGTAGAGCCAGAGCCAGGGAATGAGCAACAGAAAGCCCGCTAGGCCGGTCAGGAGGAAGGCGACGCGCCAGCCGGTGCCGGCGCCCAGCCACCGAGCGAGCGACGGCCAGACCTCGGCATAAGCCACTGAAGCCAAGGGGATCATTGCATACGGCGCGGCAGCAGCACCCAAGGTCGCGCCGGTCGTATAGGCACCGATCACGAATGCGCGCGCGTTGGCCGGGAACCATTCGGAGACCGCCTTCGAGGCGGCCGGCCACACGCCGGCGCCGCCCAAGCCGAGCGCGAAACGGGAAGCTCCCAACGAGCGGGGCCCTTGGGCCAGTGCCGACAACAGGTTCGCGAGCGACCACCCGATCACAAACACGGCCATGCCCGCGCGCGTGCCGATCCGGTCTACGAGCCGCCCGGAGAATAGAGACGCGACGGCATAGGCAACGAGGAAGAGATTGACCACGTTGGCGTAGTCGCGGTCGTCCATGCCGAGATCCGTCTGGATCGTGGGAGCCAGCGCGGACAGCGTCTGGCGGTCGACATAATTGAGGACCGCCGCGCCGGTGAGCAGCGCGGCGATCCACACTCGCAGATGTGGAATCTTCCGCTTCACTGCAAGCGGATCAGCGTGCCGCCGTTGCCATGACGGACCGTCAGGATGCCGCTGCCCGAGAAGTGCTCGTCATCGAGGATACGCGCGCCGCTGCCCGTCGCGCCGTAGGTGCCGCCCATGCGCAGCTTGTCGCCGAAATACAGGTAGCCGACGGATTCGTTCACGCCTGCCGCGAGGTTGACCTTCGCCCCGCCGCCGTCCGCGATGCGCAGCGACGCTTCGTCGGCCAGCGCAGCCGAGTTTTGCAACGTCAAGGTTCCGGCCGCGACCGTGATGTTGGTGCTGTTCGAGCCGAGGCTGCCTGACGTGCTGACCACCAGGTTGCCGTTGCTGACGGTCAGCCCGCCGGAAGTGGAGCTGACGCCTGACAGCGTCAAGGTACTGGAGCCGGTTTTAACGACGTCAAGGTTCCCCGTGAACTCCCCCGCGAACGTATAAGCGGCTGTGTTGTTGATCGTCAGCGTTGAGGGGGTTTCTTCAGTGTTTGTCACAGTGTGGAGATTGTCCGTCCCGACATCTGTCACCCCCGCTATGCTTTGATTGAATCCAGCCAGGTCGAGCGTCGAATTCGTCACGCCCGTCTGGCCCGCGCCCAGTCCCAGCCGAAGCACAGAACCGGTCGGAAGCGCATGGTCGATGCCGAGCTTGATGGTTCCGCACCTGATCCATGTGCTGCCGAGCCACGTGTTGTTAGCCGAGAGCAGGAGGGTGCCGCCCGTGTCGTTCGGCATGCGCACCACAACCTCATAAACGTTCGCGCCCGAATTGATGACGCCGCTGACCTCCAGCAGGCCACCGCCGGTGCATCCGATCCGCGCACTGTTTTCCGCGATGGTGACAGGGCCGCTCCATGTGTTGGTTGTGCCGTTGACGGATCTGATAGCGCCTTCGCCCGAGCTCGTGGCGCCAACGCCTTTGATGCTGACAGCGTTAGTGACCGTCAGATTGCCGGTCAGGTCCACTTGTCCTCCGACCGCCACTGCGACGTCACCCGCGCCCAGTGCATGGGCATGGTTCATCCTCAAAAAGCCGGCGTTGACCGCCGTCCCCCCGCGGAAACTGTTCGCCCCGCTCAGGACCAGGGTGCCGGCGCCGGATTTGGACAGGCTGCCGCCGCCGCTGATGGCATCGGCGAGGGTCAGCGTGCCCGATGTGAGTTCCAGTCCGCCGCTGAAGGAATCCCAATTCACGTCGTACGCGCCGAGCGAAGACGGGGGAGTCCCGGTAAACCTGAGGATGCCGCCCTGAAAAGTGAGAGGGCCGGCCGGCAGATTCGCCGTGGAACCTACGGTCAAGAACCCGCCCGCGAGGATCGTGCCGCCGCCATAGGTGTTGACCCCGGACAACGTCGCCGATTTCGATCCCATCTTGATCACCGAAGTCTCTGTTCCGTCAAGGATTGCAGATATCTCATAGTTCTCGTCTGAATTGTCGAACGTCACGCTGGAGGGCGCAACCGCACCCGACGCGGCGACCGTGAAGACGGTGGCGGCATCGTTGAACAAGACCGCGTCGCCTGCTGTGTAGGTTGAGGGCGTGCCCAGCAGCGTCCAGTTCGCGGTGGTGGTATCCCACGTGCCGGAGGCAGCGCCTGTCCATGTCAGGTAGGTGATGCCGGCGCCCGTGACCGTCAGCGTCGCGGCGGTCGCGCCGACCGTCAGCGTCGCGTTCGGATAGGGGCGGTCGAGCACCAGCACGCCTGTGCCGGATCGTGCGGCATACGTCAGCAGCGTGTAAGTGCCGGCCGGCGGCGTGCCCGCCGTGAAAGCGAGCGCGAGCCGGTTCGTGCCGCTGAGCGCCAGCGTCCCCGCGACATCGATACGGTCGCAGCTCCCGGCGACGGTCGCGAGGTCGCAAAGCAGGCGGCCGCCGGAGAGCGTCAGTGCGGCGGCGCCGGTGTTCGCGAGCGTCAGCGTGCCGACCGTATTGCTGCCGCCCGGCAGCAGCACGCCGCCCCCGGTGACGGCGACCGGTCCGCCGACGGTGCCGTCGCCGCCCAGCGTTCCGCCCGTCACCGCCACAGTGCCGGCGCCGTTCAGCGCACCGGGCGCGGCGACCAGCAGCGTGCCGGACTCGACCTCCGTGCCGCCGCTGTAGGTGTGTGTGCCGTTCAGGGTGAGCGTGCCGCTGCCTTTCTGCACGAGGCGACCGGTGCCGGACACCGCCGGGGTGAACAGATAGGCATTGGACCGGTTGAAGGCCAGCGTGCCGTTGACCGCCGCATCCACAAAGATCGCGCCGGCCGTGCCGCCCGCGCCCACTTGCAGCGTGGCGCCGCTGTCCACCGTGACCGTCGCCAGATTCACCCCCGCTCCGTTAGCCGCGCTCGTGTTCCAAATCAGCGTGCCGGCCTCGACGACGCCGTCAACGGGCTGGGTCGGCGCAGTCGCCAAACTCCAGTCCAGGCCGTTCACCTGCATCACGCCGGCACCCCGCTTGACGAAATCAAATCCGCTTGAGGACGTGCTGGGCCGGAAATTCAAGAAGGGCACCAGCAGGTCGACCGGAGCAGCGGGACTGTCCGCGATGTCCATGACAAACGTAAAGAGGCCGCTCGACCCCGAGGCACCGGTCCGCAGCGAAAAGGCCCGGCCGGAATCAGTGCCGATGGAGAGGCCCGGGCCGGTGCCGTCGAACCGCACCGTCTGCGTGGGATTGGCAACGCTGTACGGCTCGAGGATGATGCGCGTCAGCGACAGCGAGCCCAGCGTCGAGACCGCCGAGCCGCCCGCATCCACGGCGTGCAGCGACAGGCAGCCGTTGCCGCCCGCGACCGTCGCGCCGCTGGCCGCGTTGAAGGTGCCGCAGGAGATCGTGGGCACGTCGGTCAGGAGGGTGCCGCCGCTCGCCACCGTGACGGAAGCACTCCCCGGCAGGTTGAGCGCGTTCACACCTGTACCAAAAAAAATCCTTAGGGTAGCCCCGTTCTCAACGGTCAGGCTGGGGCTGCTCATCGAGAAACGCCCGGTCGACGTGGCGACGGTGAGCGTGCCGCCCTCGACGCGCGTGGCTCCGGTGAACGAGAGTGCGCCGTTGCCGTTGGTCGCGCAGAGCAGCTCGCCGGCGCCGGTCTTGACCAGGGCGCCCGCGCCGGAGACCGGGCAGACCGTCAGCACGCCGCTC
>ERZ795056.2918-NODE-2918-length-18591-cov-20.196968_pt1 | contig 18591 bp, 19 predicted proteins | sample MGYA00375140_ERZ795056 | MGnify/ENA primary metagenome ERZ795056 (study PRJEB30185, sample SAMN05720227) | activated sludge metagenome | isolation source: Anaerobic digester | place: USA | collected 2015-03-09 ... | reverse complement strand
TGCTCGAGCTGATCGAGCACATCGAGTTCGACCGTTCGCCGCTCACCGACATCAAGACCGTGGGGCACTGCGACCTCGGCCTCATCGAGGGCGGGCTGTGCAATGCCGAGAACGTGCAGGTGCTGCGCGAATTCCGCGCGCACTGCAAGACGCTGGTGGCGGTGGGCGCCTGCGCGATCAATGGCGGCCTGCCGGCGCAGCGCAACCACCTCGACCTCGGCCGGCTGCTCACCGACGTCTACCCGCAGGGCGTGCCGAACGACCCCGAGCTGCCGCTGCTGCTCAACCACGTGCACCCGATCCACGAGGTGGTGCATGTCGACTACTTCCTGCCCGGCTGCCCGCCCTCGGCGGACGCATTCTGGAGCTTCCTCACCGACCTGATGGCCGGCCGCACGCCGTACCTCGGGCATGGCCTGATCCACTACGACTGAACCATGGCCTTCGACCTCGAAACCGCTGCCACGCCCGAAGGACTCAGACGTGTCGCCATCGACCCGGTGTCGCGCGTCGAAGGCCACGGCAAGGTGACGATCCTGCTCGACGAGGCGAACCGCGTGCAGCAGGTGCGGCTGCACATCGTCGAGTTCCGCGGCTTCGAGAAGTTCATCGAGGGCCGGCCCTACTGGGAGGTGCCGGTGATGGTGCAGCGGCTGTGCGGCATCTGCCCGGTGTCGCACCACCTCGCAGCGAGCAAGGCGATGGACCGCGTGCTCGGCGCACACCCCGTCACGCCCAGCGCCGAGAAGATCCGGCGGCTGATGCACTACGGGCAGATCCTACAGTCGCATGCGCTGCACTTCTTCCACCTCTCGTCGCCCGACCTGCTGTTCGGCTTCGACTCCGAGGTGCAGCAGCGCAACATCGTCGGCGTGATCGAGAAGCACCCGGACATCGCCAAGAAGGGCGTGATGCTGCGCAAGTTCGGCCAGGAGGTGATCCGCGTCACCGCCGGCAAGCGCGTGCACGGCACGGGCTCGGTGCCCGGCGGCATGAACAAGCACGTCAGCCGCGAAGACCGCGACGTGCTGCAACGCGACATCGGCCAGACCATCGCCTGGGCACAGGACGCCGTGGCTATCGCGCGGCAGCTGCACGAGAGCAATGCCGGCCTGTACGACGGTTTCGGCAGCTTCCGTTCCAACATGCTGTCGCTGGTGCGCGCCGACGGCGCCATGGATCTCTATGACGGCGTGCTGCGCGCGCGCGATACCGCAGGCCAGATCGTGCTCGATGGCGCGAGTGATCAGCGCTACTTCGAGCTGATCGAGGAGGAAGTGCGGCCCTGGACCTACATGAAGTTCCCGCACCTGAAGTCGCTCGGCCGCGAGCTGGGCTGGTACCGCGTCGGCCCGCTGGCGCGGGTGCAGAACTGCGACTTCATCCCGACGCCGCGGGCCGAGGCGCAGCGGCAGGTCTTCGTGGCCCACGGCCAGGGCGCGCCGGTCCACGCCACGCTGGCCTACCACTGGGCGCGCATGATCGAGGCGCTGCATGCCGCCGAGGTGATCGAGCAGTTGCTCGCCGACCCTGACATCCTCTCGGGCGACTTGATGTCGACGGGGCAGCGCGTCGGCGAAGGCGTGGGCATCATCGAGGCGCCGCGCGGCACGCTGATCCACCACTACCGCGTCGGCGACGACGACCTGGTCACGATGTGCAACCTGATCGTCTCGACCACGCACAACAACCAGGCCATGAACGAGGCCGTGCGCTCGGTGGCGCGCGAATATCTCGACGGGCAGGAACTCACCGAAGGCCTGCTCAACCGCATCGAGGTGGCGATCCGCGCGTACGACCCCTGCCTGTCGTGTGCCACGCACGCGCTGGGCCAGATGCCGCTGGACGTGTCGCTGCTCGACGCCGACGGGTCGGTGCTCGATCACGTGCTCAAGTCGCACGACGGCTCGCTGCGGCGCGACCTCGCCGCGCCGGTCGGCCTGCCGGCCTGAACGTGTGACAGCGCCGTTGCTGGTCTTCGGCTGGGGCAATGCGAGCCGCGGCGACGACGCGCTCGGGCCGCTGTTCATCGAACGGCTGCGTGCGCGGCTGGCACCGGGCGAGCTCGCGCGCATCGACTTCCTCGACGACTACCAGCTGCAGGTGGAGCATGCGCTCGACCTGGTCGGCCGCGAGCGCGTGCTGTTCGTCGATGCGAGCCTGAACTGCGCTGCGCCCTTCGAAACCACGCCGGTGCAGGCGCAGCGCGACCGCACGTTCACCACGCACGCCATGTCGCCGGCGGCGCTGCTGCAGGTCTACGTGGAACTGCAGGCGAGCGCCCCGCCGCCCTGCACGCTGCTGGCGATCCGCGGCGAGCGCTTCGAGCTCGGCGAGCCGCCGGGCGCGGCGGCGCTCAGGAATCTCGACGCGGCGCTGGACTGGGCACAGCGCTGGCTGCGCTGACGATCCAGCCTTCCAGCGGATCGATGTTCGCCGGCAAGCCGTGGTTCGGCTCGCCGGCGGCCCAGCCCGCCTGCACGAGGCACAGCACCGCGTCGAGCTTGTCGCCCGAGGCATCGGCGACCAGCGCGTCGCGCTGCGCGTGGGTGAGGCGCAGCCGCAGGCCGAGGCGCGTGCGGCCCTGCTCCAACGCTTCGAGCAGGTCCTTGCGGGCGATCAGCCGCTCGGGCGTCTGCTTGGCCTTCTCGTCGCTCTTGTACGAGCGGTGGCCGATCAGCTCGCGGGCCAGCAGGCCGGGGTAGGCCTCCAGCGCGACGCGGCTCGCGTCGCCCGTGTGCAGGCCGGGCAGATCGACACCGGCGTCGATCAGCAAGGGCACGCCGGCATGCAGCATGTAGGCCACCGGCGGATTCACCCACTTCATCGACGGCGACGAGCCGGCAGGGATGTCGCAGACGCGGTGCGCGAACTTGCCGCCCACCGGCCGAGCATCGCAGAAGGCGGCGAAGGTGGCGCGGATCTGCTCGCGTGACAGCGCTGCGTAGTGCCGCATCAGCGGCAGCCAGTCGGTCGGCCAGCCCAGCGTGGCCACCAGCTCGCGCGGCAGGCCGAACGGGAAGTCGAAAGCTCCCAGCCACGGCCCTGGCGTGCGCAGCCATGCAGCGAAGGTCTCGAACTGCGCATGCTCCTCGACGCGCACGAGCTTCACCACGGCACCGCTGCGTTCGCCCAGCGCCACGGTGATGGGCTTTCGACGCGTCGGGCGGCTGGTGAAGTCGATGCCGGCGATCGGGGGGTACTGCATCGCGGCACGCTATCACGCCGCCAGCGACACCACCCCCGCCGCGATGCACAGCGCGCCGGCCACACGCAGGCCGCGGTCGCGCTCGCCGAGCAGCCGCCCGCCGATCAGCGCGGCGAACAGCATCGACACCTCGCGCGCCGGCGCCACGTGCGACAGCGGCGCCAGCCGCATCGCGTAGAGCACCAGCACGTAGCCGATAGGGCCGAACACCGCCACCACCAGCGCATGTTTCCACTGCGTTCGCCAGGCCTCCCGCAGGCCCGCGCGATCGCGCAGCGCGCCGGGCAGCAGGAAGGGAATGCGCAGCAGGTTGCCGAACCAGTCGACCAGGATGGGCGAGACCATCAGCACGGTGACCGCATAACCGTCGATCAGCGTGTAGCCGGCGATCAAGGCACCTGTCAGCGCGCCGTAGCCGATGCCGCGCCGCACACGCTCGCGCTGCGCCGGGTCGTGCGCCTGGCCCCACAGCGCGGGGCCGCCGGCGATCAGGAACACGCCCGCCACCACCCCGGCCACGCCCGCCATGCCCAGCAGCGACAGGCGCTCGCCGAGCAGCAGCACCGCGCCGGTGGCACTGAGCAGCGGGCCGGTGCCGCGTGCGATCGGGTAGACCACGGTGAGGTCGGCCAGCCGATAGCCGCGCAGCAGCGTGGTGAAGTACAGCAGGTGCACGATGGCGCTGGCCAGCACCGCCAGCCATTCGCGCCAGCCCCACAGCCCGACCACGCCCCAGCCCACCCACAAGCCCAGCGGCGCCCAGATCACGCTGAGCTGCACGGCGGCGATGAAGGCGAAACGCTGGTCGCCGCCGGAATGTTTGGCGACGATGTTCCACAGCGCATGCAGCAGCGCCGCAGCCAGCACGAGCGCGAGGGCGGACAGCGGCATGGCGCGGATTGTCGATGAGCCCGGCGTGATTGCCGTCACGGCGGAGACACCCCACGCGAGCGTCGGCTGGAGGCCAGCCGCGACAATCGACCGTGTGAACCGAAACCGCCTCGTCCTCCTCGCCGGATTGCTGGCCCTCCTCGCATTCGGCGCGCTGCTCGGCCTGCGCACGGCCTCCGGCCAGATCGAAGCCAGCCTGCGCGAGGCACTCGGCCCGCGCGCCAGCATCGGTGCCGTGCGCCTGGGCCTGACGGGCCTGGAGATCAGCGATCTGCGCATCCGCGCCGCGCCCGGCGCCTGGCCTTCGGCCGACGAGCTGGTGGCCAAGCGCGTGAGCCTGCGGCCTGGCCTGGCCACCCTGTGGTCACGCGGCTGGCATGTCGGCCGCATCGAGGTGGAAGACGGCTACCTGTCGATGCAACGCAGCCGGCACGGCAAACTGCGCGTGCTACCGGCGCTGCTGGAGAAACCCAGCGCCCCCGGTGCCGAGACCAGCAGTGCGCCGCAGGTGCGCATCGCGCAGGTGGTTCTGCACGACGTGGCGATCGACTTCCACGACGCCAGCGTGCGCCAGGGCACGCACAAGATGCGCTTCGAATCGCTCGACGCCTCGGTCGGGCCGCTGGCATTCCCGGCCTTCGACGAAGCCACCGACATCGACCTGCAGGCCACGCTCAAGGGCCCGCAGCGCAACGGCCGCATCAGCATCCGCGGCGAATTCACCGTCGCTTCGCTCGACGCGAAGCTGAAGGCGGTGGTGCAGGGAGTCGACCTGATCGCGCTGCAGCCCTACCTGCTGAAGGTGAACGAGGGCGGCGTGAAGCGGGGTTCGCTCGACCTCACGCTCGACGCCACCGTGAAGGCGAAACGGCTGCACGCGCCCGGCCGCGTCACGCTCAGCGGGCTGGAGCTGGCCAGTGGCGATGGCCTGCTCGGCACCTTCGGCGGCGTGCCGCGCCAGGCTGTGCTCGCGGCGATGAAGCGCGACGGCCGCATCGAGGTGGGCTTCACGCTCGAAGGGCGCATCGACGACCCGGCCTTCTCGATCAACGACAACCTCGCCACCAAGCTGGCCGGCGGGCTGGCCGAGACGCTGGGCGTGAGCCTGGGCGGCGTGGTCGAGGGCGTGGGCGGTGTCATCAAGGGGCTGCTCGGGCGCTGAGCCTGGCCGGCTGCTTGCGCGCGCGCAAGCGAAGCCAGGCGGCTGCGGCCTAGACTTTTCCCGGTCAGACCCCGGGAGTTGTCGATGAAGTACCCGTCCTCTGCGGCCCTGGCGGCCAGCCTGCTCGCTCTGGTCTCGAGCAGCGCCGCGCAGGCCTCCGAGAAGATCGCCATCCAGGCCGGTTGCGCCACCTGCCATGCCGCCACCAGGAAGGTGATCGGCCCCGCCTACCGCGACATCGCGATCAAGTACAAGGGCCAGCCCACTGCCGTGGCGATGCTCTCCGAGCGCATCCGCAAGGGCGGCAAGGGCGTGTGGGGCGAAGTGCCGATGGCGCCCACTTCGGCGGCCCGGCTGAACGACGCCGACCTGAAGGCCGTCGTCACCTGGGTGCTCAAGACGCCCTCGTAGGCGACGCGGTTCAGCTCAGGAGAGCCAGCGCGACTTGCCCCCGGACACTTCGTTGATCAGTCGGGAGGCTTCGGCGCACGCCAATCGCGCGCGGGCCACGGGCAACTGCTTCTCACGCAGCGCGGCATGCCAGGCCGGCAGCGCCGCGTGGTTCCAGAACATGCTGCCGTCGATCTCGCCGACGCCACCGGCGCCCAGGCCGAGCAGCGGCACCGCGGGTGTGGCCGTGTAGCCGATCAGGTTGCGGCGCAGCCGGCCTTCCGGCCGGGCCAGGGCGAGTTCGTCGTCGTCGAGCACGAACTGGCTGGCGCCGATCGGGGCGTAGCCGGCGGACAGCATGGCCGTCGAGGTCATCGAGCGCAGTTCGGTGCACAAGGCGCCGTCGGGCAGCGCGGCGCTGTCGATCGCATGCTGCGCAGGCGCCTGATCGGGCCGGTGCTGGTAGCACGACAGCGCCACGCGGTCGGGCGCCATGGCGATCAGGCGATCGAGCGTGGAGCGCCAGCCCGATGCGCTCTGGTGCGGCAGCCCGACGATGAGCTCGAGCTGGATGCGCTCGAAGCCCACCTCGCGCGCCGTCACGCACACGTCGTCGATGAGCGCCTGCGAGTTGCGCCGGCCGATGGCCTGCTGCACCGTGATGTCGAAGTCGGCCACGCCGAACGTGACATGGCGGAAGCCCAGGCCGCGCAGCATCTCGAGGTGCTGCCGGGTGACGCGGCGCGGGTCGCACTCGGCCGACATCTCCGCATCCGACGGCAGCCGCCAGGCCGTCTGCAAGGCCTCGACCAGGCCGGCCAGCTGCGAATCGCTCAGTTCGTTGGCGGTGCCTCCGCCCAGGTGCAGTTGAAGCACGTCGCGATCGCGGCCGATGTGCTGCGCCAGCAGGGCCACCTCGTCGGCCAGCGCCTCGGCGTAGCTGCCGATCACGTCGCTCGGCTGGGCCGCCAGGATGTCGCGGTCGCAGAACAGGCAACGGGCGGCACAGAACGGCAGCCGGATCGACAGCGCGACGGGTTCGCCCGGCCGCTGGGCCAGCGTCTGCAGCGCGGACTGGTAGTTCGCCTGGGCGTTCTCGGTGTCGGCATGAGGTTCGGTATCGGGCCACTGCGCCGCGGCCTCGGCCAGTGCACCGGCACGGCGTGCCGGGCGCAGCCATCGCACGGCCCCGGCGCCGACCTGCGCCGACTCGCCATCTGCCGCGGAACCAGCCTCGCGTCGCCAGAACGGCTTCAAAGAGATTCTCATTCTTGGCTCCCCCCGGACACCTGCCGAAGAGGCTGTGTCGGCGATACCTTAGGCGGCGACAGTGGCTCGATCGTTGATTGCCGTCAACGAAGCGTGACACGATAATCGTCAGTCTATCGTGACGAAACGCGGACCGGACAGGCACGTCGGCCGCACCCGACTGGAGCGACATGCCCGACACCGACCCCCTTTCTCGCAGCTTCGGCAACGCCTTCGTCGCGTCGGTCGAACGCGAGCGTCGCATCCGCAATGTCTTCGAATCGGTCGCACCGCGCTACGACCTGATGAACGACCTGATGAGCCTGGGCATCCACCGCCTGTGGAAGCGCCGCCTGGTCGCGCTCGCGGCACCGCGCGCGGGGCAGTGCATCGTCGATCTCGCCGGCGGCACCGGCGACGTGGCGGCGCGCCTGGCCGGGCCGGACCGGCAGGTGACGGTGATCGACCCGAGCGAGGCCATGATGGCCGCCGGCCGTGCCCGCGGCCTGGCCCATGTCGATTGGCAACTCGGCGCGGCCGAGCGGCTGCCGCTGGCGGCTGGGTCGGTCGACACGCTCACCATCGCTTTCGGCATCCGCAACGTCACCCATCTCGATGCTGCGCTTGCGGAGGCACGTCGCGTGCTCAAGCCGGGCGGCCGCTTCCTGTGCCTGGAGTTCTCGACGCCGCGGCCGTGGCTGCGGCCGTTCTACGACCTGTTCTCCTTCACCGTGATCCCGCGCCTGGGCGCCTGGATCGCCCGCTCGCCGCAGGCCTACGACTACCTCGTCGAATCGATCCGGCGCTTCCCCGACCAGGGCGCCTTCGCGCGCCACATCCAGGACGCCGGCTTCGCCGATGTGCACTGGCGCGACCTCAGCTTCGGCATCGCCTGCATCCATGCCGGCACACGCCCGCTGGCTTGACATTGCGCAATCTGCGCTTGCCCCCTTCCTTCCGACAATGAAGACGTCATGACCGTCAAACGAGCTTCCGCCAACGAGTTGCAACCCGTCCGCGCCGGATCGCTGCGTGCCTGGGCCGTCGCGGTGCGGCCTCGCAGCCTGCTGGTGGCGATCAGCCCGGTGCTGGTCGGCGGCACGCTGGGCTTCGCCCGCCAGGGTGCGATCGACCTGCTGGCCACGCTGCTGGTGCTCGGTGCCGCGCTGCTGATGCAGGTCATCACCAACATGCAGAACGACGTGGGCTACACGGTGCGCGGCGGCGAGCGCAGCGGCACGCGCACCGGGCTGCCTCGCGCCACTGCCAACGGCTGGCTCAGCGTGCGCCACGTGCGCGCCGGCATCGTCGCCGTCGCGCTGGTGGCCACCGCGCTGGGCCTGGCGCTGGTGGCCTACCGCGGCTGGCCGGTGCTGGCGATCGGCGTGAGTTCGCTGCTCGCCGCGCTGGCCTACATGGGCGGACCGAAGCCGATCGCCTACACACCCTTCGGCGAGCTCACCGTGTTCGTGTTCTTCGGACTGATGGCCGTGATGGGCACCGACTGGGTGCTCACCGGCAACGTCGGCGCCGTCAGCGCGCTGGCCTCGGTGGCCATCGGCTCGCTGGCCGCCGCCGCGCTGGCGGTCAACAACCACCGCGACATCGCGCACGACCGCCTCGTCGGCCGGCGCACCTTCGCCGTGACCTTCGGCGAAGCCGGCTCGCGGCGGCTCTTCACGGCGCTGCTGTTCCTGCCCTTCATGCTGCTCGCGCCGATGCTGGCCTGGGGCCACTCGCCCGGGCTGGTGCTGCCGCTGCTGCTGTTGCCGGCGGCCTGGCGCCTGCGCCACGACTTCGTCACCTGCCCGCGCGGCACGGCGTTCAACGAGGTGCTGTTCAGCACCTTCCGCCTCGAGCTGTGGTTCGCGGCCCTGCTGTCCGCCGGCGCACTGCTCGGCCGCATGGGAGGCTGATGGGCGGCTGGCCGTTCACGCGCCGCGCCTGGCTGGCCGGCATGGCCGGCACGCTGGCGGGCACGGCGTGGCCGACGTCGCGGGCCGCACGCGCCAGCGGCTTTCCCGAGCGCCCCGTGCGCATCGTCGTGCCCTATTCGGTGGGGGTCGGCCCCGACGTGGTGGCACGCAGCGTGGCCGAGCGGCTCGCCCGGCAATGGGGCCAGCCGGTGCTGGTGGACAACAAGCCCGGCGCCTCCGGCATCGTCGCCTTCGGCGAGGTGCGGCGCACGCCGGCCGACGGGCACACGCTGTACCTGGCCGACACTGCCACGCTGGCCGTCAACCCGCTGCTGCATGCCAGCCTGCCCTACGACCCGCAACGCGACCTGGTGCCGCTGACGCTGCTGTTCCGCGCCACCTTCCTGATCTTCGTCGGCGGCGGCAACCGCTTCCGCAGCGTCGCCGAGATGCTGGCCGCGGCGCGGCGCAAGCCAGGCGCAGTGAGCTACGCAACCCTGGGCAACGGGCATGCGAGCCACGTGGCGGTCGAGAGCCTTGCTCGCGCCGCCGGCGTGCAGATGCTGCACATCCCGTTCAAGGACGCCGGCACGCTGCTCTCGGGCGTGGCTTCGGGCGAGGTGGACTTCACCACCATCGGCATGAACACCGTGGCGGGCCTGGTGGCCGGTGGCAAGTTGAGGCCGCTCGCGGTCGCCGCACGGCAGCGCCTGGCGAGCCACCCCGACATTCCGACCCTTGCCGAGGCCGGCGGCCCACCCGTCGCGATGCATCCCTGGGCTGCGCTGGTGGGCCTGGCCGGCACGCCGGCGCCGGTGATCGAACAGCTGCAGCACGACATCCTCGGCGCGCTCGGCACGTACGAAGTGCGCTCGCGTGCCGAGCAGGCCGGCTTCGAGATCACGCCGTCGACGCCGCAGGCGCTGCGCGAGCGCATCGAGGCCGACGTCGCGATGTACGAGCCGCTGGTCCGCGAAGGCCGCGTCGCCCGGATGTAGGCGAACGCGATGATCGTGCGCCGCAGCGCGCTGGTGGACCGCAGCGCCGAGCACCTTTTCGACCTCATCGAGGCCGCCGAGCACTACCCGCAGTTCCTGCCCTGGTGCACCGGCGCAACCATCGTCAGCCGCGACGACGAACTGGTGTCGGCCGACCTGCGCGTGCGGTGGGCCGGCAAGACCTTCGAGATGCGCACGCGCAACCCCAAGCGACGGCCGGAGTACATGGCGATCCATCTGGAGCACGGGCCCTTCCGCCGTTTCGAGGGCGAGTGGCGGCTCGGCGCGCTGGGCACGGACGCCTGCAAGGTCGCCTTCACACTCGACTACGAATTCGACAGCGCCTGGGTGACACGCGCCGCCGGGCCGGTGTTCGATCGCATGGCCAACAGCATGGTCGACGCCTTCGTGCAGCGCGCACTGGCATCATCGGCCCCGGAGCCACGGACACTGACCGACGAACGATGAACCCGATCATGGTGGAGGTGCTGCGCGGCACGGCGCTCGAGTCGGCGCATCGCGGTGCGCTGGCGGTGGTGGATGCATGCGGTCGCAGCGTGCTCTCGCTGGGCGACATCGAGCGGCCGGTGTTCCCCCGCTCGGCAGTGAAGGTGCTGCAGGCACTGCCGCTGGTGGCCAGCGGCGCCGCCGACACGCTGGCGCTGACGGACGAAGAGCTCGCCCTGGCCTGCGCCTCGCACAACGGCGAGCCCGAGCATGTGCGCACCGCCGCCGGCATGCTGGCCAAGGCCGGCCTCGACGCCGACGCGCTGGAGTGCGGCGCGCACTGGCCCGGCTACGACGTCGCCACGCGGGCGCTGGCGGCGCAGGGCGAGCAGCCCGGCGCGCTGCACAACAACTGCTCGGGCAAACATGCCGGCTTCCTGTGCCTGGCCTGCGCGCGCCACGGCGCTGCCGGCCTGCGCGGCTTCGCGCGTGGCTACGTGAACCCGGAGCACGCCGTGATGCGCGAGGTGAGTGCAGCACTGCAAGCGGCGACGGATTTCGATCTCTCGGCCGCACCGCGCGGCACCGACGGCTGCTCGATCCCGACTTTCGCGATCCCGCTGCGCCATCTGGCGCTCGGCTTCGCGCGCGTGGCCACCGGCCGCGGCCTGGCCAGCGAGCATGCGCAGGCTTCGAAGCGGCTGCGCGAGGCGGTGGCGAAGGCGCCTTTCATGGTCGCCGGCACCGGCCGCTTCGACACCCGGGTGATGGAACGGCTGCACGAACGTGTCTTCTGCAAGGTCGGCGCCGAGGGCGTGTACTGCGCGGCGCTTCCCGGCCAGGGTCTGGGCGTGGCCATCAAGATCGACGACGGCAACAACGCGCGCGCCGCCGAGGTGGTGATGGCCGCGGTGATCGAGGCGCTGGTGCCGCTGCAGGCCGACGAGCCGGCGCTGCTGCGCTCGCTCAGCGAGCCGACACTGCGCAACTGGAACGGCATCGAGGTCGGCCGGCTGCGCGCGAGCGCGGCGCTGCGCGGCGCACTCAGCGCTCAGAGCGCGGCCGGCGCGGTGTAGACCAGCAGGCGGCCCTTGTAGGCGAGCTGGAAGCCGGCCGCCGCGCGGTCGAGCCGCTCTTCGCGGCCGCTGAAGCCGGCGGCCAGCATCTGCCTGTGGAAAGCGGCCCGGTTGCCGCGGTCGGGATCGACGATCCACACCTCGGCGCCAGGCGCCGCATGGCGCGCGATGGTCCGCGAGAGCGTGCCGTCGTCGTCGCGTTCGTAGAGCAGGTCGCTGCCGATGATCAGCTGGAAGCGGCCGTCGAGCATCTCGGAGGCCGGCAGCTCGCCGCGTGCAGGCGCTGCGGCATGGCCGCCCCAGTGGCCGTGGCGGTACTTCATCGGCCCGAGCTGATTCAGGCGCAGGTTCTCGAGCAGGAAACTCTCGGCCAGCGGGTGGCAGTCGCTGGCCGTCATGTCGGCGCCGCGCCGGTGGCCGACCAGGCTGGCCAGCGCGAGGCCGCAGCCGAGCTCGAGGATGCGTTCACCGTCGGTGACTGGCCGCAGCGCGATGCGCGCGGCGAGCTGCGCGCCCGAGGGCCACAGCAGACCGAACATCGGCCAGGCGGCCGACGAGATGCCCTGCGCCAGCGCATCGCCGAGCGGGTCGCTGAACTGCTGGCGGTCGAGCAGCGAGCGGATGACGATGTCATCGACACCGCGCACGGCGATGTGCTCTTGCTTGGTCTGGTAGCCGGGCATGGGCGCGGGCGCGAAACCCGCGTCAAGGGCCTCGAGAGAGATGGAGGAGCGCAGTATGGGCCCTGCGGCGATTGACCCTAGAGACCCGTGCCGACCAGGCTGAGCGACAGCCCGCCGTAGCTGGCGTTGTAGGCGTCGGTGATGAGCAGCGCCGACGGGAAGGACACGCCGGCGGCGCTGGGCGTGAAGACCACGGTGACGGTGCATGTGGAGCCGGCCGCCAGCGTATCGGGGCAGTCCTCGCTGAAGGTCCAGCCGGTTTGCGTCGGGCCGCTGATGGTGAGGGTATCGGCGTCATTGCCGATGTTGCGGATCGTGAAGGCGCGCGACAGCGAGCTGCCACGGGAGACGCTGCCGAAGTTGCCGTCGGGCGTGCCGACGAAGGCCACCGCGCCAGCGGCCGGGTCGAGCACGGACACCGCGGTGCCGGTCAGTGCCACCGCCTGCGGGCTCTCGGCGGACACGCTGGTCACACGCAGCTCGCCAGTGAGCCCGCCTGCGGCAGCTGGCTGCCAGTACACCGAGAAGTAGCAGCTCTCGCCCTCCTCGAGCGTGAACGGCACGGCAGGGCAACTGGTGCCGAAGGTCACGCCGCCGCCGCTGACCGCGATGGCGGTCACATCCAGCGGTTTCACCTTCGCGAACCCGGCATCGCTGTTGCGCAGCACGAAGTCGAGCTGCTTGCGCGTGCCGACGAGGGTGCTGCCGTAGGCGGCACCGGGCGCGCTCAGCGCCTCCAGCCGCGGCTGGGGCTCGCTCTCTTCGATGCTGCCGCAGGCGGCCAGCGTGAGTGCGGCAAGCAGGGCCGCAGTCGGTCGCTTCATGGTGTTTGCTCCCTTGGCGCCATCGTACCCGCGCCGGCGGCGGCCAGCAGCGTCTCCAGGTGACCCAGCGTGTCGGCCTCGTGCAGCGGCTTGTCGGTGCGGATGCGCAGCATGCGCGGGAAGCGCACCGCAATGCCGCTCTTGTGCCGCGGGCTGCGGTTGATGCCCTCGAAGCCGAGCTCGAACACCAGCGATGGCTTCACGCTGCGCACCGGGCCGAATTTTTCGATCGTGGTCTGGCGGATCACGCGGTCGACCTCGGCGAACTCGGCGTCGGTCAGGCCCGAATAGGCCTTGGCGAAGGTGACCAGCTGCAGCGCGCCGGGCAAGGCCGGCTCGCGCCGCTCGATCGCGTCGAGCACGGCTCGCGCCTCGGCGGCGTCGCGCGGCGTGCGGTTCCACACCGCGAAGGTGTAGTCGGTGTAGACGCTGGCGCGCCGGCCATGGCCCGCTTGCGCGTAGACCAGCACCGCATCGACCGACAGCGGCTCGATCTTCCACTTCCACCAGGTGCCATCCGCCTTGGTGCGGCCGCTGCCATAGCGCGCCTCGCGGTGCTTGAGCATGAAGCCTTCGACGCCACGCTCGCGCGACTCGCGGCGCAAGGTCGCGAAGCTCGCCCAGTCGGCCGCCATCGCCAACGGCGAGAGCTGCAGCGGCGTGCCCAGCACGGCGGCCTCGAGCAAGCCACGGCGAGCCTGCTGCGGCAGGTCGCGGCGGTCTTCGCCCTGCGACTCGAGCAGGTCATAGGCGATGAAGGCGACGGGCGCTTCGGCCAGCACCTTCTTCGTCAGCGTCTTGCGGCCGATGCGCTGCTGCAGCAGGTTGAACGGCGCCAGCCGCGCGTCTTTCCAGACGACGATCTCGCCGTCGAGCACGGTGCCGTCGGGCAGCGCCTGCGCGGCCTGCACGATCTCGGGGAAGCGCTCGGTCACCAGCTCTTCGCCGCGCGACCAGATCCACACCTGCCCTTCCCGCCGCACCAGCTGCGCACGGATGCCGTCGAACTTCCATTCCACCAGCCAGTCGCCGCTCGGGCCGAGCCGCGCATCGAAGTCGGCCGGCGGCACCTCCAGCGCGTGCGCCAGGAAGAAGGGATAGGGCTGCCCGGGTTCGCGGCGGCCCTCGCCCGCCGGCGCCAGCAGTCGCGCATAGGCCGCCGCGTCGGGCGACGCCTTCGCATCGGTGTAGCCCATCATGCGCTGCGCGACGAGCTTGGCGTCCAGCCCGGCATGCGCCGCCAGCGCGCGCTGCACCAGCAGCTTGCTCACGCCGACGCGAAAGCCGCCCCCGATCAGCTTGACGAGCAGGAAGCGCTCCGCCGCGTCGAGTTCATCGAACCACCGCGCGATGCGTGCCGCCTGCTCGGCCGGTTCGGCGCCGCGCAAGGGCAGCAGGCGCTGCTGCACCCAGTCGGCCAGGCCGACCTCGCTGCGCGTGCTGGGTGGCGGCAGCACATGGGCGATGGTCTCGGCGAGGTCGCCGACGGCCTGGTAGCACTCCTCGAACAGCCACTCGGGGATGCCGGCCTGCTGCACCGCCATCGAACGCAGCGCGGCGGTGGGTAGCACCTGGCGCGGCTTGCCGCCGGCGAGGAAGTACACCGCCCAGGCCGCATCGGCCGGTGCGGCGTCGACGAAGTAGCTCTGCAGCGCGGCGATCTTCGCGTTCGTCGAGGTGCTCGCGTCCAGTTCGGCGAACAGCCGGGCGAAGCGGTTCATGCAGCGACCTCGGCGTCGTCGGTGCCGTACTCGGTGCGGAACGCTCCCGCCTCCAGGCCCTGCTCGGCCAGCCAGCGCACCATCACTGCCTCGTATCCGTGGGTGACGATGACACGCGACGCACCGGTGGCGCCGATGGCGCGCTGCAGGCCCGGCCAGTCGGCATGGTCAGAGAGCACGAAGCCGCGGTCCACGCCCTGGCGGCGGCGGGCGCCGCGCAGCTGCATCCAGCCGCTGGCGAAGGCATCGGCGCACTCGCCGAAACGCTTCATCCACGCCAAGCCGAGCACCGACGGCGGCGCGACCACGAGGGCGCGCTGCAGCACGGCCTTGTCGCTCACCTCGGTGGCGAGCCGGGTGGCCGGCAGCGCCACGCCGGCGGCGCGGTAGGCCTCGTTGAGCGGCTCCACGGCGCCGTGCACCAGGATCGGCCCGATCGACGCGTCCACGCCGGCCAGGATGCGCTGCGCCTTGCCGAAGCTGTAGCCCAGCAGCACGCTTGCGCGGCCCTGCGCGGCGTTGGCGCGCCACCAGTCGTCGATGGCGCCGAACACCTCGCGCTGCGGTGCCCAGCGATAGATCGGCAGCCCGAAGGTCGACTCGGTGATGAAGCAGTCGCAGCGCACCGGCTCGAAGGGCGCGCAGGTGCGGTTGTCGTCGCCGGCGCCGCTAACGAAGTAGTCGCCCGAGGCCACCCAGACCCGCCCGCCGTGCTCGAGCCGCACCTGTGCCGAGCCGAGCACGTGGCCGGCCGGGTGCAAGCTGATGCGCACGCCGTGGTGCTCGACGACCTCGCCATAGGCCAGCGGCTGCAGCGTGATCTCGCCCAGCCGCGCGCGCAGCACGCCTTCGGCCGGGGCCGCGGCGAGGTAGTGGCCGTGGCCGCGGCGCGCGTGGTCGGCATGCGCGTGGGTGATGACGGCGCGATCGACCGGCCGCCAGGGGTCGATGTAGAAGTCGCCCGGCGGGCAGTACAGGCCTTCGGGGCGTTGCACGACCAGGTCGGCGACCATGGGCTGGGCGGTCAGGTCCGGCGCCGGGCCGTCCCAAGCCGGACACTCCCCCTCGGGGGGGCGACGCGAAGCGTCTTGGGGGCCAACATCAGTACTTCAGGCCCGTCACCATCAGCGCGAAGCGCATCAGGCCGTAGGCGACCCAGTTGAGCGCACGCGTGGACCAGGGCCGCGCCGCATGTGCGTCGGGCTCGACCCGGCGCCCCTGGTGCGCGATGGCATGGCGCAGGTGGCCCATCATCTCGGCGGCGAAGTCATCGTCGCGAACGAACACGTTGGCCTCGCGGGCCAGCAGCAGGCTGAAGGGGTCGAGGTTGGACGAGCCCACGGTGGACAGTGCGCCGTGCGGTGCGTCCATCACCGCCACCTTGGCATGCAGGAAGCTCGCCTCGTACTCGATGATCTCGATGCCGGCGTCCAGCAGCAGGCCGTAGACCGCGCGGCTGGCGTGGAACTGCATGAAGTACTCGTAGCGGCCCTGCAGCAGCAGCGTGATCTTCACGCCGCGCCGCGCGGCGCGCAGCAGCGCGCGCTGCAGTTGCACGCCGGGGATGAAGTAGGCATTGGCGATGACGATCTCGCGCCGCGCCTGCGCGATCGCCACGCGGTAGTTGCTCTCGATGCGCCGGCGGAAACGGAAGTTGTCGCGCAGCACCAGCGCTGCCCTCGCACCGCCGAGCAGGCGGCTCGGGTAAGGCGGATCTTCCACGCCGGCCCGCGCAGCCGCCCGCACCGCGGCCAGCGCACCCTCGGGGTCGCCCTTGCCCACCTTGCGCGCCGCCTGAAGCCGCCACCACAGCCGCGTCATCGTGTCGTGCACGTCGCCGACCAGCGGCCCGCGCACGCGCACCGCGAAGTCCAGCCGCGGCTGCTCGAGTTCGCCGTGGTTGGGGTCGTGGTGGTCGTCGAGCAGGTTGATGCCGCCGCAGAAGGCCACTTCGCCGTCGACCACGCACAGCTTTCGGTGCAGCCGGCGCCAGCGGCGCGGCACCAGCAGGCGCCAGCCCTGCGCCGGGTTGAAGATGCGCCAGCGCACGCCGGCCGAGGCCCAGCGCGCTCGCCATTCTTCGGGCACGTCGCCGGTGCCCAGGCCGTCGACCACCACGCGCACCGTGACGCCGCGTTTCGCGGCAGCTTCCAGCGCCTGGGCAATGCCGAGCGCCGAGCGGCTGAAGTCGAAGATGTAGGTCTCCAGCATCACCTCGAAGCGCGCGGCGTCGATGGCCTCGACCATGGCCGGGAACAGCTCCGTGCCGCCCTTGAGCAGCATCAGTTCATGCTCGGCGCGCGGATCGGCCTGCTTCATTCGTGCACGAGCTCGGCGACCAGCGGCAGGTGATCCGACATGCGCGCCCAGGCCGAGCCGCGCGGCACCGAGGTCGAGATGCAGCGCAGGCCGCGCGTGTAGATGCGGTCGAGCGAAAACACCGGCACCCGCGACGGGAAGGTGTTCTGCCGCGCGCTGCTCATGCCTTCCGGCAAGGCCCGCTGCAGGCCGCACTCGCGCATCGGCGCATCGAGCTTCTGCCCCCAGTCGTTGAAGTCGCCGGCGACGACGAGCAGCTCGTCGTTCGGCACATGGGCCTCGATGAAGGCGGCCAGCCGCTCCACCTGGCGCACCCGGCTGGCGTGCATCAGCCCGAGGTGAGCCACCACCGCGTGCAGCACGCTGCCGTTCCAGTGCACCGGCACGTGCAGCAGGCCGCGCTGCTCGAAGCGGTGGTCCGACACGTCGTGGTGGCCGATGTCGCCCAGCGGCCAGCGCGAGAGCAGCGCATTGCCGTGCTCGCCCTGGCGCGTCACCGCGTTGGTGCGGTAGGCCACTTCGTAGCCTTCGGGCGCGAGAAAGTCGGCCTGGCCTTCGCGCGGCCAGCCGAACGAGGTGCGCGCGAAGCGGCGCGCTTCGCCGTGGTGGAAGCTGCGCACTTCTTGCAGGAACACCAGGTCGGAGTCCAGCGCCTCGATGCCCAGCCCCAGGTTGTGGATCTCCAGCCGCTTGCGTGGGCCGACGCCGCGCACGCCCTTGTGGATGTTGTAGGTGGCCACGCGCAGCGTGTCACTGTGGCCCAGCGTGGTCGGCGCGTGGTGTCTCATCGCAGGAAGTTCGGCAGTTGCAGGATCGCTTCGGCGTTGCTGAACGAGAAGCAGCTGTCGGCCGCCTCGCGCCACGGCAGCCAGCGCCAGGCAAGGTGCTCGCGCGGCGACAGCGTGACCGGCGTGCCGCGCGGCACGGTCAGACCGAACACATGCTCGGTGTTGTGGATCACGCCGGGTGCGTAACGATGGCGCCAGACGGGGTAGATCTCGTAGACATTGCGCAAGCCCCAGTCGATCAGGGCCTCGCGCGGAACCTCGGCCGAGCCGATCACGATGCCGGTTTCCTCGGCCACCTCGCGGATCGCGGTTTCGTCGAAGGGCTCGTCGTCGCGGTCCTTCGAGCCGGTCACGCTCTGCCAGGTGCCGGGCGCATCGGCACGCTCGATGAGCAGCACCTCGCGCTCGGGCGTGTGGATCACGACCAGCACCGACTCGGGGATCTTGAAGGGCTTGTCCACGCGCAATGAAAAAGGGGCGCGATCGGACGCGCCCCGGAATTCTGCATCAGTCGACTCGCTCCGCTCAGCCAGCCGCCTGCACGTTGCGCAGCCGGATGTGCAGCTCGCGCAGCTGCTTCTCGTCGACCGGGCTGGGCGCGTTGGTCAGCAGGTCCTGCGCACGCTGCGTCTTCGGGAAGGCGATCACGTCGCGCAGACTCTCGGCGCCGGTCATCAGCATCACGAAGCGGTCCAGGCCGATGGCGATGCCGCCGTGCGGCGGCGCGCCGTACTTCAGCGCGTCGAGCAGGAAGCCGAACTTCAGCTGCGCCTCCTCGGCGTTGATCTTCAGCGCGCGGAACACCTTGCTCTGCACCTCTTCGCGGTGGATACGCACCGAGCCGCCGCCGAGCTCGATGCCGTTGAGCACCACGTCGTAGGCCTTGGCGATGCAGCGGCCCGGGTCGGTCTCGAGCCAGT
>ERZ795056.2910-NODE-2910-length-18639-cov-9.084427_pt1 | contig 18639 bp, 14 predicted proteins | sample MGYA00375140_ERZ795056 | MGnify/ENA primary metagenome ERZ795056 (study PRJEB30185, sample SAMN05720227) | activated sludge metagenome | isolation source: Anaerobic digester | place: USA | collected 2015-03-09 ... | reverse complement strand
GTTCCAGCGCTTTTTGCATGATGCTGTCAAATTTTTCGGCCCATTCATTTTCCACCTTCAGTGCTATGGCATAGGGCAGGTATTTTTCAAACAGGTCCAGGGTTTTATCGGGTGGGGTTAGCTGCTCATACAATTTTTGTTCTGCCGTTTCAAGGTACATTTTAAATCCTTCAATATGGTCCTTGGTTTCGCGGCCGATTTTTGAATAAGCCGGCATCAGCCTTACAAAAATGAAGTGTAAAGCGAGGACAGCAACTGCAAGCCCCCCTACGATAAAAAGTATTTGGGGCGTATACGTGTTGATAATGTAAATAACTGCAAACCCACAGGCTAAAAAGGCAAGGATGGCTCCGCATCCGGTAGCCCCATCGTTGCGCACAAACATGCCATGGTAGGTATTTTTTTTTCGCCCCCGCATGCGAAACCGGTTTTCAAGGTTAAGTTTCAGCATATCGTGACAGGATTTGAATTGCGGGTTGTATTTTCCGCTCTGCGCTTCCTGACCGTATAACGATGAGGGCAAAAATCCGTATTGTTTCTCAAAAACACCCGGTGCTTCTTTACCCCGTTCGGCAGGTTTTTCAAACTTGTACACTTTGTATTTAAAAAGCATCCTGCGGATGTCTACCTCAATTTTCAGTTCCTTCCGCACAGCCATATCTACCAATGCCGCTGCAAAAAGGTGCGTGCCGAATTTTTGCTGTTCAATATACCCCACATCGGCCGCGCTAAGGCCGGCGGGCGGTTCAAATTGGGGGTAAATGGTGCCTTTTTTGGGATCGCGGCCTTTAATAATCCAGATGATTAAATAAAAAAGCAGCAGAAATAGAAATACGGCACCCAATATGGCCACCCCGAAATTATCCCTGGCAATATCCTGCCATCCTTTTGGCGGAGGTGGGGTAAGAATGCCTTTTTGAATGGATGCGGCCACTGTAAGTCCCTGGTAGGCTTCAAACCGTGTGGTGTTTTTAAAATGGATGGTACTGTCATTCAGCAGTTTGGAGGAACAAAAGCTTTCTGTACTACCCTGTATGCCTGTATAGCAGGCGTTTTCGCTGATGCGGGCGCCTGCCGGAAAATGGATGGTAGCCGAAACGCTGTCGGCAAAAAATACCCAGCCCGTGCCATTTACATTCCAGTATAATTCATCTTTTTCCGGGTGGAAAATAATTTGCCTGTCGGTTTGGTAAACAAATTGGTAGGTGTAAATGCCTGGGTTAAGCAATATTTCTGCGTCACCCACAAGAATCCTTGTGCCATTGTCGAGGCTTTCAGTGTGGTAGTTGGCGGATTCACCGTTTTTGGTTACGCTCAGCAGTTCAAAACCCACATTTTCCCAAAACCCGTTTTTGCCAAGGTACCGGGTGGGAAAATCACGAACTATGCCCCGCTGGATGTCATCATTGGGGTCGTTGGTCATGTTATAGTCAATATCAGGGCTTTTTTCGCCATTTCCATTGTAAATAGTAATGGTTTCCTGCACCATTAGGTTAGAGGATGGCAGTACCTGAATATCCGAATGAAAAACGAGGATGCGGTCGCTGTAATCGCGGGCGAGCAGCATGGGCCAAAGCATTGCCGCATTTTCAACGAGTTTGGCGCTCATATCGAGAATATTCTTTTCCCATTTTTTTTGTCCTGCAGTGGTCTTTAATTTTTTCAACAACAGGCTGTCGCCGTTGGTAATCCTTTCTATTTCGGGGTGATACCTGAAAAACGAAACAAGGCTGTCGGCAATGGTTGGAATGAGCACTGAAAACCTTGCATCCATTACAAGGGGTTCAATCTTTTTTGCTTCAAGTTGAGGCCTTATTTGGTTGCGGAGGAGAGTTTCCACCTTTATGCGCGGAACAATGCGGAACAATGCTGCCGTGTCGGCGGATGATTGTGCATAGCAAGGCAAATGGCAGAAAGTACTCCCAATAACCAGGGGCAAAAGCAAAGCCCGGGCAATTTTTTTCAGGTGTGGCAGAAACATAGGTATAGCATGTAAATCAATTCCTGGGTAGCAATCAGGTAAATGAAACTTTTGGAACGGCGCCTGCACCCGGCTCTTCCTGGAAGAAGGGCTCGGCTAAAAAACCAAACATACCGGCAAGCAGGTTATTCGGAAAAACGGCAATTGACTGATTATAATCCCTTACGGTACCATTGTAATACCGGCGGCTTTGGTTAAGTTTTTCTTCAATATCCTTCAGGTCGCCCTGCAGGCTGAGGAAGTTGGTATTGGCCTTCAGGTCCGGGTATTGCTCGGCAAGGGAAAAGAAGTCAACAAGCGCCCGGTTTAGCCCGTTGCTCGCCTCTATTTGCTCACCGGCAGTATTGGCGCCAACCGCCCTGTTTCGCCATTTTACCACTTCAGTAAGGGTGCTGCTTTCATGCAGGGCATATCCTTTCACGGTTTCCACGAGGTTGGGTATCAGGTCGGTACGTTGCTGTAAAAAGGTAGCAATGCCGCTCCAGCCTTCCTTTACCAGGATACGCAGTTTGGTGAGTTTGTTGTAAATGCCGATGAGGAAAAAGGCGACCAGCAGCAAAACAATACCTATAATAAGTAGGGGGCTCATGAAAGCATTTTAAGATTGAAAAATAGAAATGGATTTTAAAAATACATTTATCCGGGGAAAATGACTGCAAATTTTCGAAATGACATAATTGCCCGCATGGGCGATAGATTATTTTAAATGGCAGCAACAAAATCAGCAATTTTTTTCAACCTGAATTCTTTGGTTATAACAGTTAAAGTTGTACCTTAATTCCTTTTTTTTCTCATTGGTATAAAGAACTATAGAGCCTATGAAATATTTATTTTTATCCTTTTTCTCAATCCTGTTTTTCACCTGCATGCTAAATGCGCAAAGCGTGGGCATAGGAACCATAGCTCCAAATGCCGGCTCCATCCTCGATTTGGGGCCAGCCGGAAAACCCCTTATTCTGCCGAGGCTTACTTCACCGCAAATGAATGCGGTAAGTCCGGTTGCCCAGGGCATGATTATTTATAATACCACCGAGCATCAGTTGTACAGTTATATGCGTTATCGTTCCACTACCATTATCGGGCAATCAGTAAATCGCTGGCAGCCCATTACCACCGGGCCAGCCATGATAGCCTGGGGAGTAGTGGATAGTTTTGATGCGGTAAAAACCGGGAGTGGTAATTTTTCGGTGAATTGGGATGAAGACGAAAGGTGGTACACCATTACCACCACAAGCCATCCTTATTACAAGGATAGCATGCTGCTGATGATAACGGCTGTGGGTAATGGGTCGTGGGATCAGTCAGTTGCTACAGGTGAGTTAATAGAAGGGAGTATTCGCCGCGCTACCGTAAAATTTACTGATGTAAGCCGGATTTCTGCCGGTTGGAACCTGGAGGAATGCAGGCGGAGAAGTTGGTTTCACTTTGTGCTGTATGATTTACGGAAGGATCCTTACAACCTTTTGGACCCGTAAGCTGATTTGACCGGGCAGAAAAATAAATCTGTATCCGGTCATTTGCCATAACAATACTTCTGTTCATTTCCAATCATTACAGCGTTTGCAATATGCCATTTTTTGATTGCCAGGGTATATCAAGTCATTTTACCTTTGTTGGCTATGGAAGTTCCCTACTTTTTTCATGAAACAGCCGCGGCCGGCCAACAGGTTAACCTCGACGATAACAACAGCCGGCATGCCCTGCAGGTATTGCGTATGCAGCCGGGCAATTTGCTGCAACTCACCAACGGGCTGGGCATTTTGTGGTCGGGTACTATTTCGGCAGCCGGTAAAAAGTCGTGTATGGTGAACATTGAAAAGGAAGAAAAGCTGCCCCGGGGCGTATTCCGCAAATCCGCAATCGGCATTTCGCCGCTTAAGAATACCGGGCGGTTTGAGTGGTTCCTCGAGAAGGCAACCGAATTGGGCATCGCGGAAATATTCCCCCTGTTGTGCCATCGTACGGTGCGCGAAAAGTTCAGGCACGACCGGATGCGGCAAATCTGCATCAGCGCCATGCTGCAAAGCCGGCAGGTATGGTTGCCGCTTTTGCACGAGCCACAGCCTTATGCCGGTTTTGTTGGAAGCGAATCAGCCCATGCCTATCATCACCGGTGGATTGCCCATTGCGAGGGGTACGAAAAACATCTGCTGACCAGCGTATTGCAACCGGGCATGCACGACAGCCTGTTGCTGATTGGTCCCGAAGGGGATTTTACCCCCGAAGAAATTTTTGCAGCTACGAACGCGGGTTATGTTGCCGTATCGCTTGGCCAAACCCGTTTGCGGACCGAAACTGCCGGGGTGGTGGGTGCGGCTTTGTTGTGTTTGGGTTGAGGAGGGTTAGCCCCCCTCAATCCCCCCGCAGGGGGGAAGCTTGGAATTTGGAATTTTGAGCGCTAGTGTGTTTGATCATTATACTCCGTAGGAAAGGTTCCCCTTGTATCAGGTTGCTTCAGCACCGGTTCATTCAGCCTTACCACGCGTTTTTTCTTCATTTTCTTCATCATGGCCATATTCAGCATTTCTACTACAAAGCTGAATGCCATACCAAAGTAGATGTAGTTTTTCAGGTGCAACTGATGCGCCGATTCGGCATCCCATCCTTCAATAATCAGGCTGAGGCCTATCATTACCAGGAAGCTTAATGCCAGCATCTTAATGGTGGGGTGCTTGTGCACAAATTCCGACAGGGCAGGTGCAAACACAAACATCACGATCATGGCAATAACCACTGCCGCAATCATAATTTCCACATGCTTGGCGGTACCACCCGCGGTAATAATGCTGTCGAAACTGAACACCATGTCAATCAGCACAATCTGCCCCATGGCCTGCGCAAAGCCCAGCATGGGTTTGTTGCCGCCATTAATGGCAGGGTCTTCGCCCTCAAGCTTATGGTGTATTTCTTTTACCGATTTATAAATAAGGAATAAGCCTCCCACCAGCATAACAATGCTTGCAAGGTCGAACCCTTTTTCGCTGATGGTAAACAGGAATTTCCCCTTTTGGCTGAGTAACCATCCCAGTGCCATCAGTAATGCACTTCGGGTAGCAATACCAAATATCATCCAGTAAATTCTTGCCTTTTTGCGTTTTGCTTCGGGCAGGCGGTTCATAATCAGGCTTACAAAAATTACATTGTCAATGCCAAGAACCACTTCGAGTATGACCAGTATAATAAAGCTGATGATGGCTTCAGACGTAAAAAGATGCTCCATGCGGGAAAGGAAAATTTTTGCAAATGTATGGCCTTGCAGTTTAGGATTGCAGACCGTTAACAATGTTGGCCGCAATTGTGGGGCCTTCGTAAATAAATCCGGTCCAAACCTGCACCAAACCGGCGCCTGCATCCATTTTTTCGCGGGCATCGGCTGCTTTAAAAACTCCTCCAACACCAATAATCGGAATTTTGCCCTGTGTTTTATCCTGAATGTAAACAATCATTTCCGTGGATTTTTGCCTGACAGGAATGCCGCTTAATCCACCGGCGCCTGCCTCGCTGCTGATGATTTTGCCGGCATCGCTCAGCATGGTACGGTCAAGGGTGGTATTGGCCACCACAAGTCCGTCGAGGTTTATCTGCATGGCAAGTTCTATTACATCATCAAGTTGCCCGGTTGTAAGGTCGGGGGCAATTTTAAGCAACAGGGGTTTTCTTACGGCATACCCTTCGCGTACTTCCTGCAGGTGGGTCAGTATTTTACTCAGGCTTTCTTTTTCCTGTAATTCGCGCAGGCCGGGCGTGTTGGGGCTGCTTACGTTTACCACAAAGTAGTCCACATAGTCATACAACCTGCGGAAGCAAATATCGTAATCGAGGTAAGCGTCTTCGTTGGGTGTGGTTTTTTGTTTGCCAATATTTCCGCCGATGATTAGTTTGAGGTTTGAAGCCTGAGGTTTGAAGTTTTTCAATCTTTCCACAACAGCGTCAACTCCATCGTTGTTAAATCCCATCCTGTTAATGAGCGCCTTGTCTTTTTTCAGGCGGAAAACCCGTGGTTTATCGTTGCCGGGTTGCGGGCGTGGGGTAACGGTGCCAATTTCCACATGGCCAAAGCCAAGCGCTTCCAATTCGCGGAGATAAAGGGCGTTTTTATCGAAACCGGCGCCAAGGCCTACGGGATTTTTAAAGGTTAATCCCAGTAAAGTTACAGGCAGGTCTTTCGGGGTAAAACGGCCCGACATTAATTTGCGCAGGAAACCGATGCTGCAAATACGTTTCAGCCAGTTCATGGAGAAATGGTGAACCCACTCGGGGTCAAAGAAAAAAAGGATGGTTCGGAGAATGATATACATGAAAGTATGTTGTGATCAGTGTTTGCACCGCGCAAAGGTAGGAGAATTGGGAAAGCAGGAAGCCGGCCATCAGCTAACCTACTTCGCTCCGTTAATGCTCAATACTTTGCCGTTCTGGGTTTCTTCGGCTAATTGCCGGATGGTTTTTGTTTCAAACAACTGGATGGTTTGTTGCCGGATGCCTTTGTAGTCGTGGTGCATGGGGCAGGGTTTGGTTTCTGAGCACTGGTACAAGCCAAGCACACATTTGGTGAGTACATTTTCCTCCCCGGTTGACTCGAGTATGGCGCGTACCGGCAGGTTTTTGGCCTCTTCGGTTAAATAAAAACCACCATTGGGGCCTCTTGAAGAGCTTACGAGTGTCTTGTTTTTGGTAAGCAACTGCATAATTTTTGCGGTAAACTGTGGTGGCGAACCTATTGCAGCCGCAATTTCAGGAAGTCCGAGTTTATGGCCTTCGGAGCTTTTCTGCCCGATGAAAATGACGGCCCTGAGGGCGTATTCGGTTGATTTGGAAAACATCTGCGGTTTTTTTGTGGGTAATATAAGGGGAAGTAAAGTAATGAATGGTTCATGATTATGTACGGGTGAAAAACGTTTCAGCAGTCAGGCCCTTAATGGTTGGGTGGGGGCAAAACAGCGGGTTTAACACAAGGCGTATCAATAAATAAGGACAAAGTTATCCTTAATTATTATATTTGCCCGGATATTCCTTATTCACCCGGGAAAAAATTTCATTGGGAAGGAACCATTTTTTATTTTAATCCTCCGTGTACCACCATGATTAACGCACCTCTTCATACTTTTCATATCCCTGTAATGGGCATTGCCTATACCATTGACAGCCCGGTAAAAGTTGCCCGGTTTGGTATTTCGTCGGTAATATCGGTGGTGGAAGACCGGTTGATTGAAATGATGCGGAAGCATTATTACCCTGTAGCCAACAGGGAGTATGTGCCCATACCGGCCACCGAACCTGATTACCGGGCAAAAAGAATTACCGATTACCTGAACCTGGTAAACACCATCGTTCAGGAGCAATTTGAAAAGTTAAAGCAGGGTGCTTTTGAAACCGGGTCTGAAATTATTAAATACTTTGAAATGCTGCCCGAAAGCAGCAATTTAAAAAAAATATACCGGCAAATGCTGGAAACCGCCGATCAGATTGAGCGGTTTAAGCTGGAAGCCTGGCTGCGCGAACAGATACAACCGGGTGGGATTGATGTAAATATTATGACCAAGGTGGACAGGAACGTTACAGACAAAGATGGTAACCCTGTTGAAGACGGTTCGGACGCCGTAGCCGCCCTGCGGGGTTATGCAAAAAGCAACCTCGTTAATTCATCCGTTATTTTTTCGGCGGGTATGAACCCCCGTTTGTACAATTACCTCGACCGGCTGAATGAGTTTGACCCAGACGAAGCTGGATTATTTGCCAAAAAGGTGGTGATAAAAGTGAGCGATTACCGGTCGGCGCTTATACAGGGAAAATACCTGGCTAAAAAGGGTATTTGGGTAAGTGAGTTTCGCATTGAATCGGGCCTCAACTGCGGAGGGCATGCCTTTGCCACCGACGGCTTTTTGCTTGGCCCAATACTGGAAGAATTTAAGGAGAACAGGCAGGAATTAATTGATGCGCTTTTTGAGATTTATGCGGCTGCATTGGAAAAGAAGGGTAAAGGTAAAATTGGCAATCCTCCATCACTTGTAGTTACCGTTCAGGGTGGAATTGGCAGTTATGAAGAAGCCGAACTTTTGCATAATTATTACGCAATTGAAAGTACAGGATGGGGCACCCCATTTTTACTGGTACCTGAAGCTACTACGGTAGATGAAGCAACGCTTAAATTGTTGTGCGAAGCCAAAGAAAAGGATGTTGTGCTGAGCAAAAACTCACCATTGGGTATCCGCTTTTTTTACCTGAAAGGTACTACATCGGATAAAGAGAAGGCTGGCAGGATTGAGAAGGGAAAACCCGGAAGCCCTTGTACCGAAAAGCACCTGGCTTTCAATACGGAATTTACTGACGAGCCTATCTGCACGGCTTCAATAAAATACCAGAAGCTTAAAATAGAGCAGCTTCAGTCGCTTAATTTGCCTGAAGGTGAGTACAAGGCACAGTTGAATGAAGTACTGGATAAAGAGTGCCTTTGTATTGGTTTGTGCAATGCGGCGGCTATTAATTATGAGCAGGAGTTCGTTCCAAACCTCCATGCTGTAAACATTTGCCCCGGGCCTAATATTGCCAACTTTTCAAAGGTTGTTTCGCTGCAAACCATGACGGACCATATTTACGGGAGAACCAATATTCTTTCGAACCCCAACAGGCCGCACATGTTTATTGCCGAGCTGTATCTGTATATTGATTACCTGAAAGAACAACTGGAAGCCGACACACTTGCGGGCCTGTTACCCAAAAGGAAAAAATATTATGCATCTTTCTGTAAAAATCTGAATGATGGCATCAGGTATTATCACCACCTTGCTGATGTTTCGGGCATTGAGCGCACTAATTTTTTGAGTGCGCTCAATGATGCCGAACTGGAATTGGATGGGTTAAACTATCAGTATGAAATTAGTGAGCCCATGGCAGCAATGGCTTGAAAAAACGGATGCCGGCTAAAGCAAGAAATAGGGCAGATCCTGTTGCTGATTTGCCGTTTTAGAACTTGTAAGTTAATCCAAGCCTTACAGATGAAGCATACACATCTGCCTGCAGGTTATCAACTATCCTTGTTAATCCATGATCGTAGGAGGCTGCAAAGCCGAGTCCGCTGTTAAAGGTGTATTGAACCCCGGCAGAGGCAGAAAGCTGAAATGGCTCAAAAGCGGTTCCAACATCTACTTTTTGATTTACAAGGTTAAATCCCAATACGCTTGCTCTTAGCCGTAAACTGTTATCGAAAACATATGCCCCGTTTGCGCCTGCCATAATCTCAAGTCCTTCGGCTACCTGTACCTTAAGGTGTAGTGGCAGTTCAATTTTATGTTGCATCAGTTTGGCACTAGCCCCAATTCCAAGCAGGTCAAGGCCTTTTATACCAATATCGCCGCGAAGTATGGTACCTGTTTGGGTGTATTGCAGGCCAGGCTGCAGGGTTAATGATGGAGCAATAGGTATATTTAAAGCTGCTCCAAGGGTATATCCTTTCATAGGTTCACGCTTAACATAGCCATCCGCCGCATCAATCAGGCTGTTAAGTCCCTTAAGTGCATCGCCCCGAAAATCGCTGATGGTAATACCGGCTTTGGCTTCAATGGTTATACCACTTTGCGCCTGGGTTGCTTGTGCAGCCACCAATAATATTACAGAAATTGAAAGTAGTTGTTTAGTCATATAAAATATTTTGTCAAAGTATTATAAGCAATTGCGGGAGCTTACAATAGAATTGGAATGAAAGAAATGATTTTCAATAATGAATGCCGGCGTTCATATTGGGTAATTAGAGTGCTGCATACCCTAAAGGTTTAGCAACGGATTGTTAATTGCAGGAAATGAATTTCCGCAGCAGGTTGGCACACTGTTGTTTTAATTTGGTAAACCCGAAGGAGGGTTTCAGCCTTTACTCTCAAAAGGGTACAAGGCTGAAACCGGGTACTTATACATCTCCATTCACTGCAGGCGGTATCAGTTTATACACCACCGGCGTTACAATCCTGCTTAAAACAGTTGAAGAAATCAACCCTCCGATTATTACCAGCGCAAGCGGACTGATCAGCGGATTACTGCTTAGCGCAATGGGTATTAATCCGCCTATGGCAGTAAGTGATGTAAGCACAATCGGCAGAAAACGGATTTCGCCCGCTTCGCGGATGGCATCATTAAGGCTTTTGCCTTCTTTGCGTAATTGGTTGGTAAAATCAACAAGTAGAATTGAATTTTTCACCTCAATACCTGCCAGGCCTATAAAACCTACGATTGCTACAAACGACAATGGGTTTCCCGTTGCCCAAAGCAATAGTACACCGCCAATAATACCGAGCGGAATTACCGAAAGTACAATGAGGGTACTTTTGAAGGTCCTGAACTCAAGCACGAGGATGGTAATGAAAAGAAATACAGTAAGGATGATAACTGTTGAAAACCCTCCGCCAAATGCCTCGGCCTGTGTCTCGGCCTCACCTGCAGGCACAAATGCATAGCCTTCGGGCAGGTTGGCAGTTTCCGCTTTTTCAAGAAATTGGCTCAGAACATCCTGCGCGAGTACGCCTTTTTTTACATAACTTGTTACCACGGCATATCGTTTTTTATTGATGTGGTTAATGGTAACCGGCGAAGTTTCAAAACGGAGACTCGCTACAAGGTTCAGCGGAACCGGTGTACCCATGGGGTTGTTTACAAACAGGTTTTCCAGTGTTTGCAGGCTTGCAAAGCCTTCTTTCGGCGCATTGATTACGATGTTGTAATCCTCGTCTTTTTGTTCATCGGTAAGGGTGCCAAGATTTAGCCCGGCCACCGCCATACGAACAGTCCGGTCAATATCGCTGGTAAGTATGCCGAGCATGCGTGCCTTTTCGCGGTTTATGTTTACCCTTATATCGCTTTTCAGCAGATCAACTTCGTTGCGTACATATACGGTACCGTCTATGCCATCCAGCATTGTTTTGGCCTTTGCAGCAAGTACCCGCAGGGTATCAAGGTTGTCGCCGGTAATGCGGATGGCAACCGGGGCTTCCACCGGCGGACCTTGTTCAAAGTCCTTCACCTCAATATTGGCGCCGGCAAATCCAAGGAAACGCGTGCGCAGTTCTTCAATAAGGTCGCGTTTTTCATCAGGATCCACATCGTTTTCAAGTTGTACAAATATTTGGGCGAAATCACTTTTTTCGTTGTTCTGTATTTCATTGTAATAAATGCGGGGATTTCCTTTGCCGGAATTGCTTGTGTAAAACACGATTTCAGGAATATTGGACAGTTCAGCCTCTACTTTCCGGGTCATTTCATTGGTGGTTTCCAGGTTGCTTTGCAGGGGCATGTTGATATTTACCAGGAACTGCGGTTTTTCTGATGTTGGAAATAGCTTGAACCCGATTACAGGAAAAATGAGCATGGAACCCGCGAATACCAGTCCTGCAATTACCAGGGTAAGGATAGGTTTGCTGAGAGCAACGTCAAGTACCCTGCCGTAACTGCCCTTTATGATGCGTTGCAATACACGGAGAAAAATATTTCCTTCGCTGCTATGGTTTGTTTTTAGAACACGGCTGGCAAAAAAGGGCACTACAGTAAGTGATACAATCATTGAGGCAAATACCGAAGCAATTACCGCCAGGGCCAGGCTTCGGATAAATTCGCCGGATGCCTCGGGTAAAAAGGCAAGCGGCATAAAAGCTACCATCAATGCTGCAGTGCAGCCAACAACGGCCAATGCAATTTGCCTGGTTGCTTCAATAGCCGCATGGCGTTTGCCATATCCATCGCGCAGCCACCGTTCAATATTTTCTACTACCACAATACTATCATCTACCAGCAGGCCAAGTGCTACTACAAGCCCCACAATGCTCAGCTGGTTAAGAGAGAATCCCATTGCATTCAGCGAAATCAGGGCAAGTGCAAGGCTCAGCGGGATGGCTACCATTACAATAAGCGAGGCACGGTAGCCAAGCGGTAATAACGTAAGCAATACTAGCCCGATGGCAATCAGAAAGTCAAATCCCAGCCCCGACAATCTGCGCGCTACATTTTCCGCCTGATCGAAAGTTTTTACGAGGTCAATATTAGAAGGCAATGTTTTTTCGAAGGCATCCACCACCGGCTGAAATTCATCCCTGGTTTTGGCAATATTCATGCCTTCTTTTTGTGCGGCAAGCACTATTACCGCACGGTGACCGTTGATGCGCACTATATGTTTGGGTTCCTCGTACCTGAGTTTAACATCCGCCACATCGCGTAAAAAAATAATGCTTCCGTTGGCATTATATACCACGGTGCCGGCTATTTCATCAACACTGTTGTATTTGCCGCTTGTTTTTATGTTGAACACTTTTTCGCCTGCGCGGATGCTTCCGCCGGGTATATTGGCTGCCTCGCTCTGGATGCTGCCAATCACTGCATTCAGTGGTATGCGCATGCGCGCAAGCTTATCCATGTGCAGGTCAATGCGTACCTCCTGTTCCTGCCCGCCCTGGTATTCCACTTTTTTCAGGCTCTTAATTTTCTCCAGCTGCTCGGTAAGTTCATCCGCCTTTTGGCGCAGCAATTGCATGGAAGCATTTTCACTTACAAGGCCAACCTGTAAAATTTTTACATCGGTTGGTGTTACTTTTCTTACCTCCAGTTTCAAAAGATCGGCAGGCAATTTATCCCGAAGGGCATTTATTTCCCTTACCAGTTCCTGGTACTTATCGTTTACATTGCTGTTGTAATTAAATTCAACTTCAATTACGGCTGAGCCATCATCAATCCTGGTTTTAATCCGCTTGATATTTTCGAGTTCGCTTACCTGTTTTTCAATGGGTTTTACCACCAATTCTTCCATATCCTTGGGGCTTGTGCCCGGGTAAATAACCACTACGGGAAATTGAGGCGGGTTAATTTCAGGGTCTTCGGCTCTTGGCATGTTGAAGAGGGTATTTACCCCCACCACTACCGTCATCATAAACATGAGCAGGGTAAGTTGCCAGTTTTTTACTGCGAATGAAATTATTTTCATACTGTTGGTGTTGGTGATGCGTGTGATCAGTTATTTACAATAATGGTGGATTGGTCGTTGAGGTAGGCGCTGCCTGAAATTACAATGAAAGCTTCCTTTTCAAGACCTGCAATTACCTCTACACGGTCGCTGTAAAGTTTGCCAAGGGTTACCTCTTTTCGCTGTACCGTTTTTTTATCGGTGGTTATAAATACGTATCCCTTATCGCCATCGGCCTCAAGCAGGGCTGCATACGGTATTACATTGGCATAGGTTACTTTCCCGTTAACAATTTTTGCTTTACCAAACATGCCTGTTGCGGGCTTTTCGCCGTTCAGGTCCACACGCAGTTCCACACTGAACGAACCGTTCAATGGGTCAGCAGCAAGTGAGCGGTTGGTTACCTGTGCATTGAATGTTTTTCCGGGAAAGGCATCAAGGGTTACCTGTGCCTTATCGCCAAGGGTAATTCCGGCCCATTCTGCATCGGTTACCCCGGCACGCAGAATCCAATGACTGTTTCCGGAAACATGGTTTAGCAGTAATACCGGCATGCCCGGTCCGGCTATTTCTCCGGCACTCATCAGTTTTTTTACCACAAACCCGCTTGCAGGCGCTGCAATGCGGGCATATTGCTGGTTAAAATTGGCTGCCGATAGTCCTTGCTTTGCAATATCCAGACCGGTTTTGGCATTCTGCAATTGCTCAAGGGTGGCTACGCTGTCCTTGTATAGGTTATAAGCACGTTCATAGTCGCGCTCCGCCTTTTGTACATTCAGTTGAACCTGGCTTACCTGCGAGGCAATCTCGGTATTTTTCAGTGTGGCAAGTACCTGTCCGGCTTTTACAAAATCGCCTTCGTTTACAAAAACAGATTCTACAACTCCGCCAATTTTAAAGGAGAGTTTTGATTCGTCTTCGGTAAACAAAAGTCCTGTGGCTTCAATGGAATTGGCGAGCCCACCCGTTTGCACAGGAGCAAGGGTTACGGGAATGGCTTCGCCGCGTGTGGGAATGACTGATTGTTTGGCCGGCTCTTTACAGGCCTGCAAAAGCAGCAGTGCAGTGGTGAATATAATTGTGTATTTCATAGCAGTAGGATTGATATTTTGAAAGAATTGTATGGTAAATTAATTCAGGCTGACGGAGGCTACCTGACGTTCGTAATCGGCATAGGCGCTTAATGCTTTGTATTTACTGATTTGCTGTTGAATTTCGGCGGTGGTTAACTGATTACGTGCATCAAGCCATTCAATAAATGTATTGGTGCCTTCGCTTCGTCCACGCTCAATTAGTTTGAAGTAGGCCGCAGCAGCCTGCACCTGTTTTTGCCCGGCACGGTAATTGGAAAGTGCTGTATGAACGTTGTTGCGCGAATTGAAAGCCTGCAGCTGAAGTTGCTGCGCCACCAGTTGCTGCTGTGTTTGTGTTTGCTCAAGGTCTTTTTTGCTTTGATCAATTTTATACAGGTTGCGTTTTCCCTGAAAAATGGGCATATCCAACTGCAGGCCAAACATATAATAAGGCCCTTTACCGCTGTTTACAAAGTCAAATCCCTGCGAGCCCAGGTCAAAAAAAGTATTCACCCTTGGTTGCCGGAAGCTTTCATTTAACCGTATCAGCGATTTGTTTATTTCTTCCGCGGTTTGCAGTTGTGCAAGCTCCTCGCGGTTTGCAATGGTATTTCGGTCTGTTTCAGGCAGCATAAGGGTTTCGGGCAATTCGGGTATCTGTATTTCAATGGTTTCGTTCAGCGGTCGGTTGAGTAAAAAATTGAAATAGGCTTTCGCTTTTTCGGCTTCATTTTTTGCGCTTTGCCATTGTGCTTCCACCTGTTGTACATCGGCTTCGCTGCGGTTAATATAGGCGGGTAAACCCTTTCCGTTTTTATATAAGGATTCATTTACACGCAAACCCCTTTCCACAACCACCTTTGTATTTTCATATATGCGGATACCTTCAGATGCAAGCAGGTAGGTGTAGTAAGCCGTTTTTACATCCTTAATGAGTTCGCGTTTATAAATATCAATTTCTGCCCCGCTTAGTTTTATCTGCTGTTCTTTTACCTGCCGGTTATATTTAAGCTCCGGATTAAGAACAGGGTAGGTGGTCCTGAGCTTGATATCATAAAAATTATTGGGTAAAAACTGTTCTTCCACATTACTTATTTGCGGAAATTTAGTGGTGCCTGTAAGCTGATTGAGGGTACTGTAAACAGGGTTCATTAAATCACCCACCGGAATATCAATGGAGCGGCCGCCATGTGCGAGCGAATAGCTGCCACCCAATTGCACCGCGGGTAAAAAATAGCTTCGCGCTTCCTGCAGGGCGAGCATACTTTTTTCGAGGGTTACGGTTTTTTGTTTGATCACAAGGTTGCTGTCCAGTGCCTGCTGAATATAGGTATTTAGTACAGGCTTGGTGGCGGTTTGAGCGGATGTACCTGCAGTAATGCCTGCAATAAAAACCAGCATAAGTGTGGGGATACGTGTCATTTTTTATTGTTTAGTGATGGTATAATATTTATTGAACACTGTTCATTGCCTGGTCAAAAAAAGGGGTTATAAATTATTGAGTGTATCTACGTAATAGGCGTAACCCTGTTCAAGCATTTCTTTTTCATCGGCCCCGTGCATTACACCCATGCGCCCCCGGCAGTAAATGGCACACATGCCGTGCAATCCGCTCCATATCATAAATGCAAGTGCCTGAAGTTCTTTGCCCTTAAACCTTCCTTTAGCCTGGCATTGGGTAAGGGTTTGAACAAGGGTATCAAATACCCGGTCGCCCATTTTCCATTCGCAGGCATCGTGCAGCATATTCATGGGAGCGCTCATTATAAACATGAGGTCGTATAAATCTTTATTCTCAAAGGCAAATTCCATATACAGTTTACCCATTGCCTTCAGCCTTTCAAAGGGTTCCGCAATTTGAAAGAGCGGTTCGAAAAGGCTGAATAATTTTCCGAAGGCCTCGTTGTGCAGGGCCAAGAAGATTTCATCCTTCTCTTTAAAGTACAGGTAAAGGGTACCGGCGCTGTATTCTATTTTGTCGGCAATATTGCGCATACTCGTTTGGTAATAGCCTTTTTCCAGGAATATTTCGAGCGCAGCATCGAGTATGAGCCGCCGCATTTGCTCTTTTTCCCGCTGTTTTCTGTCTTCGATGGCCATTTATTGAATATTTACGGGTGTAAAATAAATGAACACTGTTCATTTTCCCAAATTTTTCATCCTTTTTCTTTCAATTTTCCTGAAAAATCACCTTTAATTGGTGTTGCAACAACTAATTTTTCCTACTTGGCCATCCCACAACCCTTTTCCTGTAAACCTTTACAGCAAAGGGTTTTAATAAAATTTTGTAGATTTTGCCATCATTTTATGCTGCAAAATTTGGGCTTTACCCCAAAAAACAGCGCGGTATGTTTGCATTGTGATTGAGAAAAGAAGGCCTTTCGGATTTCAAACACAAGTCCATATAAAAGGATCGTACGAAATCCCAAACGATTATTGCCCTGTGAGTGAACAGGCTGAATGCCCACGATTGTTGCTACAATGAGGAAAAAGTTTTCTGACCCGAAAAAGTGGGTTAGAACTCAACAACAGAACAGTATTTGTTAACAACAAAAACAAAAATTAAAATTATGAAAAAGAATTTCATGTCAGCCATACTTATTGCAACTATGATAACTATGGCCCCCGCAGCTTTTGCCGGAAACAATAATGGCAAAAATGGTAAGAATGGTAAAACCGAAGTTGTGAACAACATCAGCAACAACATTGATGTACAGTATGTAGGTGAAGCTGATGGCTCCGTTTTACTCCAGGTAAATTTGGTAAAAACCGGTAACCGTTTGGGATTGCTCCGCATTTTGGATGGTTACGGTGAAGTACTTCACACCGAGCGTGTTTCAAACAACAACTTCGCCCGGTACATCAAGGTGTCGCCCGATGAGCTTGCAAGCCTCGAGATAACCTATGATACCAACGAAGGTTTTGGTAGAAAGCGTTACAACCTGACTGTTTCCCGTCAGGAGGAATTCAGAATTGTAGAAGTGGCAGCAAACTAAGGGTAAACTATCCTACCTCCATTATACAGCTGGCAGTGCTTCCTTATGGGAGGCCTGCCTTTTTGCTTTCAGGAACCAACTTTTTCGGAAATTTGCAGAAAGAATTATGCAACACATTTACTGCATTTCGGGTTTGGGTGCCGATTTCCGCATTTTCAGCAAGCTTCAGCTGAAGGACGCAACTTTGCACCCCATCGAATGGGAAATGCCTGAAGCCGAAGATACCCTTGTTTCCTTTGCCCAAAAGCTTTCTTCACAGATCATCCACCCCAACCCGGTTCTGCTCGGGGTTTCGTTCGGCGGAATGCTTGCAACCGAGATGGCAAAATTTCTTTCCATTCAAAAGGCTATCATTGTTTCATCCTGCAAGTTACGTGCCGAATTGCCGGCCTACATGCGTGCGGCAGGCAGGGTAGGCCTCCACAAAGCCATCCCCTTTTGGACGGTTACCCAAAGCAAGCACCTCAACCGGTTTATTTTTGATACCCGCAGCCGCGAAGAGGAGCTTTACCTGAAGCGTATGATGCTAGCCGAAACCAATGTGCAATTCATCCGTCGTTCGGTAAATATGATCCTTAACTGGCGAAATACAGAGAAACCTTCATCCCTGGTTCATATTCATGGCGATTGCGATAAATTATTGCTTCCCGGAACCGTGCACCCCGATTACTGGGTAAAAAGCGGCGGTCATTTTATGATCTGGAATATGGCAGATAAAATCAGCGAAATTCTTAACCATGAAATCCACATCAACGAGGGTACATCCCTGCCCTTTGAGCAGGCAAGCAGCACCGATAATCATTTGGGGATTCAATGTGACAAATAAAACTAGCAGCCGATGGGCTGCGCATTTAAAGTGAACACATAAATTGGCAGGTTAATTGCATTTCACTGAATATATTTGTAAGGCTATGCCCAATTTAAAAAGGATATTTTTCCCCGTTTTCCTATTTTTTGTTGCAACAGTTACCCTAAATGCCCAGGGTTTGCAGGGATTTTACAGCGGTCAGTTGAAACTTGCCGGGTCGGGAGCCAAACTCAGCGCCCAACTCGACCTGATGGAAGACAGTGGCAGGTACACGGCCGTGTTCAGGTCGAGGGCGGTGGAAGAACTTGCCGTTGCCGGCTGCGATAACTGGCTGGAGGGTATAATGAAAGGTGGCCGTATTGAAATGGAAAATAAGACCCCGCTGCGGGAAACCAATGTTCCCCCGGGGGCTTGCCTTGCCTATAAATTCGTAAAACTATCGGTAAAAGAAGAAAATGGGGAGTTGCAATTATCCGGAACCATTAATGAGGACAATGGCATAATGTATGGCAGGGTAACACTGACCCGGGTGGATACGGCGGTATCCTTTTCGGTAGAGGAGGAGGCCATGGAGGCAAAAAGGAGAATGGGTGAAATATATATTGCTGCCGGAAGAAAGGATGAGGAAATCATTTCCCGCATGTTACTGGTGCGCGGGGTTGAATTTGCAGATACAATTTCTATTGCTCCCATTGGCGCCTCACTGAAAGTGGAAGCGCCTGATGCGGATATTTTTCACCGCCTTACGGTAATGGTAAACGACAATGTGGTGCTGCTTGGCGCAACCCCAAAGCAGCAGGGTGCCATCATCAGGCTTAAAGAAATGGTGCCGGGTGAGGTTGAAATAATAC
>ERZ795056.2903-NODE-2903-length-18658-cov-20.032952_pt1 | contig 18658 bp, 19 predicted proteins | sample MGYA00375140_ERZ795056 | MGnify/ENA primary metagenome ERZ795056 (study PRJEB30185, sample SAMN05720227) | activated sludge metagenome | isolation source: Anaerobic digester | place: USA | collected 2015-03-09 ... | reverse complement strand
CTAACGAATTGAACGGAACCAGAGATCTGACCGTGACCCGGACCTTATAAAGGTCGAGGTCGCATCTGAAAGTGAGCCGGCACAGCCTCGCACCGCTCCATCGATCCCGCTCAAATGCCCCGCCGCCTGTTAGGGCAGGGCGGATCGCGAGAAAATGCGGACGCTGGAAATCTGGAAGTCGCACGCAGAGGGAAAGATCGATGTCATGCAGTCGCCAGCTCGTGGGTAGCGACAACCGGTTCGGTTGGCTGACGGAGAAAGTCGACTAGATGAAGGAAACGCTCGGCGAAATTCGCGACATGATTGTCGGGCGGTGGTCGAGGGGAGATGACGGGAAATAGCCCGCCTCGATCTAGACTTGGATGAAATGGTCCCGCCGGTTTGCACCGGCGGGGCCCTTTTCTATTCCTGGCCGCTGGAGTATTTGGCTTTCGTCGCCCAGCTGCTGATCGCAGCGCCAGCGGTACGGCCTTCGCCATCGATCGAGTGGCCTTCAAAGTCGCCCCATGCGCGGAACTTTGACTTGCCAATCTGCTGCACCTTCAGATCGCTACGCTTGCCCCAAACAACGGTTGTTGCCTCACGAACCGGACCTATCATCGCTTTACTTCCTATGCGTCCGGCCCGCCCCGGATGGGCGGGCTATCGTCGGCGATGTCCGGTCATCGGCGATGTCCTGTTTCTGTCTCATAGCTGGGGAGTGACCCGTCGATAAAAAAGCCCTGATGATCGTGCGTAGCTTCCGGGTGAGCAAACTCGTGCTCGAGCATCGGCGCAATCCGTGGGATCGCTAAATCAGTACGGTCCGGGTCTTTGGCAGAGCCGAGAAGAGGCGCATTGCCCCAGGGTCTCGCAGCATCGTGGGCAGATCTTCGTCACAGGGCCACCAACAGCTCGGCCATGCGGTTCCCGGTCCCGATCCAGTAGGCGCTGCCCCACTTCGCGCTCGGGTGATGCGCCGATACGAAGAGCGTCCCATCCTTCACCGCGTGCCATGCGCCGGTGCCGATGTCCGCCCGTACGGGCGTGCCGGCGACGTCATCCCATGCGTCCGCGTGTTCGTTGCGGACGCCCCGACCGTAGAAGACCACGGCGCGCGGTCGGGGTCCCGTCTCGAGCGCCGCCTTGAGTCGGGATACCTTGAAAGGTCGGCAATACGCTTTGCAGGTGTCGCGCTCCGCCATAAATTGGAGGCCGGGGTGCGCGGCGAGCTCGTCGTAGACCCAGTGCCCCTCGGAGTGCGACGGCAGCGGGTAGAGCTCCGTCCACCATTCATCGGACCCATTTCTGCCGAGCCGCGCTCGCTGATACTGCCAGACGGCGTCCAACGATGGCTCCTTTCCTTGGGCCGCCAACAGCAGAAGTATGAGACGCCGCCAGGTCGTCTGCGTCTTCCTCCGGTCACCCTCAAACAGCGCCCGCTCGCCGATCAGCTCGTGGAATTCGAAGGCATCGACCACCGGCGACTTGCCGAGCTTCTCCCAAGCGCCGAGGCGGCGCTCAAAGTCGGCCAGCGTCTCCACTCCGGCTTCCTCCGGCCCTACAAGCCATATGGAGCCGCGGGGGTTGCCGTATTGATCGAACTCTTCGGCGAACTGGCGGGCGAGGGCGGGGTCAAGCGGCATTCGCCTTTATACCAACGGCCAAGGCACGTAGCGAGGTAAGTGTGCGTGCAGGATTCCAGCTGTAGGGTATATTGAGGCTATTGCGCTCGTGACCACTGTAACGGCGCGTCTATGCGCAGAGATCGTTGATGCAAGACGTTTGCGCTCCGGCATTGATGCAGCCGCGGGCGCCCACTCCGGCAAAACTTCGTCCGACAACGCCGGTTCGCGAGCAGCATCAAGCAAACGAAACCGGTCAGACGGATACCCCGGCCAAAGCCCCAATCGCCCGCGCGCACGCGCGTAGTATTGCCTCGCAAAAATAGCCGATCAGCTACAAGATCACCTGCCTTTTAGGCGGTGGCCCCAGGCTTAAGTCCTACCGGGATCGCCAGTGTTTTGACTTTCCCCGCGAGCCCTTCGCGGGGTCTTTCACCGTTTGGGACCTGACAACGAGGGACAGACATGATCGGCCCGGCCGGACCCGCCTACCTCCAAACTTATATCTGCCCGGTCTGCACTTACTCTGACGGGGGATCGGGCGTGGATATCAGGGACCTTGTAGGAACCGCGTTCCTTATAAGCGGCAGCGGTATTTTTATGACTGCCAAACATGTGCTCACGTCAGCGAAAGCGATTGCTGAAGAGAAAGGGCGCAGGGTCGGCGTTGTTGTTAAGGGGCCTGTCAATGACCCGGTGAGTTTTATCGCGCCGGTGCTTGAAGACGAAGCTGCACCCGAACCCTATGACGCTTGTCTGCTACAGACGGACTATTTGAATCGACGCACGTTTCTTACGTTTGGTGGGCCGCCAGTTGAAGTCTGGCAGGACGTCGCAACATGCGGATATCCTATCAACGCCCTGACCGGACCGCCCGAGGCGCTTTTTCTGAACCTTCGAGCACACCGCGGGTACGTCCAGCGTATCTTGAAACCTGATGACTTGCCGTTTGGTCCCCATCCAGCAGGATTTGAATTAAGCTTTTTGCTTAGCCGGGGTTTGAGTGGTGCGCCGCTTTTCGTGAAGGGCAAATTCAAGGATATTGCGATCGGAATTTGCACAAGCAGCATGAGAAGCGAAACGATCGAAAACCAACGCACGGAAGTCTTGGAAGGCGGAGAGACCTACCGCGAGTTACAGCTGCGCATTGACGAGTTTGGCGTCGCCCAAGACCTGCGTCCGCTTTCTGGCTGGAAGCCGAGGCTGCTGAATGGGCTGTCGCTTATGCAAGCATCCCCGATGTGAACCTAGACGATCGCGCATCCGCTCAATGTCACTGATCTCGACAGCTTTGCCGGCAATTTACGGGCAGATCCTGTGCGAATTGTCTTAGTGAGCCTCGCCGCTGCCATAATCTCGTTGCGATCTACCGGTCGATGACGAGCGTTTTTGGACTGGGACCGAGCTTTGCTCGCCAGACTTGTTGGGGGTGGCGTTGATGACAGATAAGACTGATGATCCGTTCGACTTGGGCAGTTTGAATGATGTCAGTAATGGCTTAGCGATTGCGTCTACAGTTCTGTCTCTCGCGTACAAAGCGGGATCGCCTGCTCGTTATGCCGACAAACATGCCGCTCATATCAAGTCGGCAAACGGCGTTATAAAAACCGGGACATCGATTTTAGCTGGAGGTTCGGCGGTGGCTGCCGCGTCCTGTCTCACAGTTGCTGCAACGTCAGGTGCGGGTATCGCGACAGGACTCGCTGCCGCTGGAAGCGTTGTCGGTGGTGGGATGGCTGCGGGGCCGGTGGCGATTGCAGCTGGACCGACTTACCTCGGTGTCCAAGCGGTCAATAGGATCTTCTTTGCGGAAGCCGACCACCATAACGCTGAGGAGACCGCTGCCAGAAAGCGGGCCCGCCTAGGAGCGAACGTCGGAGGGGCTGCCGCGGTAATTGCAGCAGGTGCTTCAGTTGTTGCAGGCGGTGCCAGCGGCTCAGCAATAATGGGAACGTTAGCATCCGTAGGAAGTCTAATTGGAGGGGGTGCGCTCGCAGGCACATTTGTGATTGCAGCGGCGCCGATCGCTGTGGCTTGGGCAGGCGGGTACGGCGTCTATCGGCTGTTCGGTGGCGGAAAGCGGAGCGCAAACTTTCCGCAAGTAACTTCAGGCGATTGAAGTCTGGCTCGACCGGTGCCCCTGTGCTGACCCCTTCCTGGGCTTCGCCATCATTTTTGGGAACTTGATGATGGCTCAGCGCGCGTACCGAACGCGAGAGTGGTGAATGCAACTGCGTCGTACGCGATCGGCGTGCATACCCGAGGCATTAGCCGCGACCCGTGGGCGGTCGCCATGTCGTTGGTCGAACTCAAAGTCTTTAAGGCCGCCTCGACCTTCCTTAGTTTGGGGTCGCGGTAAAAGCCGCTTTCATTTCGCTCACGTGTCGGGTGTCCGCGATAGAATGCATTGTGGTGAATACGATGGCCACCGGGCCGCAGGATTGGTCGCGTGAGGGATACCCTGCGACCGCGGATTATTCGACGCGGCGGACCATCCTAGGCCCATAGTACATGTGATCAGGGGGAGGGGGCGCAGGGGGCGATCTTCTCTCGGTCTGCAAGACCTGAAATCCGGGCCTAGATGGACGCTTAAGAGGTATTTTTTGGTTGATCCCCTTGGCCCCCTTGGACCCTCAAGCCTTAGTCCGAGCAACGCTTGTAGTCAGAGGCATGGGGATTACTTCGGCGTCATTGGACGCGTCGTGATCGCGAAGGCGAATGCCGCGAACTACGGACGGTTGCCGTAGCTTCTTTCCGCTGCCCCGCACCCAGGCCCCTTTGTGCGAGGTAACGTCGTAGCTGTACAACTTCGTGAAGAACGCCGTGCGCGACAGCGGGTGCTTGTTCTCGAAGCTCATGTAGCCAGCGTATGCGCTGTAAAGCGCATCCTTCTCCATCGTGAAGTCGGGATTCAACTCGCACGCTTCCTCGATAAATCCCGCGAGTGGCGATGCCTGGATTCGCGTCATCTCTAGAAGAGGCAGACCGGTAGTAGGCTGTCGTATGCGTTGGCGGTGAGACTGAACGCGCCCAAATCCTTCAATAGCCCATTTCAGAATTGCTCCGCGCTCAGACGCAAGCTTTGCATCAAGTTCGTGGTCTTCGCGCCCTAAAAACGATCTTGGCAGGTGGAAAATGATCAAACGACCGGAGAGCGCAGAGGCGTCATCGGGTAGGTCTAGAGGTTCATTGGAGAGGATAACGATGCGGGTCGTGAGCCTTCCCTGCCAAGGCAAGATACCTTTGCGATCGACGTCGATAGAGTCTTCTCCGGAAATTCGCAGAAGCATATCGGTCATTGCGGGCTTGCCTAGCAGACGATCTGTCCGCGTTTCAGAGATAAGCATGACCAATTTCCCAAGCGCCGTCATAAGGCCGAACCGAGACGTGATGGCCTGCAGAGAAGGCGAGCAGGTGTTGTCGCTGCCTAGCAGCCCGACGATAAGTCTGCCGATTGTCCCCTTTCCTGAACGCGTCTTGCCAACGAGCTGGAAAATCACCTGCATCCAAGTTTCCGGTGTCAGGATGTAACCAAGCATCTCTTGAAATGACGCTATGCTCTCGGGATCTTCGCCCCAAATCGAGCGCAAGAACCGAAGTAGTTCGGCGGGCTCCGCAACTTCTGGGTCGTAGTCGTACGGCAATACATTGAGAGTAAAATAGTCGTCCGTGTGTGGCAGAAGCGCCCTCGTCTTGATGTCGACCAAGCCGTTGTTGCAGGCGATTACAGGATTGGGATGAGGCGTCCCGAGCCACGCGGGGACGGTCGAAACGTGGTGGCATCGTGCGATCAGTGCGACTGAGACTTTTCGTTGATCGCGCTCGGTGGGCACGAAGTCTAGCTCACGGATTGCGCCAAAGATGAATTTCACCTCGGCGTCCCTGTCGAGAGCCAGCCAACGATCCGTTTCACGGATGTAGAATTGGCCCGCGAAACGCACCAGCTTGTGACGCAGCAGGATTTGGCGAGCAACTTCATCTTCCCCAGGCGATTTGGGAGCGGTCATTGGCCTGCACCGGCGCCATACATGGCGGCGATTTGGCGAGCGACATGACTTTCTGGGTCCCGTCGCGCGACGAACTGGTCTCCGACGCGGTGCCAGTAACTGCGATGGCCAATGCGTTCATCGTCATCGATCGCCATGTAACGCAGAAGGTAGTGGCGAACGATTTCTGGCGGCACTCGACCGCGATGGCAGGCACCCAAGAACGCCCACTCGTGTTCACTACGACTGAAGTAATGCAGCGGCCGATTATCGAGCAGAAGCAAAGCGCGACGCGGCAAGTGATCATGGGGTTTCGAGCCGGGCGAGGGCGCCCAATCTCGGACGACGATTGGTTCCCTCGAGCGCACAGCTTTTGGATCTGCGCGTCTTGCTGAGTCCACGGGCAATACCTGGTCCCAATCCTCGAAGGCTAGACGCACGAGCGCATCGCCTCTTCCAGCTTTTCTGTTTCGAGTGCCAACAAGCCGCGCGAGGTGATCGACACTGAAAGTGCTGTCGGGTCTCAAGTCTTCAAAGTCGAGTTTGAGACCAAACCCGATACGGCGAGCGTCCTCAATGTTTGTAAGTGGTGTGCTGAAACGCCACCATGCTTGGTAACCACCACCTGTGAATGCCACATACGCGGGGCGGTAGGCTGCGCGATGGACTAGCGCGTCGAGAACGGATGGTCGCGTATCATCTATATCGATTAGAGCGCCAAGGCATAAGGCGATATTGCCTTCACCCCTTCCGCCAATTGCCCAAGGTTGGATGGGTTGGTTATAGGCGAAGTAGGTGCAGGCTCCCGAGTTGTTGACGGCCGACGCTAGACGCGCACCTTCAAAGGCGTTTTGAACAGTTCTAGGCGTCCAACCCACGCCCAGTTTTTGCGTGCTGCTATTGGGCCGGGCTGCGATGTGCGGCAACCCGCCCAGACAATCAAAAAAATGCTCAATGAGTACGCCGTCCGCGCAGGCTGCTGACATGTTTGGCAGGCAACGCGCGCCCGCTCCCTAGTGTGACTTGTTGGGGCGTGACTATGCGCGAACGGCAGCGCGCCCTGCGATCCACGCGTCAACTTCCGAAGACAGCCACGCAACGCGGTTCCGCGAAATCCGGACTTGAGCAGGGAACTCACCCAGCTTTATCAGCCGGTAGATCGTTGGCTTCCGAAAGGACGTAATCCCTTCAACCTCTTTGAGGGTCAGGAGTTTATCGAGCGGTTTCACGAGGCTTCTCCGAGCTGCGAGAGCGCTTATAACCTCCGCCGAGACGGCGAGGTATTACTAGAAAAGCGTCGGAGCTGGCCGCTTTTCCGTAATGCAAGTAGGGCCGTCCGTGCGCGGGTCCGCGCCGCAGACAGGGTCTTCAACTCGGGCTCAAGTTCCAAGAAGCAACGTCCGACGAATTCAACCAAAGGCGAGGCGCCTTTCACCCGAGCTGCATTTGGATGAGCCCCGATTACAACGCGTTCTCCGGTGCTGTCCCAAAAGGTCGCAAGCAGCAGTGCGGCCTCTTGATATCTCGATTTCCGAGGGCGTCCCCTTTGCGCCTCAGCCAATTGGATAGCGGTCTGAGTCAATACCCGCAGTTGCTCGAGCAAGCTGCGCCCAGTAGGGCCGTTCTTAAAATTCTCGACGTGTCGCCAAGGACCTGGGTCATTCAGCTGGATCAAATCCCGGGCGGCCGGGCCACAACCGTCAATCGCAGTCATCAACTTGGTTAGCTGGCGCGTTTCGACGCTCCTGCTTCCAGCACGGCCGACACCACTTAACTTTCTTTCGTGGCTATCGTCGTCTGCCTTTGCAAAGGCGAACCGCCGTTCGATCGCGTTTCGCTGCGACTTGGTCAGGTCATGTAGACTGCTTAGGACCACTCTTTCCCCCAACGCTCTAAGGCGGCACGCTTTTCCTCAAGGTAGGAATATCGGTTGTACGTGCCGGCTACTCCTTCGATTGCGTGCCCAAGCACTCGCTCGATGTGTTCTTGTGGCACTCCTAATCGAGCCATGTGCGTGGCTGCGGACCGTCTTAGATCGTGCAGCGTCCAGTCATCGAAACCACATATCGCATTGAGCTCGGCTTTCGCTTTCGAAAATCCGCTCACAGGTCGGACACCGCCGGTCGTTGAGAGCAGGTAGTCGCCCGCATTCCATAGTGGGAGACTATCGATTATTGATTGGGCTGGGGTGGAGATCGGTACGACTTGAGGTCGGTCAGTTTTATACTCGCTTGCGGGTATCTCCATGGCCTTCAAGTCGTCATGAATCCAGGGACGACGTGATGACGCAATTTCGGCCCTGCGCTGGGCGGTGAGTAGAAGCAACCTCACCATCGGTCCAAACGGGTAACCCAATTTCTCCGTCGCCTCCCAGACCTTCCGGAGTTCGGTCATCGACAGCACGCGTTCACGTGGCACATAGGCAAGCTCAGGTCTGCGCATACCGGCCAGTGGGCTAGCTTCCAGCATTCCTCGATCCACCGCCCAGTTGAACATTTTCGACAGGTGCTTTCGTACCTCCCTCGCGCGCCCAACGGTTCGCCGCTGTATGATGTCGTCCAAAAGCTCGTGGACTGCGGCTCGGCCAATGGTGTTGATTTGGCGTGTTCGCCAGACCGGCACGACATGTTGGCGCAACAACCGGGCTATGTTCGGCCACGTTTCAACGTTCGGTTTGGCATACAAGGCGATAAATCGCTCGCAAACAGCTTCAAACGCAGTCGCCGAGAGTTGGCCGAGTTCCTTGTGCCGGTCATCAACCGGATCGATGCCTTTCCCGGCCTTCTTGAGCGCTTCGCGAGCCATCTCCCGCGCCGCCTCAAGGTCGTGCAGAGGGTAGGGGCCCAGCGTCATTCGGCGCAACGACCCTTTCAACCGACCGTCTCGGGCACCATCGACGCGATAGAGGAGCGTCCACGTCTTTTTACCCCTCTCCGTGACGCGCAGCGTCAGGCCAGGAAACAGAGCGTCTGCGACCTCGATGCGTCCAGCCTTCGGCACCTCTATTTTTGGGATGTTCTTTTCGGTCAGGCGAAGTTGCACGTTCCGTCCTCGGGGTAGCAAGCGGGTAACGGGAAGGTCCGAACCGCCTGAGACGGCGTGATACCGCGAACAGCCGCGAGAGACGCCAACTCATTGTTGTTGCTATGTTTTTATCTGAAATCGAGACCGCTGGATACCTCTAGAAAGGGCTCCGGCGAAAATTGCCAAGGTCGGGGTCGTGAGTTCGAATCTCATCGCCCGCTCCAAAAACTCTCTAAAAACAGACGGTTAGCGACACTCCTCCGAGTGTGGCGAAGCCGTTTTTTGGTTTGGGGTGGGATTGGGGCACGCCCTCCGTCCGCTGCAGATTTTTTTCGATGCGAGCAGATCAGTGTCGATGCGTGTTGTGCCCTAATGCGCGTGCGTATTGGACGCTCTAATTGGTGCGCCGCATATCGTTCACTGACGTGTGACCGCTATGCGAATCCGGCATTGGCGGACGAGGCTGTCGGACTGAAATTGTCGCGTTTCGTGACCAGTCGGGACTTCGTCATAGACATCATGCCGTTCGCGAAGACAGGGAATGGACGGCGGCTTGACCGTTCCCCGTCGGCAAGTTGCCTGGTGGTTCATTGCGTTAGCGGAAACACCCCGAATCGACGAATTTTTGCTATACTGATGTACTAACCTGCGGCATTTATGGTATAGCCCGGTTGCAATAATTCATGGGAAAAGGGAATACCGGACTGTGCAGTATACGTCTTCCAGACCCCGCCTGCCTGCCGGACGTCAGCGTCTGGCCGAGTTGCTGCGCGCGGGCGGGGACGTCATTTCGCTCGATACTGCCGTTGGCGTTCTGAAGCTCGATCGCACGCGCGCCGCCAAGACGATGGCGCGGTGGGCCGAGCAGGGCTGGCTGCGTCGGGTAGGCCGGGGACGATATGTGCCCGCAACGCTTGGCACGCTCGAAAGCGGCCTCGTTCTCGATGACCCGTGGGTGCTCGCGCCCGCGCTGTTCGCGCCCTGCTATGTTGGCGGCCGCACCGCCGCAGAGCACTGGGATCTCACCGAACAGGTGTTCAACGACATTGTCGTCATGACGGCGCAGCCGTTCCGCGAGAAGGAGCAGCGCCGCCAAGGCGCGACCTTCACGCTAAAGGGTGTCGCCAAGGCAAAGCTCTTCGGCCTCAAGCCAGTCTGGCGCGGCCAGAGCAAGGTCGATGTCTCGGATGTCCACCGTACCCTCATCGACATGCTCGACGATCCGGCGCTCGGCGGCGGCATCCAACACGTCAGCGACTGCCTTGCGGCCTATCTGAAACGCGCCGATCGCGATGATGCGCTGTTGATCGGCTATGCCGACCACCTTGGCAATGGCGCCGTGTTCAAGCGCCTTGGCTTTCTCGCCGAAACCGATCCACGCGGTATGGCGCTGGTCGCTCCTTGCCGCGAGCGCCTCACCAAAGGCAACGCCAAGCTCGACCCGGCCCTGCCGTGTCCGCGGCTGATCTCGCGCTGGCGGCTCTTCGTACCGGCGCAATGGGCGAAGCGTGGTCCCCGATGATCGACCGCCGTGAAATCCTCGCCGAAGCTGAGCGGCTAACGTTGCTCCCGAACGTCGTCGAGAAGGACTATGTCCTCGGCTGGATGCTGGCCGGCATCTACGCCCATCCCGACATCAGCGGCAGCTGGGTGTTCAAGGGCGGCACCTGTCTCAAGAAATGCTGGTTCGAGACCTACCGGTTCTCGGAAGATCTCGACTTCACGCTCACCGACGCAGCGCACCTCGACGGGACCTTCCTCAAGCGCGTCTTCGGCGAAGTCGGGCAATGGATCTACGATCGCACCGGCATCGAAATCCCGGCCGACAAGCAAAATTTCGATATCTATCAGAATCCGCGCGGCACGATCTCCTGCGAGGGCAAAATCAGCTATCTCGGTCCGGTCTCACCGCGCAGCGGCGGCTGGCCGCGGATCAAGCTCGATCTCACCGCCGACGAGCGCCTCGTGCTGCCGCCGGTCGAGGTCGCCGTCTATCATCCGTACTCGGATGCGCCAGAGGGCGGCTTCACCGCGCGGGCCTACGCTTACGAAGAAGTCTTTGCAGAGAAGACGCGAGCGCTCGCCGAACGCACGCGGCCGCGCGATCTCTATGACGTCATCAACCTGTTCCGAAATGAGGAGGCGCGCCCAACGTCTACCGTCATGATCGATGTCTTGAAACAGAAATGCGAGCATAAGGGTATCGACCTGCCGACGCTCGTGGCGCTGGAGCCGCACAGGGAAACCCTCGCAGGCTCCTGGTCGAACATGTTGAAGCATCAGCTGCCCTCGCTGCCACCCTGGGAATCCTTCTGGGATGGTTTGCCGGCGTTCTTCGACTGGCTCGCTGGCGGTCAGGCGCCGGTCGTGCCGGCGGCGTATGTGGGCGGGCAGGGTGAAACTGTTTTGCGCGAGCGCGCGCTGCGCCTGCCGATCGCGCCCGCACGACAGGCGCATGTCGAGGTTATCCGCTTTGCCGCCGCCAACCGGCTCCTGGTCGAACTCGACTACCGCGACGTCGAGGGCCAACGCACCACACGCATCGTCGAGCCGTATTCGCTGCGCCAGACGCAGGCCGGCGACATCATCCTGCACACCCACGATATCGGGAAGAACGCCCACCGGGGCCTCCGTCTCGATCGCATTGAAGGCGCGCGCGTCACCAACCGCTCGTTCACGCCGCGCCATCAGATCGAACTGACGCCGACTGGTCCTGTCGCGGTTGCGCCATCGACGGCGCGCGCCCCGTCGACTGCAACGCGCTCGACCAGCGGCCTCTTCGGTACGGCGCGTCCCGCTCGCGCCCCGGTTCGTCGCTCGCCGGCGCGCCTTTCGGCGAGCGGCCCGACCTACGTGATCCAGTGCCCGATCTGCCAGAAGAAGTTCAACCGCAAGAGCTACGACACGAGGCTGAATGCCCACAAGAACGACTGGGGCGGTCAATGCTCGGGGCGAACAGGATATCTGGTCGATACGCGGTATTGATCCGTCACAGTTACCGGACGCCTTGCATCCGCTTCTGGATTGCTAGCGCCCCGCTCATGCGCAGCCGGAAATCCAGCATGGGACGGCTGACGCCGTAGAGAATCTGGGCCTGCGCCAGCAGGCCGTCCAGCACAATATGCTTTGCCGCTTCATTGGTGATGAGCAGAGCGCCGCCGAGAAAATTCGCTTCCGCTTCGATGCCGCTATCATGAATGCGCTCGCCGTCAGACGTCAGCGGCGGCGTGCATTCATGACCAAGGAAGCAGTGGGCGAGTTCGTGGCAAATGTTGCTGCGCTGGCGCCAGAGATGGTGAGAGCAGTTGTGCACGATGGCTGTCCGGCCGGCGCAGGGCACGGTTACAGCTGAAAAGCAGCTCTCATCGATGCCGCAATGCGATCCCGGCGGATCGCCCAGCTCCGCCAGACGCATGAGGTCGATATCGAAGGCGCGGCAGATCTCGGCCGGATCGATCGGGTCGATCGGCTGCAGCCCCATGCGCCGCCGAATGTCGACGGCAATGCGGTTCGCGCGCGCCTTGAATCCCCGCGGAAACCCCAATCACTTGCTCCGCAGCTTGTTGTAGGTGCTGACCACGATGTCCTCGATGAGCCTCGCGCTCTGCTTCGACAGCTTCGGGTCGGCGCGGAGCAGGGCGGTGATCTTGGCGATCGGCTCCGGTTCGCCTTTTCCTGCGCCTCTGATGAAACTCTCGGCCTTGAGGGCCGACCAGGCTAACAGCGCCGCAAGGCCGTTGACATCAGGGTTGGCTCCCTGACCGATCCGCGAGAGGGTCGATGCGTTCACGCCGGTCTCCTCGGCCACATCCTTCCAGGTCATCTGTCGACTGAGCCGGACCGCGTTGAGTGCGGCGTAGAAGGCTTCATTGTCGAAGTTTTCCGCCATGTTCCCCGTCCTTGCATAAATTAAACGAATTGCGATCTTGCAATTCCCGGATCAGTTTCATAACTACCAGCTGGTTGCGAAATCGCAATCGGCCAGCGCGATGCGCATATCATAGGTCAGTCATGAGCAACGATCACGACGAGAAGAAAGAGAAGACCGTCACCATCTACATCGATGGCACGGCCTACGAAGTCCCCAAGAAAGACGACATCTCCTACACGGAAGTCGTGACGCTGGCGGATCCGACATTTCCGCAGAATCCGCAGAACACCTACTCGGTGAACTACACCCACGGCCACGGCAACAAGCCCGAGGGCATCCTGGCGCCAGGAGCGAGCGTGAAGGTCAAGGAGGGGATGCGGTTCCGTGTTAACAAAACTGGCCAGTCATAACGCCGACATCCAGCGGCTAGTCGACAAGGGCTACGCGGTCCGTATCGACGGGCCGCACCTTGTCGTGCGCGACATCCCTTATCTCGACGCCAACCGGCAGCTGCAGCGCGGCGCCTTCGTCGCCAAACTCGTTCATATCGACAAGGTCCGCGTGCAGCAGGATGACCATCAGGTCTATTTCGCCGGCGGCGTGCCTTACGGGCTCGATGGCCAACCGATCCCGAACCTCGCTGGCGGGGCGACGACCATCGCGCTCAGAAAGACGGATGTCGTGGTGCAGCGCTCGTTCTCCAACAAACCGCCGAACGGCTTCCCGGACTTCTTCGCCAAGATCGAGCACTATGTGACGGTGATCTCGGGGCCGGCCATGGAGCTGCACGGCGCAACGCCCCTGACGAAACGGATCGACGCCGACGCGGTCGAAGGATCGGTCTTCAAATACCCGGACACTCTAACCAGCCGCGCCGAAATTGCCGACCTTGCCGCCCTCCTCGCCAACGACGTGGTCGCCGTGATCGGCCTCGGCGGCACAGGTGGCTATGTGCTCGACCTGCTCGTCAAAAGCCCGGTCAAGGCCATCAGGGGTTTCGACGGCGACGCCTACCACGTTCACAACGCCTATCGCTCGCCCGGCCAGCTTGACGACAGCGATCTCGGTCTGGGCAAAACCGAGGTGTTCGAGCGGCGCTATGAGTCGTTCCGCAAAGGCCTCTCGCTGCACCGAAAGTACATTGACCGCTCGTGCGCCGAAGACTTTTCCGGCGTCACTTTCTCTTTTGTCTGCGTCGACAAGGGCTCGGCGCGTGCCGAAATATTCGACTTGTTGATCAGCCTCAACATCCCCTTCATCGACGTCGGCATGGGGCTCGACCGCAAGCAGGGCGGCCTGTCAGGCCAGGTCCGCACGACCTACTACGCGCCGGAGACGGCGGCGGCGGTCCGGGACAAGCAACTTGCGCCACTGTCGGATGATGCGGACGACATCTATCGGAAAAACGTCCAGATCGCCGAACTCAACGCCCTCAACGCCTGCTATGCGGTGATACGATTCAAGCAGCTGCGCGGGTTTTACGCGGATGGAAGCGGGGCCTACAATCTGCTGACCGACATCGCCAATCTGAAGACGTTTTCAGAGACCGATCTATGAACGAGATTGTCCTGCAGCGCGTCGTCGCAATGCCGCGCGAGTTCGCGCCAGGAATCCTCTATGTCTCCGACGAGTTCGGTGTCGCTGGCCATCTGTGCGCCTGCGGGTGCGGGAGCAAGGTCGTCGTTCCGCTCGGCCCGGTGGAGTGGACGTTCACGGAACGGGGTGGAAGGCCATCGCTCCGCCCCTCGATCGGCAACTGGCAACTTCCTTGTCGATCGCACTATGTGATTCGCGATGGCCAAATCGTCTGGGCCGGGAACTGGACCGAAGCGCAGGTACTGTCGGGACGTCGAGCCGAAGAGAAGCGGAGACACGAATACTATGCCGCCCGCGACCGGCAACGCTCACTTTTGTCGCGTCTGTGGAGATGGATTGCCCGGCGCTTCGGCGGCTGATCGCTTTAGCGGTTCTCTTTGAGCTTGACTTAGTCCTGCGGCACGCTTTCTGACGTCAAGGCAATCGCCCCGCCAAGTTCTCAGAATCCTATTCGTCGCGTGACGATAATCGAGATCCGGGTGCCCGCTCCAACCCGTATTGTCGGCGGTATGGCAAGCCCCCGATCGACAACCCGATTGGTTACGCCGCCCGCACTACGCTGAACGCCGTCTGCAATCGCAGCGTCAACAGGATCGCGCGAGATTGCGCCTATCCCATTGTAGGTGAGTTGCGGCTCCTCCGTTGTCGCCACGCCTACATTGATCATCGTCCCGAGAGCTGCCGCGCCAAACACATCGCCCCAGTGATTATCGACCTCGCCCTTGATTCCAGCAGCGCCCGATGGATCGCTTCCTACTTCATCCAGCGCCACTTCATCGCCATTCGGCATGATCAACCGCGACCAGACAATGGCGACACGGCTCTGACCGTAGCGGCTTGACGATCTATACTCACCCATCATCCGTGAGCCCTGAGGAATAAGTGCAATTCGGCCGGTCGCACTATCGTAGATGGTTTGCGTCACCTGCGCGATGACTGGTCCAGGAGACTCCGAGTTCAGGTCTGTGACGAGACTTGCCGCAACGACAGCGCCGGGGAACAACATCCGACCGTGGCGGGCTGGACTTGCGGGTTGATCGCGATCTTGAGGCGCCATTGCCGTAACGGGAGAACGCTGCGGTGTTTGGTAAGCGGCTTGCTGCGTTGATGCTGTATCGGCCTTGCGCGGTGGCTCTCTTAGCGAGAAGAAAATCGCGGCACGATCCGCCGCGGCAGCTTCTGCGATTGCAGGATCAGGCGGCTCGGGCGGTGCGTAGGCGGCCGACGTGCTCCAGTCATTGCTGTAGGCCGGCATATCGCCCGGTGTTTGTGGTGGCTGCACGAACGCCGCGATGTCGCCGGGCAAGGGCGGGCCAAGTTGTGGAGGTCCCGCCTGATCGAATGGCGCTCGCGCCTTGGCCGCTTCAAGCGCTGCCGCCTGGGCGTAGTCGGCAGGGAGTGATTTGATGGCCCCCTGCGCCATCTCAGGGCGCGCTGGATCAGACATCATCGGCTTAGTAGTCGCGGGCTTTGTGGACTGATTGCTGGAGAACGCGCCTGACGCCAGTAACAACACGACCGCAACGCCGCCGCCGGCAGCGGTGAGGATAGCTGGCTTGTTGAGCCCACGTGCGCCCGGAGCCTTCACCCGAATTGAATCAAGCGATGGACGTTCAATGGATGGAGCTGGTCGCTGCGGAGGTGGTTCTTCGGCGCCAGTGTCAGGACGTGGCGGGAGACCATCAGCCATTGGGGCCTCCATTGACGTTCACAGCGGCGATCGGCGTCTGCCGGGTGATGACAACTCGTCTCTGCGTCCACCCAGATCCAAGACTCAGCTCCGCCTTTCTGAAAAGCCGATCGACGATGTAGTACTTGCCGCGAATGCGGTAGTTCACAGCTTCAAGACCTTCATCCCCGATCACCGACAGCGGCGGGGCCTCGATCAGGTTATCCGGCATCTCGATGTATACCTGTTTTCCGTCGTCGAACGCTGACAGCGGGCGCCAGTCCGGCTTGTCGCCATCGATGCGATAGCGAAGATTGAGCGTCTCTGGCGCGAAGGCAGGCGCCGGCGGGGGTGTTGCTGCAGGCGGCGGAGGAGGAGGTGGCAGACTGCTTAGCTGCGTCATCTCCACCGGATAACGCCAGGCGACGGCCGCCATTGCCGCTCCGGACGTGCTCTTGAGTTCGACATGATAGACGCGCCGGTCAGTCATGATGACGAGATTGGTTGCGAGGTTGGCGGCGTTCGGTTTGACGAGGATGTGGGACTGGATGTTGCCCGCAATGCCGGACTGTGCGTCGCCAACGATCCATCGGGTTGTATCGCCCGCGGAGACGGACAGTAGCGTCTCGCCGGGCTCGAGCGCGATGTCGGTGATCCGCTGCGGCGAGGCTTGGACCGCGTAGAGGGCGCCCCGCTCGTAGGCGAATTCATGCAAGGCGCCGACGAGCGCCGCGTCGGCAGGGCCACGTGTTGCAGCCTCGTTGCTCGCGGAGATCGTGAGTGGCGCGGTTTGCGCCAGGGCAGGTGAGGTGAGCGTCAGGGCTGCAAGGCAGGCGGAGACAAAAAGAGGACGTATCATTGCTGGAGATCCCGTGACCAGTTGAAGGCGTGGACATAAAGACCGAGCGGGTTCTTCGCGAGCTGCTCGGGCGATGAAGAAGGCGCAATCACGATGCTGGCGACGCCTGAGTATCGCTCGACATCAATCAGCGTGCCGCTGGCGTAGGTGCTCTCGCGCCAGCGCAACTGAAAGCTGTCCGGGGAAGCGCGCACGACCGAGATCACCTCGACCGCAACCGTCCGCTTGCCGACCTTGGCGAATGGGTCGTCCTCCTTCGCCATGGCGTTCAGCACTTGCGCGCCGCCCTGCGTGGTCCAGTCATAGGCGCGGAGCCAGTTCTGGCGGACCACGATGGCGTCAGACGGCAACCCCCGGATCATCTCGATGAACCGCGCAAGATGCCAGGAGAGCTGGGCGTCGCTCGGCACGTAGGCCGACGTGGCGGGGCCTACGAGCCTCGCTTCGCCCGTTTCGTTTGCTTCAATCACGAACGGAACGGCCGCGGGACGCAGGGCCAGCACCACGACACCTGCCGCCATCGCGCCTGCAGTTAAGAGGCTTGCGAACGCTGCTGTCCGCCAGGTGCGGGCATGGGCAAGCGATGAACCCATGCGGCTGTCCCAGAGCTGCTGGGCCTGCCGGTAGGGCGTGTCTGGCTCGGGTGTCCGGCCAAGACGCGAGGATCGCCCCCGTCCAGACGAAGTTGCGGTGAACATGGGGTTTAGTCCCTCTGCTTGAGATTGGGGCCTTCGGACGCGCCGCCACCGTCTCCGGCGTTCAGCGTGTGGGCAGCAACAGCCAAGCCCCCACGGATCGCCTGAGTGCGCTTGAACCGGCTCGCCCACGCTGGCTGGCCAGATGTGGCGGATGATGGAGAAGCAGATGGTGACGTGAGCGGTGGCGTGATCGCACCGGCCGCGCCAGCAACAGCGCGTTGGCCTGCAGTTCCACGCGCTCGGAAGTGACCGGCGACGCGGCCTGCTGCTTGAGAGAGACCGCCAGCAGCCGAGGCGCCAAGTCCAACGGCAGCATTTAGCGGCGCAGCGATGGGACCGGAGAGGCCGGTGCGCATGGCGCCCAGCGCGGTTGCAGCGCGAAGACCCCCGGCGGCGGACGCTGAGCCGTTTGCTGCCGCGCGCGTTGCGCCAACTGTCGCGCCAGCAGCCGCACGCCCTGCCGTTAGCGCCCCCATGCCGGTCGCGCCGACGCCGATGGCAGTTCCGGCAGCCGCGCCCGCCGAGAGCTGCGGGGCGCCCGAGACGAGGCCAGCCGCGATACGCGGACAGAAAATGGCAAGGCCCATCAGCGTAAGGGCGCCAAGCACGACCGCAAAGGCCTGTTCAATGGTCATGTCATCGGGAGAGAGGGCGGTGCGCAGTGTTGCGAACATGGTCGAGCCGATGCCGATCACCACCGCGATCACCAGCACCTTGATGCCGGACGAGATGACGTTCCCGAGGACGCGCTCGGCCAGGAACGTCGTCTGCTTCCAGAACGCGAAGGGCACCAGCACAAAGCCCGCCAGCGTCGTGATCTTAAACTCGACAATCAGCACGAAGAGCTGGATCGAGAGGACGAAGAACGCCGCGATGACGATGATGCCGCCAAGACAGAGCAGGATCACCTCAGCAAGGTTGCCGAAGAACTCGAACGGACCCGGGGCAATCGTCCCGATATGGTCGAAGATCGGTTGCGAGGCTGCGAGACCCTCGGCGGCAACGAGGCCAGGCTTCAGGAGATCGGCAGGGGAAAATGTAGAAGCTGCAGCATTCAGGCCCAACGTTGCAAAGCTGTCGAACACGATGGTCGACAGCATGGCGAAGTTGCCGAAGATAAATGCGAACGCCCCGACATAGAGCGTCTTCTTGACGAGGCTCTGGAGGATGTCGTTCTGGCCCCAGGCCCAGAACAGCGCCGCCAGCGTGACATCGATCACGATGAGGATCGCCGCCAGCGACGTCACATCACCCGAGATCAGGCCGAACCCTGAATCGATGTAGGCGATGAAAGTCGCCAGAAATCCGTCGATGGCCGAGAAGTCGTTCATGGCGTGAGGCTCGTGAGCGG
>ERZ795056.2902-NODE-2902-length-18660-cov-20.404192_pt1 | contig 18660 bp, 14 predicted proteins | sample MGYA00375140_ERZ795056 | MGnify/ENA primary metagenome ERZ795056 (study PRJEB30185, sample SAMN05720227) | activated sludge metagenome | isolation source: Anaerobic digester | place: USA | collected 2015-03-09 ... | reverse complement strand
AAACAAAGCAATCTGCAGTTTGGATATATGAACTGGTTTCAGCAACTGGCCGCTGGTAACAGGTACCGCAACAGTCATGTGGCCCGGGTGTTCTTCTTCCAGAATCTTGACCTGCGAAAGAAAAAATAATTATTTGAAATTCTTGATGGAGATAAGCAGTGCAGCGCAAAAAACTTTGTTGACAAAGATGCTTTGTTTGCAACGCTCAACTGTTTACTTTCGCAGAAATAAAATTTGAAATATGAGCGAAACAGCACTCACTACAGGTGAAATCCACACCAACAAAGGCGTGATGAAATTTGAATTGTATGATGATGCCACACCAATTGCAGTGGCTAATTTTAAGAAACTGATCAGTTCAGGTTTTTACAATGGCCTTAGCTTTCATCGTGTGATACCAGACTTTATGATACAAGGTGGTTGCCCAAATGGAAATGGTACCGGCGGCCCTGGTTACACCATCCAGTGTGAAACAAAAGCGCCTAAGCAAAACCACGACCGTGGCGTACTTTCAATGGCCCACCGTGGACCCAATACAGGAGGCTCACAATTCTTTATCTGCCACAGCAGGAATAACACAGCTCATTTAGATGGTGTACATACTTGTTTTGGGAAAATAACAGAAGGGCTGGAGGTGATAGATGATATCAGGGGTGGAGATACAATCGAAAAGATCGTGATAAATTAAAAATGTACCCGGCACTTGCCAATGAAGTTTGCCAGGTACATTAGAGGGATATCAGATTACCGTTCGGGGAGTAAAGTTTTATCATAGTGTAAATGTAAACATGCAATTACTTTTTTTACTCCGCAGTTCCGTTAAAAAATTTGACTTTTATGTTAAAAGAAAGAGCCTGCACAAGTGCAGGCTCTTTTGGTTTTATAACAACACATTTATATTCCAGCCAGGAAATTGCCCGTGATATAGTCAGTTACTTCAGTTAAATTTTTATTTTTTTCATACACCCCCAGCTGCCTGTCTGCACCAGTGCCATGCTCTAAAATATTGTGTACATAGTTAATGGCATGTTTGCTGCCGAGGTGAGGCACCACGTCATCTACAAAGTCGAGCAGTTCATATATAAGCACCCGTGTATTGACTTCGCTTTCCTTGCCAAAATCTATCAGGCTGCCATCGATCCCGTAACGGCTGGCACGCCATTTATTTTCGTTTAATAATGCCCGTGAGTACATCATAAAGTTCAGGTTCTGGCTCTTTAGTTTATACAGTTTAGCACAGATAGCCTGGAACAGCGCTGCAATGGCAATGGTTTCATGCACCGTCATAGGAATATCACAAATGCGGAATTCCACTGTATTGAAGAATGGATGTACTCTTAAATCCCACCATATTTTTTTAGCATTGTCAATACAATTGGTCCGGATCAACAGGTTTACATAATTCTCATATGCTTCAATACTCTCAAAATAATCGGGTATGCCAGTACGGGGGAATTTATCAAACACTTTTGTGCGGAAGGATTTGTAACCAGTAAGCCTGCCTTCCCAAAAAGGAGAGTTGGTACTGAGTGCATACACATGTGGCAGAAAATACCTGGCAGAGTTGGCAATATGTATCGCCATCTGCCTGTTTTCCATACCCACGTGTACGTGTAGCCCAAAAATGAGGTTGCTGCGGGCAGCTTCCTGCAGTTCGTTTACAATTTCGTTGTACCGTACATGGTCGGTTATCAACTGGCTTTCCCAATGGCTAAAGGGATGCGTGCCGGAAGCGCCTAGTTTTAAACCAAGACTGTCGCCAATGCCGCTGATAGTTTTACGCAGGGTGGAAACATCCATAAAAGCCTCATCCACATCCTGGCAAATATCGGTGCCTACTTCCACCACGGCCTGGTGCATTTCTGCCTTTACCTTGTCTTTGATGATCTTCTGCCCTTCGTGTACGATCTTTTGCTCATGACTTCTTAGTTCCCTTGTATTTGGATCTACCACCATGTATTCTTCTTCCACGCCAATGGTGAAATTTTTGTAGGATATGTTTGCCATTTATTGAATTGATAATTTATTGAATTGATAATTTATTAAATGATAATTGATAATTGTTCAATGTCAGGCTGTCTTAGATATTGCATACAGTAAAAACTGACATGCATTATCCATTATTCAATTATCAATTTTATCTAATTGATAATTGTTCAATGCCAGGTTGTATTCGATTTTGCATACCGTAATAACTTTGATGCATTATCCATTAACCAGTTATCAGTTATCCATTATACAAAGCTTCTTTCAACGTACTCCGCTTTACATATTCTCCCCAGGTTAAATTATCAGCCCCTGGTACCTGCGCCTGTGCTTTTTCTATAGCATAATTGGCGGAAGTTTCCACCACCCATTCAAAGTTCTCATCACCCACACTGGCCCTGTCGGCATCTGGTGCAGGGTTGCAGAAGTCAATAGCATACGGCACACCATCCCGAAGCGCCAGTTCAACTGTATTGAAATCGTAACCAAGGTATTTATTGATGCGTAATACAATATCAGTCATCAGTTTCAGCTTGGCCTCATCCGGTTTAAAATCTGCCACATAACGAAGGTGATGTGGGTTACGGGGTTCGTAGCTCATGATGCGGACATACTTGCCTCCAATACAATAACAGCGGTAATATTCTTCAAATACAATTTCTTCCTGCAGCAGCATTACCAGTTCACCTGTTTCTGAATGTTTCTCAAAAAAGTCATCAATGCTTTCCACCCTGTACACATTCTTCCATCCCCCGCCGGCAAATGGCTTCATGTATGCAGGAAAACCAATATAGTTGAATATGCCGCCCCAGTCTAACGGGTACGATAAGTTGCGGAAGGAATCTGTTGATGTATCTGCAGGCAGGTCTCTTGAAGGAAGGATCACTGTTTTGGGGACCGGTACATCAATTTTTGTAGCCAGGCAGTTATTAAAAAATTTTTCATCTGCACTCCACCAAAAGGGATTGTTGATAACAGCCGTACCACATAAGGCAGCATTCTTTAAAAATGCCCTGTAGAAAGGAACATCCTGTGAGATACGGTCGAATATCACCGCATAATCTGCTGCAACGCCCTGCATCACCTTTTCGATATATACAGGTTCGGCTATAATACCTTCGATATTTTTACTGTTGATCCTTTCTACAAATGCTTCAGGAAAGGTTCTTTCTTTTCCGTGCAGGATGCCGATCTTTTTCATGTGTTTAATTTTAGTTGGTTTTGGCTTCATGAAATTTCCTGGAAAAGCGCTGGTTTGGCGGCTTCTGCAGGGCTTATTTCATGAGTATAAATGTTGAGAAGTGAAGTTAGTTTGGTTTCTATCCCATAAATATATTTTCATCAAATCTATTTACCAAATATTTATACTGCAGATAGTGATGCATCAGCTAAAAAGCCCATGAATACTAAACATGTAACAGTATGTTCCAACTATCAACTCCTCCAAACCCTCAACCCTCAACCCTAAACCCTAAACTTTAAACCTTAAACCTTAAACTGCCTTCCTCCTTTTTCTTTATTTTTGGAGAATATGCTTAGGGAACACGTTCACCACATTGCCGTAGAGCACCACATCATTGATTCGATCTATTTAAAAAGGGAAGTAAAAGTTGACTGCTATATGCCGCGGCATGTGGCAGAACATACACAAATGAGTTTACTGCTGGTCAACGATGGCCAGGACCTGGTAAAGATGGAATTTGAAAAAATACTGGAGCCATTGTTAAAGCATCATGAGATTGCACCCTTGTTTTGCGTTGCCATGCACTGTGGCCCGGACAGGCGGAATGAATATGCCACGGCTCAAATATTAGATTATAAAGGCAGGGGAAATAAGGCGCAGGCACATACCGATTTTGTGATGAAGGAAGTGCTGCCTTTTATCAGGAAAACGTATACGATCCAGTCTTTTAAAGAAAAGTCTTATGCCGGTTTTTCATTGGGTGCCCTGAGTGCGCTGGATATTGTGTGGCGATATCCGGAGGAGTTTGTAAAAATGGGCGCATTCAGTGGTAGTTTCTGGTGGCGGGACAAGGCACAGGAAGATGCAGATTTTGATGAGGAACTGCACCGGATCATGCACCGCCAGGTAAAAGAGGGAGGCTACTATCCCTGGCTGAAATTCTTTTTTGAAGTGGGCACACAGGATGAAACGGCCGACCGCAACAACAACGGTATCATTGATGCAATAGACGATACCATTAGCTTAATAGCCGAGCTAAAAAAGAAAGGGTACCACAACCACGATATAGAATACCTAGAACTGCAAGACGGCCGCCATGATGTACCTACCTGGGCCAGGGCTTTTCCTGCGTTTTTAAAATGGGGATGGGGAAGGGGGCGATAGGCAATTGACAAGGAGGCAAATGGCATAGGCTCAAAAATGCAAGTATCCGTAGATAGTTGCGCAAATTTACAAGTTACCAGCAGATGTTGGGGGCAAGTGTAACAGACGACAGTAACAACATACAACAATGCAAGACAAACTATTTGACTTTATATCAAAATACATTTCTCTGTCAGATGATGAGAAGAGCACATTGCTTTCGTTAGATATATTTCACTCTGTAAAGAAAGGAACGACTTTACTCAAAGAAGGGCAAAATTCGAAAGAAAGCTACTTTGTTTTGAAAGGCTGTATCCGGACTTATTACATAATTGACGGAGAAGAAAAAACAACAGCTTTCTACACAGAAATGGACGCCTTAACACCTCATTGTGTTTTAAGTAAAGCTCCTTCAGAATATTTCATCAGTTGTGTTGAAGACAGTTTTCTTACAGTTTCAAATTCTGACATGGAAGTGGAAATAAACAGTAAATTTCCAAAGTTTGAGATAATGTGCAGGAAATTGTCGGAAGAATTGTTAGCCAAAGAACGTTTCAATTTTGACGAGTTTAAAACATCTTCCCCTGAACAACGATATTTGAATTTATTGCAGAAAAGACCAGACCTTATTCAGCGTGTTCCACAACACCAATTAGCCAGCTATTTAGGCATCAAACCTCAGTCATTAAGCAGACTAAGAGCAAGAATTCTTGAAAAAAAGAGCTAAACGCATTTCTTAACTTAAGTGAACGGATTATTGTATCCCGCCAGTCCACTTTTGCAGTATCATTTAACAATAAAAAGAAGATATGCAAAAGAAATTTTTATGGATTGGACTTGCCTTAGTGTCAGCAATCAGTTTACAGGTGAATGCACAATATGACAAACAAGATAAAACTTATAGAAAGTGGTTTGTTGGGAGTTCATTTCTGATGTTAGGAAATTTTTCAAAAGTAAACAACCCTGAGTATATACAATTAAATGTTGGATATAGAATAACACCTAAAGATGTGGTTTCCTTTGAATTTAAAAGATCCATTTATTCCTGGCCAATCGGTATCCCTTTTGGACCATCATTTGATGCACCGGGAGAAAACTATCCCGGCCATGCACGCATACTTGCACCAACATTAGGATACCAGCGTTTTTGGTGGAAAGGAGTTTATACATCCATTCATGCATTGAATGCATTTGAAAAATATATGGATGAGAATAAAAAAAAGATTGGAAATGGATACACGTTATATCTGAACTTCCATTTGGGTTACCAGTTTAAGTTTTTTAAAAACCGGTTCTTTTTTGAACCAGCTATTGGATGTAGTTATTGGCCCGTAAGAACCAATGTTCCCGAATCTTTTAAATTGGTAGAAAAAAAATGGCCTAACTACTTTATTCAACCCGGGCTTCACTTTGGGTATAATTTCTGGTAATCATACCGGTAATTTAAACATCTTCCCCACACCAATTAGCAGGTTTTTATAGGTATACAACCATAATTGCAAAGCAGACTACCAGCAAGGATTTTTAAAAATAATAAGTGTTTATGGTGATTTCTTAACTTAAGTGAACGGGTTTAGGGAAGAAGCGAATCTAGTTTTGCAGCATCGTTAAAATAAAAAGGAAAGAAATGCAAAAGAAAATTTTATTCATTGGTTTTGTCTTGATGATGACAAGTACGCTCCACCTCAAAGCTCAATATGCTAAAACAGGCAACACTTACAAACGGTGGTTCGTTGGCAGCTCTATGTTTTTATTGGGTAATTTTTCTTCTACAAACAGACCCGACTTCGCTCAACTCAATTTCGGCTATCGTATTACAGGAAAAGATATAATTACAGTAGAACCAAAAACCTGGAAATATGCCTGGCCGAATGGTATTCACCCTTTTTTAAACAGCTCATACGGAAAGCCGCAAGAGCAGTTTCCAGGTTATATACGGGAATATGGCTTTTCAGTGGCTTACCAACGATTTTTATGGAAAGGTTTATATGCCGAACTTAATGTAATGCCTGCCTGGCAGAGTTTTGTGAATGTTGACGGAGAAAAAATTGACAATGGATTTCAGATTTTCAATACTTACCGCGTTGGTTATCACATCAAACTTTTTAAGGACAGATTTTTTATTCAACCATCCATTGCAATTACCCACCGTGCTTATCACACAAAAATGCCTGGCGGATTTAAACAGTTAGATGACAAATGGTCAAAATTTGTGTTCGGAGAACCGGGACTTCATTTTGGGTTTAATTTTTAGTTGATAATTTATGAATACACAAAATGCACTGAAAGACATCAAAGTCAATTTGAAACTGAAGCTTGCTACACTGTGGGCAAGTTTGATGTTTCTCTATATCTATGTTGATTATTTCGCCGTATATATGCCGGGTAAGATAGAAGATATTCTTACGGGGAGGGTGTTTGTATTTGATATTACGCAAGGATTTCTGTTGGCTGCACTCGCCTCAGTGACCATTCCGGCACTGATGATTTTCCTTTCTGTTGCCCTGCCGGCTAAAGTAAATCGCTGGGCAAATATCATTATTGCTATGGTTTATATTCCCTACACATTGTTTAATTTGGCAGGCGAGGCCTGGATGCATATGGTGTTTGGCGCTGTTGCAGAAGTCATTCTTCTTTGTATAATTACGTGTTATGCATGGAAATGGCCCCGTACCCAGGCACCTGGCATTACAGACAGCTATAACAAATTTCCCAGTGAATAGAAAAGTAATAAAACTGGTAAAACATTTTACTAAAAAAATAGACAGTTTTTCTTATTGATAATTCCCCAATATCACCCAACCTTTTTCGTTGTATGCAGCTCCATTTTCAAATGAAAACTTATCAATAGGTCTTCAACAAATCTCTATCAGTTCGTAATTGTCAAATTACCCAATACTCTAAACACTTTACCTTCTGCAACTGTCAGCGTGGCGCTGCTGCTGATATGCTGTTCCACATCCAGCACACATTCCCCTTCACTAAATGGATCAATGATGATGGTGGCACTGCCGGTGATAGTGGATGGAGGTACTGTATTGTTACTCCAGTTGGCAGGGTTGCTCCAGTTGCCGCTACCGGTAAATGTATAAGTTTGATTCACCAGCAGGTTGATGCTTTTGGTATTCGAGTAAATAAAATCACCAATATTATTCCCATTGCCATTGGCGGCATTACCCACAAAGTAAAAAGTGATGTTGTTGTCGTTAGGGCCGGGGTTGGCAGGAGCTGTCCAGCGAAGGTTGGTGTAAGTATAACTGGAACTGAAGCTGGCAAAAGTTTCTGCACTCAGGTGCGATAATTCAGCTCCATTGATGGATGCATGCGTATTGGTGGTGGAGAAAGTGCCCACAGGCTGGTTGGCACTGTTCCTGGCTTCAATTGAAAATCCCCATCTCTTCCTGTCGGCTGCGCTATGATTGATCTGGATGCTGAAGTTGTATGCAGTGCCTGCAGTATAAGACCCGTTGGGTAAACCGGTTACCTGCACCGAACCTCCGGGATTATTCAGCTGGTTGGTGGAATGACAATTGGTGCAATAACTTCCATCGGCGCCGGTATGGCCCTGCGGAGGCTGGAAACTACGAATCAATGTTTCAAATGAACAAAGTGTAACAATAAGAATAGAAAGTGTAAATAGTTTCTTCATGCCCGTTAGTTTGAGTTTTGCTGATGCATGCCGCACCAATACGTACTGCACAAACGAACTCAAACGGCAAAGGGTTGCCCGCAATTGGAAGGTAACAATTGGGTAATAGCTAATAAAACAAAAGCTGCCCGGATTGGGCAGCTTTGTTTTTATAAGAATTTGTGTGTATTAATTAAATGAATACCTGATTCCGATCTGTCCCTGCCATCTTGAACCAAAAGACAGTGTCCATGGATTGCCTGGGGTAAAATTGTATCCCTTGCCTGCAAACTGACCAGAAGTTCTGTTTACCGTAGAAAGTACTGTGTAAGCCTGGTTACTTACAAAGTACTGGCGGCCCCAGAATTTATTCAACAGGTTAGTGAAATTGAAAATATCAAAAGTTAACTGCAGGTTGTGTTTGTTGCCATTTACATCCAATGTAAAGTCCTGTGCCAGCCTCATATCCACTACATGCTCCCATGGTGTACTTGAACCGTTCCTGTCTGTATATTTTCCTTTTTTGCTGCTGAGGTATTTGTCGTTTTCGATGTATTCCAAAAATTGCGCTTTTTGCTGAGCCGCAGTGGCCAATACGGTACTGCCGCTGATCCGGTCAACAAATTTTATTTCTTCTGGTGAACCTGGTACGTACAAAAGGTCATTACCAAAACGGCCATCGCTGTTCAGATCACCATTTACAAGATAAGTAAAGGGCTGGCCAGAGATACCATTATAGAAGAAAGCAATAGATGTCTTGTGTTTTTTAGCATAGTTAAAATTGAAACCCAATGCACTGGTTATCCTGTGCCTCATTTGATGGTTGGAAATTGCTAAAGGTGCCTTGTTAGGATCTCCTACTACCTGTACAAATTCCCAGTTAGATAAAGCAGTAGAACTTGCACCACTATTTACGTCTTTTGCCACATTGTAGTTATAACCTAACTGGGTAAACATCCATTTAACCGTTTTAGTGGCAGTAAAACCAAGGTTCAGCGTATAACCCTGGTTGGTATTGCTGATCAGGATTGCGTTTGTAATTAAAGGGTTGATCCTTCTTGCATTGGTAGAAGATGCAAAAGCGATCCTGTCATCAAAGCCCTGGTTATAGGCTGTGTCAACTCTGCCAACGGCAGCTTTCATATTTACATCCTGGTAAAAAACATTGTTGATGTTTTTTGAATAGATAGCTTCCAGTGTGAGGTTGATTCCACCCGGAACTTTTATATCAATACCCAGGTTGGAACGGAATACCTGTGGTAATTTAAAGTTTTTGTCTATCAGGTTTACCTCAAATGTGCTGCCACCTGTACCAAGACTTTCCTGTGCAGCAGGATCAGGGTTAAAGCCTCTGCCACCATTTACATCAAATGGTGCAGCTGTAGGTGTGTTATCCGTTTGACTGATGGTTTTAAGCAACAGACCTGTATTAGAGAACTGGTTAGATATCCACACAAATGGAACTCTTCCGGTAAAAATACCTGCACCACCTCTTACCACTACACTTTTGTTACCCTGTACATCCCAGTTAAAGCCCAGTCTTGGAGACCAGAGTATTTGTTTGTTTGGAATGTTGGAAGTGTTATATAAACCATCAAATGTTGTGTCAACAATCGGGTTGTTTGCAGGTGTGGAATTGATCACCGGCATGTCTGCCCTTACACCAATTGTTAACCTGAATTTAGGATTGAATTGTATTTCATCCTGAATGTAAAAACCCAATTGGGCAGCTTCAAATTCTGCAGAAGGTTTTGCATTGGTGGCTTTGTTTGCTGAATAAGATACATCCAGTTGTCTTGGTGCGTTGGCATAAAAATCATTCAGGCTTGCAAACCTCCAGCGACCATTAAAACCATTAATAAAAAGATTCCTGAATTTGAAAAATTCATTGTGCGTACCCACTGTAAAAGTGTGCTTGCCCGAGAATATTTTCAGGTTATCAGTTATTTCAAAAATATCCTGGTCAAGTTCATTGGCCACGGAACTTCTTTCTGAACCAAACTGCAGAACGCCGGAACCTTTGTTGATTTCAACTGAAGGAAACAGTGTGCCATAAGTGGTCCTGAAATCCCTGATCTCGTGCCTTCCCACAATAAGATTGTTGGAAACATTGGTGCCAAGACGGCTCCTGAGTTCCATTACTGTAATATTCTGTTTGTTGTTAAAGCGGTAAGCGTTGTTGCCAAACCTGAAAGAGGTTACCGACCTGGAGATATTATCGTCGAATGCTTTAATGTAGTTATGCCTTAACGTGAGCCTGTGTTTGGAGTTGATATTCCAGTCAAGCCTTGCAAAGGCTTTATCACTTTGTGTTAATGCATCAAAAACTCCAGTTGTTCCAGCGTCGTAATTGTATTTGATCCTGAGTGAATCGGAGATGTCCTGGGCTTCATCCACTGTAAGCAGCGAGTTGGCGTCGCCGGCATTGAACAGGGTAGGCGCATTTCTCCTTGCCATTTCCCCGTTGATAAAGAAGAACAATTTGTTTTTAATGATGGGCCCACCCAACCTGAAACCATATTGCTTGTCGCTGAAATCGTTCGTTTTTAACCTCGATACCGGGTCTTTACCTACTGTGCTTTGATTGCGCATAAAATAATATACTGATCCTTCCACTTTATTAGTACCAGACCTTGTAACAGCATTTACACCGCCGCCGGTAAAGTTGCCATAAGTGATATCGAAGGGCGCCAGCACCACCTGGATTTCCTGTATCGCATCCAGTGAAATAGGTGTAGAGCCTGCTTGTCCGCCTGGAGTGCCCGAACCTGAAAGTCCAAATACATCGTTGTTAACAGCACCGTCAATAGTGATGTTATTGAAACGGTTATTGGTACCGCCAAATGAGTTACCATTTGCCTGCGGGGTAAGCCTTGTAAAATCAAAAATACTCCTGCTAAGCGTAGGCAAGGCGGCTATTTGTGCCTTGCTGATGCTGGTAGAAGCGCCGGTTTTTTTGCGGGCAGAGCTGGTAGCAGTAACTACTACATCGGTGAGAACCGTTGCAGTAGTGGACATGGCAGCATCAAGATTCGTATTTTCTCCCAATGGCAGGTTGATATTTGATTCGTTGTAATTACCATACCCTACATTGGTGATCTCTATGGCATAGGGTCCACCGGGAATCAGGTTTACCAAACTGTAGCGGCCATCTTTGCCTGTAGAAGTTTGATATACCGTACCAGTGGGTAAATGCGTTAATTTAACGGTGCTCCCTGTCAATACTTCACCGGTATTTTTTTTAACAAAGCCACTAACACTGCTGGTTGTGACCTGTGCGTTTACAGTAATGCCGATGAACGCCAACAGTAGTGAAAGCATCATCATTTTCTTTCTCATAATCATAGTTTCAAATTTTTTGCAAAGGTGAGTGGTTAATGTGTAAATAAATAAGCCGTTTTGGTTAATAAATCATTACCATCAATATGGCCAGCTTATCGTTGTGAGTAAACGGTCATTAGCCGTTAAATAAAATTTTAATGTTTAATAATCCCCCCGAAAAGACAGCAACCAACAGGAATTTGTTGCTTTAGCAGTTGTTTTGTTTGATTGGTTGCTGCTGCAAAAGAAAAACTTTTTTATCAATTATCCCTTTTTAAGGCAGAAATGTTGATAAAGAGGGTATAAGGTCAATGGGCCAATAGTCAATGGTGAATAGTCAATAGTCAATCAATATCGTTTACTTAAGAAAACCGCCGTCAGGGTTTATCCCGATAACTATCGGGACTGATGGGGCCAGAAACCCTGCAACCCGTACCCCCCCAACCCGTAACCCTCCAACCCGTAACCCAGAACCCTCTAACTCTTAATGCTATAAATTCTCTTGCCCCCCCCAAAAAAAAATCATATCCATCATATTTTTCCTAAAAAATCTGCGATAAAAAAATCTGTTCTAAAAAATCTGATGTAAACAAGTCTTCGATCAGCAAATCTGCCTTTCATCTTTTCCTCATACAGCAATCCTCCTTCCTCAATCCCCATTACCTTTGCAGCAAATTTTAAAAACTATGCTTGATAGTATTGAAAGTGCGATTGAAGACATCAAAAATGGCAAATTGGTGATTGTGGTGGATGATGAAGACAGGGAGAATGAAGGTGATTTTATTACGGCAGCAGCCAATGTAACTCCGGAAGTGATCAATTTTATGAGCAGGTATGGCCGCGGTTTGATCTGTGCCCCTATCAGTGATGAACTCTGCCAGAAATTTAACCTGGAACCAATGGTCACGGACAATACTTCGCTTCATGCCACTCCTTTTACCGTAAGCATCGACCTCCTCGGAAATGGCTGCACCACCGGCATTTCAGCCAGCGACCGCAGCAAAACCGTTCAGGCATTGATAGATCCCGATACAAAGCCCGCTGATTTTGGCAGGCCGGGACATATATTTCCCTTGAGGGCTAAAAAAGGCGGTGTAATAAGAAGGGCTGGGCATACGGAAGCAACAGTTGACCTCTCCCGGTTGGCGGGTTTTGGCGAGGCTGGCGTACTGGTAGAGATCATGAACGAAGATGGCAGCATGGCAAGACTGCCTCAGTTAAGAGAAATAGCCGATCAGTTTGATCTCAAGCTTATCTCTATAAAAGACCTGATAGAATACCGGCTTACAAAAGAAACGCTGATACAGGAAGAAGAAAGGGTTCAGATGCCTACTAAATATGGCTACTTTGAACTGATCGCTTTTAAGCAACTCAATACAGGAGATATTCATTTGGCAATTAAAAAGGGCGAGTGGGAAAAGGAAGAACCGGTAATGGTGAGGGTACACAGCAGTTGTGTTACGGGAGATATTTTAGGTTCACTGCGTTGCGATTGCGGCGATCAATTGCACCATGCAATGGAAATGATACAGGCAGAGGGAAAAGGCCTGGTGCTGTACATGAACCAGGAAGGGAGGGGCATCGGCTTGCTGAATAAATTGAAGGCCTACAAACTGCAGGAACAGGGCATGGATACAGTGGAAGCCAATATCGAACTGGGTTTTGGAATGGATGAACGGGATTATGGCGTGGGGGCACAAATACTCCGGCACCTGGGCATCAGCAAAATGAAACTGATGAGTAATAATCCCCGCAAGCGTGCCGGGCTTTTAGGGTACGGATTGGAGGTAGTGGATAATATTGCTATTGAAATAAAGCCGAACGAACACAATACAAAATACCTTACCACCAAGCGGGATAAACTGGGTCATACCATTTTATCGGGTCATAAATAATTTACTTTAATTTTTGAGGACCCGGTTTTTTAGTAGTCCATTCAAAGAAAAGGATATTGGCAATGAGCTTTGAGATTTTATCAAAATCGCGGCGGTAAGCAAGGCTGAGACCTGTCCTGTTTCGTTGACCAACCAGGTCGTAGTTGGTACGGTTAAAGCCAACCACCCTCACCCGGCCATTCTTTGTCAGTATCCATTCCACCTGTACATCCGGAGTTACCAATACACTTGTATTCCTGTTGGCGTAAGGATTATTGTAATCTACGTTGAGCCCGGCAGAAATGATCAGTCTTCCATTGAGTAATGTATATACAAAATTACTACGGGCTGCAGCCTGCAGCCTGGATACATTTTGCTGCAATTGTGAATTGGCGTCTCCCAGGCTTGAGTTAAGATCGAAATTAAAACTGAAATTCTTTACATATTTCTGCAGCAGGTTATTAAAGAAGCCGGAAACAGCACCCGATACCACACCACCAATGGTACCTGATAAAATACTAAATCCGCTGCTGGCTGTTATAAAGCCTTCACTCGTGTTAATAAAAGAGTTGAAGAGCAGGAGGGAAGTGATCTGTTTGTTCATCTCATTCTCATCCTGGTTAAATTGCTCCAGTCTTTTTACAATTAAAAAATCCGGGTTAGAACCTGCCGGCAATTTAATATCAAAATCAATTTTTGGTTTGTCTAAGGTCTCGGTAAGGTTCGCTAATATGCGGACGTCACTTTTTTGATTATAACTGCCGGATGTGGTGAGCGTGCCATTGCCACCGACAGACAGCGTTTTTAAGTCTACCTGTGTAGCAACATATTCTGCTTTGATATCAATTCTTGGTGTAAGCGGGTTGCCGCTCCATACAAGCGATCCGCTGTTTACCTTAAAGAATTTCTTTAGAATGGTTTGAAAGTTAAAAGTGTATTCACCTTCAGTAATATCGTACCTGCCATTGATGGTAAGGTCTTCTTTATTCCCCACTTTTATATCAAGGTAGCCGTTGCCGGTACCCTTTACAATATCGCCGGTGGCTTCATCAAGTATCACATCCACTTTGCAAAATGGATTGGCTGTAAGTCCCATTCTTACCAATACATTGGCTGCTGACTGGCTTTTATATTTGTCGTCGATGGCTGTACCAAACTGTACAAAATCGATATAATTGATATTGTCCTGCTCGATGCTGTTGCCGCTTACGATGTATACATGGCTGCTGTCTGTTTGCGATGGTTCTCCAGTAATATCCATCAGCATATTATCCTGCGTGCCGGTAATAGACATCTTTGCTTTGCCAAATACTTTTCCATAAAACTGGCCATTATCCTTCCTGGTGGTGTTTAGCAAAAGGAAGCGGTCATTATCAGTTTCTAAAAGTATATTGTCGAACTGGATGCCATTAAAAAAACGATGATACATTTTGCCTGTTAAGCTGGCAGTGTTATTGAGTGTATCCCTTAATTCTATTTTACCAAAATCTATTTCATCTGGATTAAAGATGATGCTTTTGTTTCTGAAACTGTATTTGCACTGCGTATAATTAACTACCATTGATGCCTCGTCAATATTGGCTGTTCCGGTTAAGAAAACATTTTTACCATCGCTGATCACTGCAAAATCACTGGTATTGGCGGTGCCTTTTATATCGCTGAAAATATCTCCCAGGTAGGTATTGAGAAATGACAGGTCAAGTTTTTCTGATTTGATAGCAAGGTTGGTGGTTACGCCCAGGCTATCTTTTAAATTGATGGTACCTTCTATGTTTAGATTATTGTCCTTATTATCGGATGTTGTTTTCGTGTACAGTACACCTTTATTAATGTCAAAGGTCCCGTTCGATTTCAGGTTACCAATAGAATCATTTCCAAATTTGAATTTTTCAGTAAGCAGATCATAAGTTACAAAGGGTCTTTTGAAAGGGTCTTCAATCCTGATGGTGCCGGAGGCTTCACCCTGCAGCACGGGTTCTTTCATACCCAATGCGGCCAGGTCATCCACATGTACTTTTAACAATTCCACCACCACATCATTGGTGCTGCCAACTTCTGCAGGTTCCGTAGAAATTTTAATCTGCTGGCTGCCATTGATAAATTTTACATCACTGGCGGTTACCAGCGATTTCCCAATCGTTATTTCACCGTCCTTTTCCAGTTGCCATTTGTTGTCGTTAATAATAAAGGAAGAAGGAAAGAAATAAATTTTCACGCCTTCTTTCATCGTTGTGAGCCTTGCATTAATAGACGCTTCACTCAAAGTTTTACTGGCACTCGTTTTTAAACTCACTACAGAAACATCATTAGCAGAGGTAAAGCTGAGATTGGTCAATGGCAGGTGCAGGCTGTCGCTCAGGGCAACATCTTCTGCATTGATCACAGTTGACAGTGAATCAAAATTGCCCTTACCCTCCAGTGTTACATTGGTAAATACTCTTCCATCATAGCTAAACTCCGGCACATCTGCATTCACATTGAGTTCGTTGTTTTTAAGTTTAAGATTGCCCGAAATAGTACTGTTATTAAAGCCTTTTAGTTTTTTATCAACCAGCTGTATATATTCATCCACATTCTTTGTTTTTATTTCAAAACTAAAATCCTGGTCGCCGGCAAGGCTTGCAGGCTTTTGAATGTAGGCCGGGTAGTAGCGGCTGAGAAATGTTTGAAAAGATTGCGGCAGTTCCTGGATATTGAACTTGCCGGTAATAGAAGCATCTATTTCATTTGAATGAGCCGATAAATATTTCTGCCCCTCTTCCATTTTAGATTCGAGCAATAAGGAATCAAATGACATGGGCATGCCATTGTGTACAAGAGAAGCTTCCTTGATAGTGGCTGTCCCTAAAAAGTTATCAATATTATCACCACTAAAGTTGAGATTGAACTTGCCCTTTAATAAATAGTCCTCTTTTGTAAAACCTAATTTTTTAAAATCTGCATTCGCCAGCGATGCTTCAAAATTAAACTGGGGTACTTCTCCATTAAAATCTATTGAGCCGGTTAATTTATCTACTGTCAGATTTGGATCGCTGATAGAAGCCAGCCCGTTAAAGAATTTTTTTCTGAAGCTGCCATCCAAGGTAATGTTCTGGTAGTTGTAACCGTTATACTCCACGCTGTTTACATGACCATCAAATTTTGCGTCCAAAGTTTTTTCAGAAAGACCAGCGCCATTTACTTTACCATTGAAAGTGATATTTCCAACTGTATTGTCATCTAAAAAAACGCCCAGTTTAAAATTTTGCGTGGAGAGTTTTCCTGAATAGATGGATGGGGCGTTGCCTGGTAATTTCAGGTTAAGGTCAGCTTTAACAGCACCAAGGTTGGTATTAATGGTGCCAAATGCAACAAAGTCATAAATAGTACCAGTGAAATTGCCTTTGTAAGTGATATTACCAAGCCGGCTGAGTTTAGGTTGTTCTATCTTTTTCAAGGAGGGCACCAGTAGCGCCAGGTCATCAAAGTTGGTTTGCAGATCTCTCGATGCAAAATCAATAAAAGTACTGTCTATATCAGGCAACCCCCTGAGACTGATGTCGCCGTTTACAGATGAGTTACCGGTCTTGATCAGCATTTTATTTGCCACCAGGTTATCGATGGAGCCTCTTGCATTCCCACTAAAATTAAAAACCCTTTTCCATGATTTTAATTCGGGTGCGAAAAAAGCAATATCGTCCGAATAGAGTTCGCTGTTTACAAAATTGCCCTGCAGTTTTATATTGTGCAGGAAGTGACCCATGTCCTCATCAAAATCCTCGTAGCGCATGGAATAATAATTGCCCAGCCTGCTTTTGTTGGTCAGGATCTCCAGGTCTTTAAATTCCATCAGCTCTGGAGAAAAAGTCATGTTGGCTTCCAGTTTCTTTACTTCAAAACCGCTTCTTTCTTTGGTGGAAAGTTTGATATAGGTTGTGATGGTATCGTTAGCAAACCGCAGGTTTTTGATGTCGGCACTAATATCCCTGAAATAAATAAACCGGTCATCAAATGTGCCTGCATAAGCTTCCCGTGTACTTTCTTTTTCTGTACCAAACTGGCCATTACTGATATGAAGGTTTTTCACCAGTAGCACCAGCCCTTGTTCTTTTTTCTTTGATGTGTCTTTTACCGTATTTATTCTTGGTATGTTCAAGCGGTCTCTTTCACCCTCATAATTTTTCTCAACATATTGCGGTCCGTCAATATCCAGTTTGCTAATGCTTACCAACTGTTTTTTCAGGTCGAAATCATCAGCAAAGAGTTCAAGCTTTTGAATGCTCAGCAGTAGGTCCCTGCCTCTCCACTTGTCAACCTGGTTAAAAGTGATATTTTTTAGTTGCAGCTCTTCCAGCTTCAATTCAATACCACCGGTACTGTCTTTTTCTTTTTTAGGGCTACTGAAATAATCGACTAAAAACTGGTAATTCCACACAGTGTCGTTCCGGTACAGGTTTACCTTGGCGTCTTCCAGCGAAATATAGTGCAGGCTTACTTGTTCCTTTAGAAAGAACCAGTCCGTAATGCTGATCCTTACACTGCCTGCATACAAAAGGGTGTCTTTACGCAGATCCTGCACATATACACCCTTCAGGTTCAGTTTGTCAAAAAACTCAAAGTCAACATGTTTTACGCTGAGTTGGGTATGTAATTTTTCAGAGAGCTGGTCCGTCACCCTTTTGGTGATCCATGTTTGCACGAAAGAAAGTTGAAGGATACCCCAAAGGGAACCAAACAGCAGGAAGATAAAAAGAAAGAAACTGAGCTTGTGCTTTGTTCTTTCGAACACCAGCCACCAGCCAACTCCATAACCTGCCAGTATGGGGTAAAAAATCCAGGAAGGCAAAACAGGCTTCACAAAAACGAACAGCAAGGCAAGGGCTATCCAGAACCCTACGATAAGAGAAACCCATTTTAATATGTTGAGAAATTTTTGCAGCTGGATTAACTAAAGGTGTAAAAATAACGATTCGGCCTCTCAAGGCAAATTAGATACCAAAATATTTGCGTTTATTTATAAGTGTGGGTTTTAAAGGTTCAACCTGGCTAAAGAGATAAACCGGTACCGGTATGCTTATCCGCTTTGGCATTCCATATCCTGGTGACTTTTTCAATTTGTAAACTACTCATTTGTTGCAACTTTATAAGTGTCCGTACAGCATGGATCATGATCATCGAGGCTTTACCCGTTTCGATAAAATACTTTAACTCACCAACATCCTCTAATTGCACTGCTCCAAAGGTTATAGGTTGATTTTTATAACCTTTGAAATCGCCATATGATTTATCAGCAGCATTGTCCATTTTACCGGATACTAAAACAGCGTTTTCACTTGTTATTAGTTGCCGGGTAGTCAAAACGCTAAAATTATCCTTGTCGATTACGGTGGATGCGATAATTAATTCTTCATGTAAAAGGTTTAAATTGATGCCAGGGTATGTTTGGTGAAAATCTTCGTTTACTTCGTAAAATCTTGTTAAACGGAAGTCATACGGTTTCATGGTGCTTCTTTTGATAGCAGCAATGCAGATATTGTGTTTAGAAC
>ERZ795056.2899-NODE-2899-length-18676-cov-6.223833_pt1 | contig 18676 bp, 17 predicted proteins | sample MGYA00375140_ERZ795056 | MGnify/ENA primary metagenome ERZ795056 (study PRJEB30185, sample SAMN05720227) | activated sludge metagenome | isolation source: Anaerobic digester | place: USA | collected 2015-03-09 ... | reverse complement strand
AAATTTGGCAATAGAGCGAAAAGACCTGAAACAATCTAGCGCTGCGATCGCAGAACTTGATCGTTTCAACAAAACGAAAACCCTTCCTCCGGTCCCTGTCCCCGATCAAATCCCTCCGATCAACGCCGCGCAGTCGGCCTACGTCCAAAAATCGTTACAACACGAACTGGCGTGTGCAGAAAAACTAGGCAATCTGACGGCTAAATACTGGGAGGCGCTGACCAAACTCAAGAAAGAAATGGACAAGACCGGCCAAACCAACGAGGCTAATAGCGTTTCGCTGGAATGTGACAATGCAGTCGCCTTGCTGAAACGCCTCAAAGACCAGAGCGCCGCGATCAAAGAAAGCCAATCCAAGGAACCCTTGAGAACCGAGGCCAAAAAGCCCCTGCAACCCTCAACGCCCGGAACGACAAAGCCATACCCCGACAGCAAAACACAGAACTCGAAAGGGGATGATACTCGAACCCGTTTGCTCGACATCAACTCAGCGTCGAAAGAGGACCTTATCCGTTTACCGGGCATCGGCGAAAAAATGGCTGACCGGATCATCGCCGCCAGGCCCTTCAGGGATAAACATGACCTCACAACGGTTTCTGGCATTGGTGAAAAAAAATTTAATGACTTGAAAGACTTGATACAGGTAGATCCTAAGCGGCGGGAATGAAGGCCCGCGCATCTTGGCCACGGGCTGTCCGCCGATTCTGGCCATGAAAAAACCCAATAAAACCGGGGTTTTGTTGGGTAAAAGATGGGGCGAAAAACGGGACTCGAACCCGGTTTTACCTCAAACAACCAACAAAAACCCTGAAAATACTACTATTCAGCACGGCTCTTTACGATGCGCCTACAGTAGGCACCGGTTTTTTTATAACCACAAATGGTTACCTCCTTACAGCCGCTCATGTCATTTCCCAAAAGCATCGTGTCACCATACAACGGATGGCATCCAATTACGTAGCGAATGTTGTCAGCGTTAATGATAAGCTGGACGTCGCATTGCTCAAAACAGAAGGTTTTTTCTGCCCTTCAGATTTTTTCAAGCACTGGCACTAAATTAGGCGGTGAGGTGTTCACAATAGGATTCCCGAACGTCAGCGGTGAGGCGGCTGTATCCCGTCGCCTCCACCGCTTGGTTCGGAAGTCGTTTCAGAGTTGTTTAACGTAGTCTTGCCCTGCGTAGAAGAAACGAAGGACATAGACCCTGCGGGCTTTCCCGTCAAGCCGGAAAATCAGCAGGTAATTGTTAATCAGCGCTTTGCGGTATCCTTTTCTCTTTAGATACGTGTCTTCGCATTCACAAAACATTCGTGGTGTGCGACGGAGACTTCCATAACAGGCTTCGACGTTGTCCAAAAACGTCCCGGCTGCTGGCGGATTCGCCAGTTTAACAGCGATGTATTCCACAATGCCGTCCAAGTCCTGCTCGGCAAAGCCCGTTATGATTAGCTCATACATGGTGCTTCGCCCGAAGGCGCTTTATGGATGTTTCTGCCGTAACCGTCTTTCCTGCTGATATCTGCTGCTCAGCTTCCTCCAGTTTTGCGTAGATGTCGAGTTTCGCCAGACTTTCCTCATAACGTTTCATGCTCATGATAACCATGTCGCCATAGCCGTTTTTCGTGATGAAAATCGGAGCATCCGCCAGTCGGCATCTTTGTGAAATCTCAGCCGTATTCTTCAAGTCTCTGATGGGTATGATTTGCGGCATCGCCAAACCTCCTTGTGTGTGGCCCGATAATACCATAATAGTGCCGCAAAAGCAATAGACAGATGGACGGATATCATTTCACCCTATCTTGTTCGTACGCGGTTCACCTTTGATCGTCGTCACCCTTGCCGCGCCCCCTCGAAATCGAGTACCACCAGAACCGCGACTTCTTTCGCTTGTAAATCGACATGCCCTCCTCCTTAATCGCCAGAAGCAACCACACATCGCGATAGCAAAACCCGCCGCCGTTGCAACACCGTATTGACACCGTAAGATACAAAAAAACCGATAAAGCCTAGACTTTATCGGTAAATTGGATGGGGCGAAAAACGGGACTCGAACCCGCGACCCGCAGAACCACAATCTGCTGCTCTAACCAACTGAGCTATTTTCGCCATTTGAAAAACGGAGAGATGATACCAGACGCCCCCTGATTTGCAAGCAGGAAAGCAGGGGAAACGCAAAGAAAAACAGTGGCCGGAACGTATTCGGTTAGCCACGGGGGGGCAGACGAAGCGCGAGGGAAAGCGGAACTGATGCGGCACAGGCTGGTGTACCGACTTCAGTCGGCCCGGTTCGCCCCAGCCGGCTAAAGCCGGGACACCAACGGTGCCAGCCGCCCCGTCGCTTCCTCTTCCCTTCGAATCAGTATGCCACTCCCCCGTGGCTAACCGAATACGGCCGGAACCCGAGCGCCGCTGACCTCCGTTTTCACTTCTTCGCAGCAGCGCCCTTCTCCTTACCGCGTCCGATAGCCAGAATCTTGGCGACTTTCGCCTCGGTCAGTTCATAGCCTTTGAGCCCGGGGAACCCTTCCCAGATGATCGTGCGATACTGCGGCTCAAGGATAATGACATGCGGCCATCCCCACACCCCGAACAGGGCTTCGTAAGCCCCTTGGTCAGGATGTGCATGGGCCGAAAGCTCCGCCAGATCGGGGCCTGCGGCCGCGCCCTCCTGTGCAGCCGGCTTGTCGGCGCCCCTTTGCTTCCCGTTCTGGGCAGCGGGCAGCGGCCGGTCCAGCGCCAGCGCGTACTCTTTCTTGGGGCCCGTGTACGCCTTGACCTGCTCTTCGGTCTCGCCGGTGATCCCGATCACCACCAGCTCGTCGCCAAATTTTTTTTGCAAGCCGTTCATCAGCGGCGTCATCCGCTTGCAGGCCCCGCACCAGGTGCGCCAGAACTCGATGACCACGAACTTGCCCTCGGTCTCCGGCTTGGCCGAAAGCCACTTCGCCACCTCCAGCGTCGGCGCGTCCGTGAACACGCAACTGCGCGCCCACATCTGTTTGCCGCCAGCGGCCGCGGCCTCAACGCGGCCGGTCGTGCAGATTCCCGACGCGTCGCACTCCGGAGCCGGAACCGCTGCAACCCCGATGGCACATCCGCACACACACACCGCGGCGACCCACATTTTGATTCCGCTCATAAACCCCCTCCTTGTTTGTACACTATACCTCACAGGAACAGGCGGCGACAAGAACGGAAGGGCAAAGGACCAGGGCATCGCGGTCTTTTCAAAACGGCCCGAACGTGTTTTACTATGCCCCTGTCTGCAACGTCGGCAAACGGTGCCGGCTCGGCAGGCGCAGTCCAGTTCTGACAACGGGGGATTTTGTTTGTGAAGCGTGTGTTCCTTTTCTCAGTGTCCGTGTTCTGTCTCGCAACCGGCGCGTTCGCGCAGCGGCCGAAAGGCTGCATCTCTCAGACGCCGTACATCGGCGCGATCATTGTGGACGCCGACACCGGCGCGACGCTGTTCGAGGACAAGGCGGACGCCCCGGGCTATCCGGCCAGCACGTTGAAACTCATGACCCTGCTGGTGGTGCAAGAGCAGATCGACGCCGGCAAAGTGCGGCTCGACGACACGGTGAAGGTCTCGGTCGAAGCTTACAAAACCGGGGGCTCGCAGGTGTATCTCGACCCTAAGGAGACTTTTCCGCTGGAGGACATGCTGTACGCCATGATGATCCAGTCCGCGAACGATGCAGCGGTGGCGCTGGCCGAACATGTGGCGGGGACCAAAGAAAGCTTTATTGAACTGATGAACACGCGCGCCCGTCAGATCGGCATGAAGGACACGCGCTTTGCTTCGGTCCACGGCCTGCCGCCTTCTGCGGGGCAGCGCCACGATGTGTCGTCCGCCCGCGACATGGCCCTGCTCGCGCGCGAATTGTGTAAACATCCCGCAGTCTTCGCGTACACCTCCGCCACGTACCGCCAGCTTCGAGCCAACACGCCCAAACCCTTTGACATGCGCACGCACAACCCCTTCCTCAAAGAGAAAGTCGAAGGCTGCGACGGCTTCAAGACCGGCTACACGGCCACGGCCGGCTGGTCGATCGTCGTGACGTCGAAACGCAACGGGCGACGCGTCATCGTCGTGGTTTTGGGCAGCGAAAACCGCAAGCTGCGCGACGCCAAGGCGCGCGAACTGCTGAACAAAGCGTTCACGCTGCTGCCGGCCGCCGCGCACCGGCAGGAGCCGGCGCCCCGCGCACCGATCGCGGGCACTGCAGTGCCGCCGCCTCCGCCGCCTGTCCAGTAAGGCGCACTTATCCCAGCAGGGGCGACAGGCTCAGCTTGCGGTAAAGCGCGCCGCGCGGCGTCAGCCGGCTTTCGTAAAGCGCCACGCTCTTGACTGTCCAGCCGCCGAAATTGTCCTGCTCGTCGGCCGCCATCGCCTCGACCAGCGCGCGGTTCTTGGCTGCGTTGCGGCAGCGGCCCAGCGTGATGTGCGGCCTGAAATCCGGCCCCTCGTCTTTAAAGCCGAATTTTTTCAGCTCAAGCCACAACCGCTCGTGCAGCGCTTCAAGCTGGCGCGAAGGGGCGACGCCGGCCCACAGCGTGTTCGGCATACGCTTGGTGCCGAAGAACCCCCAGCCATACGCGCGGCACGCAAACGGAGGAAGCGCCGCACACACGCGGTCAACCGCCGCCGTCACATGCGGCAGGATCGAAGGGGCCACCTCGCCTAGATAAATCAGCGTGATATGCAACTGCTCACGCGTGTGCCACGTGACCTCGGACGCCATGGGCTTCAGCCTGCCGACCGCGTCGCACAAGGACGCTTTGACATCATCCGGCAAAGGAAGCGCTAGAAAAATTCGCATGGGGAGAGAATACACAAACAGGACCTCCGAGAGGAAGCTGTAAGTTCATCACGGAGGCAAGAAAAAAAGAAAAAAAACAGCCGTATCCGGACATGCCTTTTTCGGCTGTTTGCAGTTGACCGGTCCGACAAGTTCCCGTACGCTAGGGCAACTTTTTCAGGACCGGTGGTTTTTGTTTGGATGAGTGTTTAGTGATGAAAGTTGCATGGACGCATGAGTGAGAATTGTTTAACCCTTCTGGCCGTTTCAGATCTGCATCACATGGGGCTGGCGCGCCAGACCGCGCAGGCGCAGCAGATGCGCGGAGAGCTGGCACAAACCTTGTTGAAGAAAGTTTTCCTGCGTCTCCGCCACATGGGAATCACGCCGGACGCGACGCTGGTTCTCGGCGACCTCGTGGAAGACGGTGCCGACCGCAACGCCGCGCTGGATTTTGTGTCGCTGCATGGCGAACTCACGCGTAGCGGCATTCCCTGCCTGGTTGTGCCGGGCAACCATGACGGCGACCCCGCGGCGTTCAACGCGCTTTTCGGAAGCACGCCGGGCCTTCACAAGATCGGCGGCTACGGCTTTGTGTTGTTCAACGACACATATAGTGAAAACCACGAATGCGTCCGCGCGGCCGAAGATCTTGCACTCTTGAAGAAATGCGCCGAAGAGAATCCGGAACTGCCGCTGATCGCGGTGCAGCACCCGCCCATCTACCCGGCGATCGACTCGCATTATCCGTATCGGCCGACCAACGCGGCGGAGATCATCGACGCGTACCAAAAGTCCGGCGTCATCCTTTCGCTCAGCGGGCATTTTCACAAAGGCCAGAAGGCGCGCATCCACGAGCGCATTCTGTACCACACGGTTCCCGCATTGTGCGAGCAGCCCTTCCGTTTCAGCCTCATCCGCCTGGTCGATTCACGCGTCGAGATCGAAGAGCTGTGCCTCGGCTTGCAGGCACCGAACCTCATCGACGTGCATTGCCATACCGAGCATGCCTATTGCGGCACGACCGTCGACACCGCGCCGTGCGTCGCCCTGTCGCAGGCGCTGGGCGTTTCGACCCTCTGCATCACCGAGCACGCCTTTCAACTCTATTTCGACAAAGCGCGCGCCATGAATTTCCGCTGGCAGTCCGATCCCGCGATGGTGAAGGCGGTCTGGGAGACGCCGGGCCGAGGGCGCATGGCCGCCTACCAGCAGTTCGCCGAGAAGCTTCGTTCGCCCTTCGTCAAGATCGGTCTGGAATTGGATCTTTTTGATGACGGCCGCCTGTTGCTCGCGCCGGAAGACGCCGAACATGACTGGGATATCTTCATCGGGGCCGTGCATGCTGTGCAGGGTTTCATGCCCGGGCAAACGACGCAGCAGGAGGCGGAACGGCTTTTCTTGCGCGACGTCGAACGGCTGGTCGAGCACGACATCGACGTGCTGGCGCACCCGTTTCGCTTCTTCAAGCGAAACCGGCTGGAGGTGCCGGAGCACCTGTTCGCGGCGGTTGCCGGCCTGCTCGCCGACAGCGGCGTGGCGGCTGAGGTGAATTTCCACACGTACCAGCCGGAAGCGGCGTTCATCCGCCTGTGCGTGGAGAAAGGCGTGAAGATCGCGCTGGCCTCCGACACGCACGACCTGGCAGAGGCTGGCGAATTCTGGCCGCACGTCAACATTCTCCGGCAAGCCGGCATCACGCCCAAGATGTTCCCGGAAACGCTCTTCACGTTCTGATGTCGCGCGGGAGCGGAATCGCCGGCTGAAAACGCGTGTTACTGCAGGAAAAGCAGATCCGGCACCAGCTTGATGAGCTGGTTGCGGCAGAACGTGTAGACCTTATCCGCCGGTGTCCCCTTCATGCGCCGCACCGTGTCGGCCAGCGCCTTGGCATCGGCGAACGACATCTGGCTGACCGCCCGCTTCACGAGGCGGATGAGATTCGGCGACATGCTGAGTTCATCCACGCCCATGCCCACGAACAGCACCGCCATCACCGGATCAGCCGCCGTCTCGCCACAGACCGAAACCTTCAGCCCGTGAGCATGCGCGGCCGTCACCGAGAGGTCGATCAACTGCAGGACAGCCGGGTGGGTGGGCTGGTAGAGGCGCGCGACCGTTTCATTCACCCGGTCGACAGCCAGCGTATATTGGATCAGGTCATTGGTGCCGATCGAGAAAAACTCGCACTCTTTGGCCAGCGCGTCGGCGATCAGGGCTGCGGCCGGAATCTCGATCATCACACCGCGTTGGATCGATTCGTCAAAAGGGATGCCCTCGGCCTTCAACTCCGCCATGCAGGCATGCAGCTCCATGTTGGCGGCGTGCAGCTCGTCGATCGCCGTGATCATCGGATACATGATCCGTACGTTGCCGTGAGAACTCGCGCGCAGTACGGCCCGAAGTTGGCGACGGAAGATTTCGGGGTTACGCAAGAGGAAACGGATCGAGCGGTTGCCCAGGAACGGATTGGCCTCCTTATGCACCGCACCGCCGCTTTTGATCATCTTGTCGCCGCCCAGATCCAGCACGCGGATGGTGACCGATTGTCCGTCCGGCAACGCCCGGGCCGCGGCGGTGTACGCATGCGTCTGCTCCTCTTCGCTCGGCTCGCGATCGCCCTGAAGCCACAGATATTCAGTCCGGTAAAGGCCGATGCCCTCGGCGCCCACCGCATACAGGTCGGTCATCGGCGTGCTGTTGTCGACATTCGCCAGGAACGGCACCGAGCGGCCGTCCCGTGTGCGCCCCGGTTGCGTCTTGACCTGATCCAGCGACTCCTCCAGCGTTCGCGAACGAAGCATCATCTTCTCGAAGGCCGCCCGCTCCTCGCGCCCCGGATTGACGATCACCTTGCCGCGCGTACCGTCGAGCAGCAGCAGGTCGCCGCTCTTGATCTGTTCCGAGAGTGAGCCCAGACCGACCACTGCGGGGATGCCCAGCGCACGCGCCAGCAGCGAGGCGTGCGACGTGGTGCTGCCGCGGTCGGTCGCAAAACCGAGGATCAGATTCTTGGGCAGTGAGATTGTCTCGGAAGGCGAGAGCTCATCCGCCACAACGATGCACGGCTGCTCGACGCGCAGCGCGTGCGCATCGCCGCCGCCCGACAGATTGCGCAGAATGCGTTTGGCGATGTCGCCGACATCCTGAGCGCGCTCGCGCAGGTAGGCGTCATCCATCGCGGCGAAAATGGAGGAGTAGGTGTCGGCCACCTGCTTGACGGCCGCCTCGGCGTTCCGCAGGTTTTTGGCGATTTTTTCCTTGCAGGACCCCAGGAAGGAGGGATCGTCAAGGATCATCAAATGCCCGTCGAAGATGGTGGCTTCGTCGCCGCTGATGCGCTTCTTCAACTCCTGCGCCAGCGAGCGGATCTGCGTCCGCGTCAGGGCAAACGCATCGGCCAGGCGCGACACTTCCTGATCGATCTGTGCCGGTTCGACCCGATATTCGGGCACTTGCTCGCTGGTGCCGGCACGATACAAGAAGGCCGGCCCCGCGACGAATCCGCGCGAGACGGCCAAACCGGTCAGCATGCGCATCTCGCGCACGGTACCGCAGGCGGCATCTGCCTCATTGTTCATCTGGAATATCGAATTTGCGGGCGACCAGCGCCTCCAGCTCGTCAAGCACTTCGCGTGACTGTGCGCCAGCCGCCGTGACCCTGAGTTTGGTGCCGCACACCGCCTCCAGCGTCATCAACGCCATGATGCTTTTGCCGGACACGACATTACCGTCTTTCTCGACATCCACCTCGGCATTGAAGCGCGACGCCACCTTGGCAAAGAGCCCGGCCGGTCGGACATGCATGCCGTACTTGTTCAGCAGCACGAATTCACGGGTCTCTTGGTTTGTAGTAGTCTTGGCCACGTTCCAGCTCTCCTCATACGGAATGGTGCCGCTTGATCCGCGAATCCAGCTCGCGGACGGCGACAAACCCCGACAATCGTACTTTGTGCTCTTGCGCCGCCGTCTCCACCAGGTTCACCAGATCGCGTCCCGGAGCCACGGGGATCACCAATTGCGGCACTTCAACGCCGAGAAACTCGCGGCGCAACTCATCCGTTCCGGTGCGATCCAACTCGGCATCGGCCTCGCCCTGCCGTTTCAGCGTCACCACCAGATCCACCTGCTTTTCGCCGCGCACGGCCGCCACGCCGAAGATGGATGGCACATGGATGATCCCGATTCCGCGGATCTCCATGTAGTACTGGGTCACCGGCATGGCCGAGCCCAGCAGACTGTTGCTGCTGTCGCGTCGGAACTGCGTCAGGTCGTCCGCGACCAGCGCATGCCCCCGCTTGATCAGCCCCAGCGCGGTCTCGCTCTTGCCGAGTCCGGCCGCGCCCTCGATGAAGACACCGACACCGGCCACCTCCAGCATGGTGCCGTGCACCTTGCAGCGCGGCGCGTGCAGATCCTCCAGCACGAACGTGGCGGAGTGGATGAAGTGGCGCGTCACCATGCTCGACCGCAGCACGCAGACCCCGTCACGCTCAGCCAGGCGCACCACCTCCGGAAAAACACGCTTGCCGCGCGTGAAGACCATGCACGGGATTTTTTTCGCGAACAGCTCTTCGAGGCGCTGCGCGCGCAGTTCTTCGGGCATGAACGAGAGATACTCGAATTCGGCCATGCCCACCACTTGGATGCGCTTGCGCGCGAAATGCCGGTAGAAGCCCGACAGGGCGAGGCCGGGGCGGTGGGCGACGGGCTCGATGATCACCCGTTGCAGACCGGCCCGGCCCGCCACCAGTTCCATGCCGAGCCGCTCGCGGCCGACCGCGAGAAACTGGTCAACCGTGACGCGCGACTGCTGGGACTGGCTCTGCCGGTATTCCGCCATTACTTCTTATCCGTGTTCCGTGTATGCGCGTCCACGCGCTTGCTCAGCGTCTTGCGCAACTGCTTTTCCGCGCGCGCCGCCGCCGTGTCGATCACCGCACGCGCGCTGTCGGCATGCTCTTTGGTGCCGACCGCCGTCAGATTCTTCTGCTGCACGACGACTTCCGCCTCGTAAAGGTGGCGCTGCACATCCACAATCACATGCACGCTCTCGATCTTCGGAAACTGTTCCATCAATTTGGCCGCGCGGAGTTCCGCGTATTCCTTAATTCCGGGTGCTGCGTTCTGATGACGGATTGTCACTTCGATAGGCATAGGTGTCATCCTCCTTGTTGGCCCGCTCAAGGCGGGTTATTTGTTTGGCTACATTCTGAAATTCTGCCCGAGATAGAGACGGCGCGCCGTCTCGTCCTGCACCAGGAAGTCACTCGACCCCTCGCGCAGGATCTGGCCGTCATAAACGAGATAGGCACGGTCCACGATCGACAGCGTCTCGCGGACATTGTGGTCGGTCACGATAATACCAAGCCCGCGGTTGCGCAGCCCTTTGACGATCTCCTGAATATCATGCACCGCCAGCGGGTCCACCCCGCTGAACGGCTCGTCCAACATCAGGATGGCCGGCTTGCGCACCAATGCGCGCGCGATCTCCAGCTTGCGTCGCTCGCCGCCGCTCAGCGTATAGGCACGCTGCCGGGCAACCTTTGTCAAATTCAGACTGGCAAGCAGCTCTTCGGCGTGCGCGTGCCGCTCGGCCTTCGTCAGATCCATGGTTTCAAGAATCGCCAGCACGTTCTCTTCCACCGTCAGCTTGCGGAAGGTCGACGGCTCCTGCGCCAGATAACCGAGTCCCAGACGCGCCCGACGATAGACCGGCATGCGTGTGATGTCTTGCCCGCGGAACGTGACCGTGCCGTCATTCGGACGCACCAAGCCCACCACCATGTAAAAGGTGGTGGTCTTGCCCGCGCCGTTGGGCCCCAGCAGACCGACGATCTCGCCGCATGAGGCATGCAGCGACACGCCGTTCACGACGGTGCGCGCCCCATACTGCTTCACCAAGCTGTCGGCCTGAATGTCCGGCGTTGCTTCCGCGCCCTGTACAACTGCATCATTCATTCGTGAAATCACATTCCCTACGGGATCAGTTTTTTGGTGTCGGCCTTGTTGAACGTCCCCGGCGGCAGCACCACGCGCCCCGGCGACACCTCCATCCGCTCGTCATCCAGCCAGAACGTGATTCGGTTGCCGGTCACCTCGCCGCCCTCGTCGCCCTGCCGCATCAGGCGGGCGTTGCCGGTCATGACGATCTGGCCCTCTTTCTTGGTATAAACCGCCTTGTCACAGCTCGCCGACCGGTTAAGATTGGTGATGCTCACCCTGCCGACCGCCAAGATCTGCTGCACGTCGTTGGTCCCCTCCATGAAAACCAGCAGACGGTCCGAGCGCATCACGAACTGCGCGTCGTCCACCACCACATTCTCGTCAAAAAGGATCACGCCCTCTTTGTTGTCGAACTCAATGCGCTCGGCCGTGATCACCGCCTCGCGCGCGGGCGCCGCCTGCGCGTCAGCCGCCGCCGATTTCGCGCCGGCGTCCTTGGCCGCACCGTCGCCGGCAGCCTCCGTCGTCTGGGCGAACACGCCTGCGGCCGCCAGAAGGCCCGCCGCCATAACACTCATCCTCGCCAACCGTTTCATCAGAATCTCCCGAAATTGTTCCGGATGCGATGCGTCCGTATCTCGCACTCGGCCATGATTTTAATATACTCGCCCGCCATTGAAAAGTACATACCGCGCCCTTTGAGCCGATCGCCGTCCTTTTCAACCGTCACCCGGCCGTCACAGTACCCGTGCCGGGCCTCACGGTCAAACAGGCATCCCTCGGCCGTGAGCGTGCCGTCCGGCTGGCCCTCGGCCGTCAACAACTCCACCTCCACGCCTTCAGCAAAAATCATGCCGTCCGCGAAGACCTGCGCCTTTTTCGCGCGCAGCCGCGCCCGGATGCGCCCGTCCGCATGATAGTCCAGGGGCAGCGCGAGGTTCTCGACCGGTGCCGTCATGGCCGCCTTAGCCGCCGGCCAGCGCGCGGCCAAAGGCTGCCACGCGGCATCGTCGTGCCGGTTGAACCAGCGTGTGACCTCCGGGTCTTCGGCCGCGGCCGCCGTCTGCGCGACACATACCGCGACTGCCGCCAGCGCCGCGCGCCTGATCTTCCGCCTCTGTTCAGCGCACCAAACCATGAATCGCCCCCAGCGTTTGCCACAGCCGTTTCAGATCCTTGAAGGCCACGGCGTTCGCCCTGTCCGAGAGGGCTTCAGCCGGATTGACGTGCGTCTCCATGAACACACCGTCGACCCCGGTCGCCACCGCGGCGCGCGCCAAGGCCGGTGCCCAGCGTCCGTCGCCCCCGCTCATCTTGCCCGCACCGCCCGGCCGCTGCACGCTGTGCGTGGCGTCGAACACAACCGGCACGCCCAGTTCGCGCATGATCAGCAGGCTGCGCATGTCCGCCACCAGATTGTGATAGCCGAAGCTAGCCCCGCGCTCGGTCAGGATGATCTTGTCGTTGCCGGCCGAGCGGATCTTATCGATCACGTTGACCATGTCTTCGGGCGCCAGGAACTGGCCCTTCTTGACGTTGACCACCTTGCCGGTCTCCGCAGCCGCCACCACCAGGTCGGTCTGGCGGCACAGGAACGCCGGGATCTGCAGGATATCCACCGCCTCGGCGGCGACCGCCGCCTGCGCAGGCTCGTGGATGTCGGTCAGGACCGGCACCCCGAAGCGGTCGCGCACCTCTTTCAGGACAGCCAACCCCTCGGCCAGTCCCGGCCCGCGATAGGAATCCACCGACGTCCGGTTCGCCTTGTCGAACGAAGCCTTGAAAACCAGCGGCACATCCAACTCGCGCGCGAGACGCACCAGCCGCGCCGCGAGATCCATCGTGCCGGCCACCGATTCAATCACGCACGGCCCGGCAATGAATGCCAGCCGCTTGCCGCCGAACACGACACCGCCCACTTTGACCTGTTTCACGCTCAATCTCCTGACTCTTGGTTTCCGCTTCCCGTTTTTTGCCTGAGCACCGTCTCAACCGCCGGCACATCCTCCGGCGTGTCAACACCCACGCCCAGATCTTCGGTCTGAATGACCGCGATGCGCGCACCCAGATACAGGGCGCGCAACTGCTCCAGACTCTCGGCCCGCTCCAACAGGCACGGCGGCTCCTGCACGAGCCGCTTCAGAAACGCGCCGCGATAGGCATAGATGCCCAGGTGGCGCAGGTAGAGCCCGGACGCCAGGTCCGGCTCGCCGTCGCGGCGGCACGGGATCGGCAGCCGCGAGAAGTAGAGCGCCCCGCCGTCGCGCGCCAGCACCACCTTGACCACCGTGCGCGCTTCGAGATCGCGCATCGAACGGATTGGGCACGCGGCGGTTGCCATGGCCCAGCCGGCATCCGCCTTCATGCGCGCGGCCAGCGCGTCGATCAGCGCCGGATCGATCAGCGGCTCGTCCCCCTGAATGTTGATCACGATGTCGTCATCGCCGGGCCGCGCCGCCTCCGCCACCCGGTCGGTGCCGGACGGATGGTCGGCCCGCGTCATCGCCACCTTGGCAAAGCCGGACACCGCGTCCGCGATCCGGACGTCATCCGTGGCGACCACGACCTCATCAAGCGCGGTCGCGCGCCGCGCCGCCTCTACGACCCACTGCACCAACGGTTTCCCGCAAATCGGATACAGGCTTTTGCCCGGGAACCGCGTCGAACCCCAGCGCGACGGGATCACGCCAATCACACGCATGCTATTTTTCCTGTTAGGTTGAAAATCGCTTCCATTTTCTGTGTTCCTTCAACGAGAGTCAAGCTTCGAAGGCTCTTCAAAATCGCTCGGATTGACCCAATCGGCGCGCGGCGCCGTCCCCCGCTGCCACTGTTCATAAAAGCCCCGCATGCGGTCATGGGCATGCGGATAGGCATCGAACACGTCCCCTTGGCCGAGCGCGCGCGGATCACCCTGCTCCGCCAGCTCCTTGAAGAGGCGCGCCTTGAGCGCCGCCGCGCGGCCGTCTGTCGCGATCCGGTTGGCCAGACAATCGGGATCGGCGCTGAGGTCGTACAGCTCTTCACGGCCGCGCCGACCGAAGCAGGCTTCCCAGAACCGACGGCCGGCCGGATCGCCCCGCGCGGCGAGCACCTCGCTCTTGGTGGGGCTTCCGTCCACGTCGAGGTAGCCGGTCTCGGGATTGCACGCCGGCCAGCGCGAGGGCTCGAAGTTGTGCAGGTAGAGCAGTCCGTCCTGCACGATCCCGCGCACCGGATACCCCGCGTCGTTCGGCCGCCCGATGTCGTTGCGCTCGCGGCCGACCAGCACGCAGTCGCGCGCGGCCACCACGCGGCCGGCACGGTCCGACATCAGGATCTCTAGCAGGCTGCGCCCCTGCGCCGGCGCCATGCCGGTCTGCCCCCACGCCACGCCCGCCGCCTCCAGAAAGGTCGGCGCGAGATCGATGAAACTGACATAATCGTCCACCGTCCGCCCCGGCGCGCGGACCTTGCGCGGCCACATCACGGCAAGCGGCAGATGGTTCGAGTCACGATAGGTCTGCCCTTTGCTGTGCGGGAACGGCATGCCGTTGTCGCCCGTCACCACCACCAGTGTGTTCTCGAGCAACCCGCGCCGCTCCAGCGCCTCCAGCATACGGCCCAGATGGCGGTCGAAATGCTCCACTTCGAAGGCGTAGTCGAGCAGGTCATGGCGCACGCGCCCGGTGTCCGGCCAGTACCCCGGCACGCGAGGGATCTGGTCTGTCCGCTTGCCGCCTTTGGCGGCGCCGCTGCCGTACTCGTACCCGCGGTGCGGTTCCGTGCTGCCGTACCAGAAACACCAGGGGCGGTCAGCCGGCACCTGCTCCAGGAACGCCTCGAAATTCGCCGCGTAATCATTCTTGCCGATCCCGCCGGCCGGCGGCTCCAGCGTGCGGCGGTTGAAGGGCCGGCCCGCCATCTGGCGCTGCCGCCCGGCCGCGTCCTTGGCGACACCCGGCGCCCAGCCTTTGCCGGTCATCCCGACCTCATAGCCGCTGACCGCCAGCGCCTCGGCGTAGGTCGTGAACTCCGGCGGAAAATAGCACCAGTGGTTGGCCGCTGCTTTGAGCTGCCACGGGTTGCGGCCGGTCAAGATGCTCGCCCGCGACGGCGCACACTTGGCGGTCGGCGTGTACGCATGAGTAAAGAGCACGCCCGCGCGCGCCACGCGGTCGAATGCCGGCGTCTTGATCCAGGCGCAGCCGTACACCCCCGCATGCCCGTACGACCAGTCGTCCGCCAGCGCGAACAGAATGTTGGGGCGTTGCGCGGCCAGCGCCGCCTGCACCCCGGCCATCGCCGCCATCACCCACAACCCACGTGCCATCTGACCGCTCCTTCCCTTTTCGCTACCGCCCGCGCTGAACCTCACGCCAAGTATCATATCACATCCACAGGGGCGCGTGCATCGAAACCTCGTGAACGTGAACGTGTACGTGTACGTGAACGTGTACCGTTTCGCGGTGAACGCGTACGCACCCCGGCCACCAACCGATTGTGTCATCGGCCGACAGCCGGAGATCGTTTGACAGCCCGGCGGCTGTGCGGTAGTCTACTGCCAACTTCGTTCAGTAAAGGATTCATCGCATGGACATCATTCTCTGCCCGACCGCCGAAGAGGCCAGCCTGCGGGCCGCCGCCCTGATCACCAACGCCGTGCGCGCCCGCCCCGCGACCGTGCTCGGCCTCGCCACCGGCAGCACGCCCCTGCGCCTCTACCAGGCGCTGATCCAGGCCTGCCGCGACGGACTCGACTTCAGCCGCGTGCACACCTTCAACCTCGATGAGTACTACGGCGTCGCTCCGGATCATCCGCAGTCCTACCGCCGCTTCATGAACGAGCACCTCTTCAACCACCTGAATCTGATCCCGGCCAACACGCGCGTGCCCGACGGCCTGGCGCGTGATGTCGCGGCGCACTGCGCGGCGTATGAGGCGGAGATGCGCGCGGCCGGCGGCGTCGACATCCAGGTGCTCGGCATCGGCAGCGACGGCCACATCGGCTTCAACGAGCCCGGCTCCTCGCTGGCCTCGCGCACCCGGCTCGTGGCGCTCACCCCGCAGACCGTCAGCGACAACGCGCGCTTTTTCGCCACGGTCGACGAGGTGCCGCGCCACGCCATCTCGATGGGCATCGGCACGATTCTGGAAGCGAAGCGCTGCGTCATGCTCTGCTTCGGCGCGAACAAGGCCAAGGCCGTGCGCGCCGCGCTTGAAGGGGGCATCTCGCAGTTCACGCCGGCCTCGGCGCTGCAGATGCACCCCGACACCACGGTCTTCCTGGACGAAGCCGCGGCGGCTGACCTCCAGTTAAAAGAGTACTATCGCTGGAGCGCCGCCAACCAGCCGGCTTGAGCGGCGCGGTCACGGCGTCGGCGCGGGCGCGCGCAGCGCAGTGCCGCCACCGCCGGACATCCGCACAACAGGTCGGAAAAACCTGAAACCCGCCGGACGCGCGAACACGACCGATGCGCTCCCGCTCATGAACGAGAGCGGAACATCGGAGGGTTGCTGCGCGGCCACTGTCTCCCACGTGCCGCCGAGTTCGTTCAAACCCTCGACGGCCAGCCACCCGTTCAAGGGGCCTTGTTTCGCAGCTCCCCCCACTGTCAAAGCCAGCTCCACAAGAATCTCTTCATCACCCAATTCGAACCGGCTCACCGCAAACCCCGCACTGCCAGCGAACCCTGCGGCAGGACGTTCATCCAGAAGCCACGCCGTTGAGAAATCAGCCCACGGTAAAACGCTGAAGTCGGCCGTACCCCATATATTCGTGTGGGCCGCCGCCCACGCCGCATACTCCGGCGCACAGCCCGAGGGTGTGTCCACAGGCAGTGACAAATGAGTAAACCACAGGAACGGGTACCCCACCCCCTCGTCAATGCCCCATACTGTCGAAAAATCCCACCCTGTAAAAGTCGTCCGAAGCCGCATGTCCGCTGTGGACTTGCCCTCTCCGCACGCCGAGGCCTCGCAACCGCTGGCCTGCATATCCCAAAACGAGGCTTCGGAAGCGCGTTCCGCGATGAAATCGTTCTGTCCAACCAAGCCGCCGCCTGCCCCGCCAGCGACCGTTGCCGCCGCGTAGCTTCGCAGCAGCCGTCCGTTCCAACCCACCGCGCCCACCGCACCGCCGGCAAGTCCAGACGCGGAACTGATATGGCCCACCGCGTAGCTATTCGCGATGGTTCCCTCAAGTCGACCGACCAAACCTCCGGCAAACTCGGCCCCCGTCACTGAAGCCTCCGCGAAACAGCGTACGATCCGTCCCCCTCCAAATACTAACCCGGCTAAACTTCCGGCGTCATAGCCGGCCACCGAACACGACGATAAACCAAGATTACGGATCACACATTTTGGTTCAAGCCCTGAGATCAATCCAGCCCACGGGTAATGTGGCGGATTGTTGATGGACAATCCCTTGATCTGATGCGATTGGCCATCGAGCACCCCCCCGTTCGACAGCCTACAAGGAATAAATCCTGCGCCATCGTTCCACGCAGCAGTCGCGGATGCGTCAATGTCGTGAGTTAACCTGTAACACCCGTTTTCTGGATACTCCGCCCCGCTGCCGATGAGCTGCAGCTCCTCGACGGTAGCGATGTCGATGGCCGGCGAGAACTCTGCGACGACAGTTTTATGGATATCCATCGTCACTGTCGTGACCCGCGAGTCCTCATCCGCCACAGCGCCGGTCCAGTAAGCCAGCATGACACTGTTCGAGGCAGGCACCGCCGTGAGCGTGACCTTCTCTCCGGGCGCATAACGCGCCTTCCGTGGTGACACCTCAACATGCCCGTCACCTACGGCAACCACATTGAGCCTAAGTCCCTCTCCGGATTCGCGCAAAAACGGATAACTGACCCCCTCTTCGATATCCCACACGTTTTCGAAGTCCCAGTCCACAAAGGTTGAGCGCTGCTTCATCTGCGCGGTCAAACGATTCGGGCCTTCGTTTACAGGCCATTTTCCACCGGTCTCCATGTCCCAATACACGGACACGTCAGGGGAATTTGGCCAGAACAAGTCCGGCGTTAACCCCGGCACATTCCAGTCTGTGATCAGACGTCCAGCAGCATAACATTCCCCCACAAATCCTCCCGACTCCAACTCAGCAGTCACCCACGGAGAATTACCTAACAACCCACCTAAGACACCAGAAGAATTTTCAACTTCCATGACATGCCCGACCGCAAAGCTGCGACGCAACAGGAATGCATAGAACTGACCCACCAGCCCTCCTATCTGATATTCACCTTTCACCGGTCCGGTGGCGAAACATTGGTCAATCCTCGAATCCGACATGCCTGATCCGATCAGGCCTCCAACATAATATGTACCTTCGACCGGTCCCATGGCGTAACAATGCTCAATGAGATTAGTTCCTTCAGCGGCCTTTCCGACAAGCCCTCCGACATAATCCCCCCCGCCAACTCTTCCTGTTGCATAGCATTTGACCAAGCTCCCCGACCGCAGCAAACCGACCAAGCCACCGATATCTCTTCTCTCCCCGCTCACGAAACATTCGGATCCGCACTCCTCCAACCGGCCTCCGTAAACGAACCCTGCAAACCCGTCTACACCAGCACTTCCGGACACCGTTCCGCCCTCAAGCGTAAGCCGCCGGATGATCGCGCCCGCGCCCACCTCCGAGAACAAGCCTATTCCTGCCGATTCTGGTCTGTTGACCGTCAAACCCCGCACAACATGCCCATTCCCGTCGAAGATGCCCGTAAACCGCTGGTAGTAAGATCCGAGCGGGGCAAATCCCGCGCCGTCATTCCATGCCGCGGTAGCCGTAGCGTCGATATCTTGCACGAGCCGGTATGTGCCGCTCATGTTATTATTGATCGCCTGCAACTCTTCAACCGTCGAGATATCCGTCGCCATCACAAAAACCGCCTCCAGCATGCGGTGCCCGTCCATCGTGACAGTCGTGACAG
>ERZ795056.2896-NODE-2896-length-18695-cov-7.940451_pt1 | contig 18695 bp, 17 predicted proteins | sample MGYA00375140_ERZ795056 | MGnify/ENA primary metagenome ERZ795056 (study PRJEB30185, sample SAMN05720227) | activated sludge metagenome | isolation source: Anaerobic digester | place: USA | collected 2015-03-09 ... | reverse complement strand
GCGATCAAAGCCGCCATTGCCTGGGCCGAAGAAAAAGGAATCGGAAAAGGAAAAACCAACTTCCGGATGCGGGATGCCATTTTTGGCCGCCAACGATACTGGGGAGAACCGGTGCCGGTTTATTATGAAAATGGCATTCCAAAAGCTCTTTCCGTTTCTGAACTGCCATTGATTCTTCCCGAAATCGATCAGTTCAAACCAACTGAAACCGGGGAGCCTCCATTGGGCAGGGCAAAAGACTGGAAATACAGAGCCCCCCAGCCCCCGAAGGGGGAGCTTGAATCCAATATTGGTTCAATGTTTTTATCGAAATCTCCAAGGCATAGCTGGCCAGAAGTAATTTCAGGACAGAAAACTCTGACTCATGAAACAGCAGATCCTTTCACATATGAATTGCTTAAAGAATATGCCAGAAAGATGCGCCATGAAGCATCCACTGAATCTGAGAATATTCTATGGCTACAGTTATCAAATAAGAATCTTGAGCAGTTCAAATTCCGCCGTCAACACATTGTAGGACAATTTATTGCAGATTTCATTTGCCTACAGCATGATCTGATAATTGAAGTAGATGGACTCATTCATCAACTTCCTGAAAACAAAAAAGCCGATATTGAACGAACAAACTGGCTTAATGAAAATGGCTTCCACGTTCTAAGGTTTACCAACAGTGAAATTAAAGGTAACATAGAAGGTGTCCTTGAGTCCATTCTTAAACATTTGAACCCCACTATTTCAGTAGCTCCCCCTTCGGGGGCGGGGGGGGCTTTCGGGTACGAGCTCAGCACAATGCCAGGTTGGGCTGGCAGCAGCTGGTATTTCCTTCGTTACATGGATCCGAAGAACGCCGATGAACTGGTATCGAAACCGGCCGAGGAATACTGGCAATCGGTGGATCTCTACATTGGAGGAACCGAACACGCCACCGGACACCTTTTGTACAGCCGGTTCTGGCACAAATTCCTGAAAGACAAAGGATTTGTCACCACGGAAGAGCCTTTCAAAAAGCTGGTGAATCAGGGAATGATTCAGGGAAGGTCCAATGTTGTGTATCGTCTGGCAGGTCAGAAAAAGTTTGTTTCCAAAGGACTGGTTGGCAATCGCGAAGTGAGCCAGTTGTATGTCGATGTCAACATTGTAAAAAACGACATTCTTGATGTTGAAGCTTTCAAAAAATGGCGAACTGATTTTGAGGATGCCGAATTTGAACTGGAAAACGGACAGTACATATGTGGCTGGGAAGTCGAAAAAATGTCGAAGTCCAAGTACAATGTGGTCAATCCGGATGACATCTGTGCCGAATACGGAGCTGATACTCTACGACTTTACGAAATGTTCCTTGGACCTTTGGAGCAATCCAAACCATGGAATACCAACGGCATTGAAGGTGTTTTCCGCTTCCTCCGCAAACTCTGGAACCTGTTTCAGATTCAGGATGGTGCCCCGAAATTCTCCGATGGCGAACCGTCAAAAGAAGAACTGAAGGCCTTGCATAAGGTGATTAAGAAAACAAAGGATGACATCGAATCTCTTTCTCTGAATACGTCCGTCAGTTCATTTATGGTGGGAGTGAATGAGCTTTCTGCCCTGAAATGTTCTAAAAAAGCGATTCTGACCGACCTGCTTATTTGCATTGCTCCATATGCACCTCATATTACAGAAGAACTCTGGGCTCTGTCGGGAATGACGGGATCTGTGACTAATGCGCAGTTTCCGACATTCAATCCGGCCTATCTGGTGGACGACGAAATTGAGTATCCGATTTCGGTGAACGGGAAAGTACGAACCAAAGTGACGTTCTCTGCCGACAAACCAGCAGGTGAAATTGAAAAGGAGATTCTTGCAATGGAATCGGTGACCAAATGGCTCGAAGGCAAAGCGCCTAAAAAGGTGATTGTGGTTCCGAAAAAGATCGTAAACGTGGTTATATAAACAAACTTTGAATCAGACGATTTACCAAAGGCTGGGATGAAGCGAACTCATTCCAGCCTTTTTCATTTTCGGCATGCGTCCGAACCCAAAAGTTAAATTTGATACGACCCTCTTTGAACTTTCCTCTCTGAACTTTGAACTACTTTTCAGGAAGTTTTTTACTTTTGTTCAACTAAATTTAAAACTATGTCTGTCATCAAACTTCCTCTATTATTCATGGGCTCCAAAGGCGAGCGACATCTGTACACCATGTTCGACAGTGGCGCTAATTTATCCTGCATCAATCCTGAATTTGTTGAAAATCTTGAAATACCAGTAAAGCTTGGCCGATCACGCAAAATTTTGACAGCTGAAGAAGGTGCTTACATTGAGGTTTCAGAAGTGATTCGCCTCGATTTCTTTCTCAATGATGTTCTTCTTTCAGATGAATTCCTTGTGGTGCCCGGCCTGTCGGAAGAGGTGATTCTGGGTGCGGCCACTATGCAGAAGTGGCGCATTAAACTGGATTTTGAACACGATTCTGTTTTTGTAGATCCCAGGGTGGCGAAAATGCAGCTCATCTGATCTTCCATCTCTTCTTTTTTCATTCATGTTTTCAACCAAACCGAAATATCCTTTTGGAAGGAACTGAACACCTATGTTTATTTGATCGCATGGAACCCCGTCCCGAAGAACTGATCCCTGAACTGTCTGTCTGGAACCGGCCGCTGAAATACGGACGGTATCTGAGTGAAAAACAGATTCAGATCCTTCAGAAAGACCTTGAGATATTTACTCTCGGCGATTTGTTCCGGCATTTTCCATTTCGTTATGAAGACCGGACCGTAATCACCGAAATCCGGCATGTGCACCTTGGTCTGACATCCGTTCAGATCAAAGGAGAATTCATCAGGTTTGAAAATGCTGGAGAAGGAAGAGCCCGAAGACTGGTTGGTACCTTCGCCGATCCGTCTGGAACGATGGAGGTCGTGTGGTTTCAGAAAATCGATTCGCTCCGGAAAATCCTGAAAACCAAACAACCGTATCTGGTCTATGGCAGGTTGAATCACTTCAATGGAAAAACCAGTTTCACTCATCCGGAGGTAGAGGTCTTCAATCCAAATGAAAAACGATCCGGACTCGAGCCCGTTTATTCCACAACAGAAACACTGAAACGTTTTGGTCTTGACAGCAAAGGACTTTCCCGGGTTATTGAATGGAACATCACCGCTTTTTCAAAAGAGATTGATGAGCCATTTCCAGACCAAAAAATCAAAGAATGGGGGATGATCGCTTTGCCGGTTGCCATTAAAGAAATTCATAAACCTACTTCCGGAACCCTTCTGGAAAAAGCCAGAGAACGATTGAAGCTGGAAGAACTTTTCCCGCTTCAGTTTTTCATGCTTCGGAAAAAGAAGCTGAACCATGAAGTAAGTCAGGGTCACTATATGCCGAAGCTTTCCTCGTTCAATCAGTTTTATGAATCGGTTTTGCCATTTGCCTTAACCAATGCCCAAAAAAGGGTGCTGAAGGAAATCCGATCGGATCTGGTATCTGGTAAACAAATGAACCGCCTGGTTCAGGGTGATGTTGGAAGTGGAAAAACCATAGTTGCTTTGATGGCTATGCTGATGGCTCACGACAATGGTTTCCAAAGTTGTCTGATGGCACCAACTGAAATTCTGGCTAACCAACATTTTTTCTCAATTGAAAAACTCGCGAAAGCCATTGGACTAAATATTGCGCTTCTAACCGGATCTACGAAAGCATCCGAGCGAAAAACGATTGCCAACCAACTGGAGAACGGAAGTCTGCATATATTAATAGGTACACATGCGGTGATCGAAGATAAAGTCCGCTTTGAAAATCTGGGGTTATCCGTCATCGACGAACAACACCGGTTTGGTGTTGCGCAACGGGCAAGGCTTCACAATAAAAATCCTGACAGCCATCCTCCTCATATTCTGGTTATGACGGCCACACCCATCCCCCGAACTCTGGCCATGGCGTTATACAGCGACCTGGACATCTCCAAAATTGATGAGCTACCTGCCGGAAGGAAGGAAATTCAAACCGTGCACCGGACTGAGTCAAGACGACTTCCCGTGTTTCAGTTCATCCGGGAAGAAATAATGAAAGGCAGGCAGGCATACATCGTATATCCCATGATTGAAGAATCCGAAACTTTGGATCTCAACAATCTGATGGAAGGATTTGAAAGCATCTCACGTGCATTTCCAGAATACCCTCTGAGCATGGTTCATGGAAAAATGAAACCGGCTGATAAAGATTTCGAGATGGCCAGGTTTGTAAAAGGTGAAACCAAAATCATGGTCGCCACAACCGTCATAGAAGTAGGCGTGAACGTGCCCAACGCATCCATCATGCTGATTGAAAATTCAGAGCGGTTCGGTCTCACCCAAATGCACCAGCTCCGTGGCAGGGTTGGCAGAGGGGAATACCAGAGCTATTGTATTTTGATGACAGGTCCGAAATTAAGCAGGGAGGGAAAAATCCGGATTGAAACCTTATGCCGTACCAGCAACGGATTTGAAATTGCGGAAACCGACCTCAAACTCAGAGGCCCGGGAGACATTATGGGGACAAAACAAAGTGGCATTGCCGATCTCAAGCTGACCAACCTGGCAGAAGATGGAGAATTATTAGAAAAAATTAAACAAATAACCAGCGACCTTATTGAAACAGATCCAAATTTAAACAATCCTGAATACCAGATACTTAAAACACATTTGACAGACATTGGCAAACAAAAAATCTATTGGAATACGATCTCATGACAGCCATTCATCCTCTTAAAATCAGGAAAACAATCGGCAATAGATTTTTTTTTACAGAACCCTTTCTATTTTTACCCTTCCAAAGTCTTATCTAATACTCTTAATAAGGTTTTTCAAATCCTCGTATGAATTTAAATAAATATCTGTTTCTCATAGGTTTAACAGGCCTTTCAGTCCTTACTGCTTGTAACAATGAGCCAAAACAGGAAACTCAGGATGCTCCTCAGGTAGTAATCACAAACAATGACATTGAGCAGGCAAGAGAACTTGTGCTCATGAATCCCGTAACAGACACAACCTGGTTAATCGACAGCAGCAATACTGGTTTCGGGCAAAGGCAGGATTTCAATATGGATTCAGCCTATGTAAAACATATGTTTTCAAGCGAAGAAAATACAGATTGGTATAAGTTTACTGCTCAAACAGATACATCCATAGCGGTTACGGTTGAGCCTAATGATCCAGCTGCTGAATACGACATGGTTGTGTTCAGAAGTACTGGGGACAGCACTGGACCGGATTTGAGAAAAGGATTAATTCCTGCCATCCGTTCAAACTTTGCTAAAATTTCAAAACCAGAAGACACCATTACCGGATTGTATTGTGATCCACGTCTGGCTGACTTTGTTCCGGTTGATTCTACCAGCCAGTATTCCAGAGCCTTCTGGATTCAGACAGGTGAAACATATTATGTTGTTTTGAACACAACCACTGCTAAAGGCAATGGATATAAACTTCGGATTCATTCCTGTGCTCCAGGTGAAGGCGGACATCGAGATCATGGCCACCATACAGCCGCTTCAACACCAGTTGCTTCAGGTCCGGTTATCACATCATTCTCACCTTCACAAACATCTTCCGGCAAATCTGTTCGCATTTCCGGCGAGCATTTCACTGGCGCATCTTCCGTTTCCTTTGGAGGTGTGGAAGCCTCTTCATTCGAAGTAATTTCCGATTCGGAGATAAAAGCAGTAGTAGGTTCAGGAGCATCTGGAAACGTGATGGTTTCTACATCTGCAGGAGTTGCTGAAAAAGATGCATTCACTTACCTTGACAAACCAGCCCGCAAAAAAGGCAGTGCAAAAAGAAAACAAAGAGATGCTGATGACGGAGATTACTACATAGTGAAACCAAAGGACACTATGTTCTCCATCGCATTTATTTTCGGAATGACGGTAGACGAAGTGATGAAGCTGAATAACCTGAATAACACCAATGTCTTTGTTGGTCAAAAACTGAAAGTGATCAGAAGACAACTTCCTCAGGACAAAATCCAAAAAAAAGTATCCGTCAGTAAGCCGGTAAAACCGTCAACTCCACTTCCGGGTAGTACCGCACATCCGGATGTGATTGCGAAAACAAAGGAAATCGAAAAAGCAAAAGAGGCCGCCAAAGCAAAAGAAATGGTGGCCAAAACTGTTGAAAAACCAGCTACTGAAACCCCGGTTACAGAAATTCAGGGACGGAATCCGAACTTCAACCCAACGCCTGCTTTTCCAACAAATAATCCGAAAATAACCAGTGGAGTCGATTCAAAAAACTCGGTAGCCCCTGCTGACAAATCGTTTTACGTTTATTGCAATGTGACTTCCGGAGTTAATAAACAACCGGTAGGAGGAACACTTCAGGTTGTTGATCTAAAAAAAAAGGATCTTGTCTATAACGTTCAGGCCAACAAAACACAGGCAGTTCCTTTGTTTAATGCTGGCGGAAAACAAAAGCTCTTTATCTGCGACATTTTCGGTTATAAAAAGCAGGACTTTGACCTGAACCTGGACAACATCATCAATGACTCTACGGCACAACAGGTTCAAATCGTAGATGATACCATCGTAATCAATTTTGAGTTAAGGCGTCTTGAAAAAGGAGATGTGGCAGTTGCTTACAACATCTTCTTCTATGATGATGCTTCGGTAATGCTTCCAAAATCGACATATGAATTAGATCAGTTGCTTGAGTTGATGCAGGAGAATAACAAAATCAAAATCAAGATTCACGGTCATACCAACACCAGCAAACTGGGTAAAATTCTGTATCTTGAAAAAGGCGACAAGACTTTCTTTCGTCTGACTGCTAAAAACAAGGAAACATTTGGCCCTGCCCGGCTACTGTCCAAAAAGAGGGCAGAAACCATTAAGTGGTATCTGGAGTCGAAACGAATTACCGACGACCGTATCCAGGTTGAAGGGCACGGAGGAAGCCAGATGCTGTATCCAAACACTCACCCGCTTGCTTTCAAAAACAAACGGGTAGAAGTTGAAATTTTAGAAGACAAATAACGTTTTCTGCGGGTAATTCCGTCATTTCACTATGCAAACCTCCCTCACCATCTACTCTCCGGAAAACGGAAAAAATACCACCATCGGTTGGTTGGTATCAATTGCATTCCATGTTTCTCTGATTCTACTTTTCTTTTTCGCCATGGCCTGGGAAAAGCAAAATCCCCCGATTATGGAAAATGTGTACGGTGTGGAGGTGAATTTTGGGACAAGTGATCAGGGTTTTGGGGAAGAACAAAACTTCACCCCCCCAGGTCCTGATCCAGCTCCTGAAAAAACGGAGATTACGCCATCAAACCCTGTAGAAGAAACAACCACTGCTCAGCAAACCGAACAGGCTGAACCTGAAAAGGTGATCACTGGTGATGATGAAAGCGTGGCGGTGGCACCTGAACCAAAACCGAAGAAAGCCGTGGAAGCCGAAGTCACTCCGGCAAAAACGACACCAGCCAAACCAACCGCACAATCGTTATTTCCAAGCGAAAAATCCAGCCCATCCAATAACAACAACGGCAACAAACCGGGAACTGTTGGTGACATGGGCGTAAAAGGAGGAAATCCGGATGCAAGGGGAATTTATGAAGGCAACCCTGGTAAAGGAAAAGGGGGATCTAGTCTTGATATGTCCGGATGGAAATGGGACAGCAAACCCACTATCAATGACGAATCTACTGAAGAAGGAAAAATTGTTTTCCAGATCAAAGTTGATGAAGAAGGTAACATCATCGCTGTGAACGTTCTGGAGAAAAATGTGAGCCCGGCTGTTGTAAAAAAATACCAGAAGGAAGTTGAAAGTCTTTCATTCTCCCGAACCAGTGGAGGCAACTCCGGTGAAGGCGCAACAGGACGGATCACTTTCATCATTACATCCCGGTAATTTTTCGTGAAAAGGACCTACGACGAAACCGTAGAATTCCTCTTTTCCCGTCTTCCGGTTTTCCAAAGGGACGGAGTTGCAGCCTACAAACCGGGCCTGGAAAACATACTCGCTTTTTGTGAAGCCATTGGCAATCCTCAGCACCACTTCCGTACAATTCATGTTGGAGGAACCAATGGCAAGGGAAGCACAAGTCATTCTCTGGCCTCAATTCTCCAGGAACAAGGATACAAAACCGGTTTATACACTTCTCCTCATCTGGTCGATTTCAGAGAACGAATACAGATCAACGGCGTTTTCATTCCAAAAGAGTTTGTGGTTGAAACCATTGACAGCTGGATTCCTCTGATTGATGCCATAGAACCGTCTTTTTTTGAACTCACTGTCGCACTTTGTTTTCACTACTTTTCTCTTGAAAAAGTCGAAATCGCCGTGATTGAAGTGGGAATGGGCGGAAGGCTTGACAGCACCAACATCATCACTCCTCTCCTATCCGTCATCACCAACATTGGATACGACCATCAGAAATTCCTAGGCAATACGTTGCCGGAAATTGCGGTTGAGAAAGCCGGAATTATCAAAGCAGGTGTACCGGTGGTGATTAGTGAAAGACACCCTGAAATTGATCTTGTCTTTGAAAAAAAGGCAATGGATTGTAATACATCCATCCTATTTGGATCAGACCTGTTCCATGTTTCAGACCTCGGGATAAAGGACGGTTGCCGTGTAATCCGAACAACACAACAAGGGAATCCAAACGAACAGGAATGGAAATTATCTCTTTTGGGACAGTATCAGTTAAAGAACATCAAAGGAATTCTGTCTTCTATAATGGAGCTCAGGAATACCGGTTTGGCAATTTCCGATCTGTCTGTACAACGAGGACTTTCGGCTGTTCAAAAGAATACCGGGCTGAGGGGCCGATGGCAGATACTACAACAGAAACCTATGATCGTGTGCGATACCGGTCACAATGTCGATGGCATACGGGAAGTTGTTCAGCAAATTCAAACCTACAGCTACCGGAAACTCTGGCTGATCTGGGGAATGGTGAACGACAAAGACCACCAGGAAATCCTTCAATTATTACCAAGGCACTCTACCGTTATTGCCACACAGCCTCATCTCCTTCGGGCATTGCCATCTGGTGAATTGAAGGAACTATTTGCTTCAATGGGATTTGATGTGATCGAAAAACCCACAGTAAAAGATGCGTTGGAACTCATTGGCCAGGAGGCAGATAAAAACGATTTCATCTTCGTTGGGGGCAGTACTTTTGTGGTGGCTGAAATCCCGTTTGAATTATTTCCGGAATCGGTTTAAACCCTTCCCGTATTCGAGTCTCCAAGGCAAACACTACAACAAAAACGGGTGCACAGCGACGACAGGGAAATAATCGAAAACTTCCGGAATGAGGCCACAAAAAATAAGGCCTTCAATTTGCTGATCCGGAAGTACCAGAAGCGGGTGTACTGGCTGATCCGGAAAATGGTGATCGACCATGATGATGCAAACGATGTTTCACAGGAAGTTTTTGTTCGGGTGTGGTATCATCTGGAGGAGTTTCGCCAGGAATCTGGGTTGTTTACATGGATTTACAGAATTGCAACCAATGAATGCCTGGCATTTTTACGAAAGAAAAAGCGCCGGTTCTTTATTCCGATCCATGATGTGGAAGGAGAATTGTCGCATAAAATCAATGAAGGCAACCACTTTACGGGTGACGAAATTCAGAAGAAACTGCAGCTCGCCATCTTAAAACTGCCCGAAAAACAAAGACTGGTATTCAATATGAAATACTTTGAGGAAATCACATATGAAGAAATGTCGGAAATTCTGGGAACTTCGGTGGGTGCATTAAAAGCATCCTACCACCATGCAGTTCAGAAAATTCAGGCAGATGTCACATTAGAAGAACGATTTTAGCTATGAAAGAGACACCCGAAAATAATGCATCCAACAGACCGGTTCCGGAGAATTTCTTCGACGAGCAATTCCATCAGATTTTGAAAAAGACGGTGGAAACAGAACACTGGTCCATCCCTGGAACCAAAAATGTTGAGTCCATCTTTCCTGTTCCGGAAGGATACTGGCTGAAAATGGAAGAGCAGGTCCGGCAAAAAGTAAATTCTCCTTCTCTTCCTCTCCTGATTCCTTCCTTCCGTTTTAAACTGGCATCCGCAACGGTCACATTTCTCTTGCTTATTTTTGCCGGATGGTGGGTGATGACTCCAAAACTGGAGACCGAAAACTGGAAAGCTCAACTGGAAAAAATCCCTCAGGAAGATTTGATCGCATTTGTTGATTACCAGAACCGGGATGTGCAGGAGTACACTGAAAAACTGGCATCCAAATCATTACAGGAACAGGACTTACCTTTGACCCTTCCGAAAATGAATGAAACGGATATAGAAGAAGCATTGGAGGATATCCAACCGAATGACCTTACCGACAACTTTGACATCAATTAACATGAAACGATTTATCACCATACTTATACCCGTTTTTCTCTTATTCTCGTCAATTGCTCCGGCAGTAGCGCAACAGGGAAGTCCGGAAGATCTTGAAGAACGTGCCGGTGGCGACAGGGTTCAGGCTGCGAAGGTGGCCTACATTACCAGCAAACTCGAACTGACCTCAGCCCAGGCTCAACAGTTCTGGCCTTTGTACAACGAATTTGAAGCCGCCAGGAAGAAAATCAGGAAACAGATCCGGCAGTTGCGGGTAGATAACATCCTCCTGGATGCCAATGAAGAGCAACTCAAAACTGATATAAAGAAGCTTTTTGCCCTTCGTCAGGAAGAGCTCGATCTGGAAAAACTGTACGCAGAAAAGTTTCTGAAAGTAATTTCTGCCAAGCAACTGGCCGAGTATTACCGCTCTGAAAAGGAATTTACCCGCCTTCTGATCAAGCGTTTAAAAGGAGGACGAGGTGGTCGTGGAAGAGGAGGTGACGACAAGGATGAATAATCCAGCCTAGATTCGATATCCACTTCGGATCCAGCCACCGCCCACTACATCATCGCCTTCATAAAACACAGCTGCCTGCCCAGGTGCAATGGCTGATACCCAATCGTGGAAACGAACGTGCATTTCATCACCAATCTGCTGAATGGAAGCCGGAGTACCCTCGTCCTTATACCGGACTTTGGTAATCGTCTCGATGGTGCGGCCATCCAGATTGTCATACTTCATCAACCGGAGCTGGTCCACTGTCATGGCATTTTTCATCAGTTCTGAATCCCGTCCTAGAATGACACGGTTGTTTTCTTTGTCAATACCGGTTACAAAAACAGGATAGCCCATCGCCAGACCAAGTCCTTTCCGTTGTCCAATGGTGTAGAAAGGATATCCTTCATGTTGGCCTAATACTTCTCCCTGTTCATTAACAAATTCCCCTCCGGCTACTTTCTCACTCAAACCCGGAACACGGTGACGCAGAAATCCACGGTAATCATTGTCTGGCACAAAACAGATTTCGTAGCTCTCTGACTTGTTAACCAGGTCCACAAAACCTCTTTGGGCTGCCATTTCATAAATCTCTTTCTTGGTGAGATGACTGAGTGGCAAAATGGTTCGGGCCAGACTTTCCTGGCTTACTCCCCATAAAGCATAAGACTGGTCTTTCGACTTGTCGAGGCCCTTGGAAATAAAGTACCGTCCGTTTTCATGTTTCAATGTGGCATAATGGCCTGTCGCAATAAAATCGCAGCCCAGCATATCAGCCCGGCGAAGAAGAGCATCCCATTTAATATGAGTATTGCACAAAACGCATGGATTCGGAGTGCGGCCATCCAGATATTCATTTGTAAAATGATCGATCACATAATCGCCAAACTCATTTCGGATATCAAGAATGTAGTGTGGAAATCCCAGAGAAACTGCAATGTTCCGGGCATCGTTGATGCTGTCGAGTGAACAACAGCCGGTTTCCTTTTTCGAACTACCAGAACCGGTGTAATCCCAGGTTTTCATGGTCATCCCAATTACCTCGTAGCCTTCTTCGTGCAGAAGCAAGGCTGCCAAAGAACTATCAATGCCACCACTCATGGCGACAAGCACTTTTCCTTTTTTGCTCATGGGATAATCAGGAAATGGAGCTGCGAACTTTGGCTGTGTACAACCGCAGAGCGGCCGTGAAATCGATTCCTTTGGCCGCCATTTCAGCCAGGATAAACTGGGCTGCCATCACATGGGTAAGCTGCTCACCTTCATCCGAACCTTCGACTTCAATTTCAGGTGCAGCTTCATTGAGAATGGCTTCTTCGGCCGCAACCAACTGATCCTGGCTGAAGGATTCAACCAGTTTTTTAATCACAGGAATTTTCATGGGATCAGTTCAGGTTTTCAATCATGGAAATGATGGCTTCCTCCTTGTTGGTGGCAGCCCCTTCGACAAGCTGATCTCCTTTAAACACGGCAAAAAATGGAAGATTATTTACACCGGCCAATTTCCGGGAGAGCTCATTTTCCTCTGCATTTACTTCCAGAAACTGCACCCCGGCAAAGCGTTCGTCATCTGAAAACCGACGAAATTTGGGGGCAATCAATTTGCAGCTTCCGCACCAGTCGGCATAGTACTTCACGACGGTTTTGGAATGGCTACGTAGCGCAGATTCAAAGTCTGCATCGGTGGCTTTAATAACTGACATATTTCTTTTTAAATTGTTTCTGACGAATACCATGCCAAACCGAAATCTGGCATGTTTTGTTTCTGAACCGGGTTACCTATGATTGAAAACGGGCTTTCTTTTTTCCAGAAAAGCACCGACTCCTTCCTTCATGTCCTCGGTTTCAAATGCTTTCTGAAAATTATCCGATTCTCTTTCAAAACCCCCTGCCGTTCCGGAATGCTCGATGGCTGAAAGTGCAAGACCAACAGAAACAGCTGATTTAAAGGACAATTTCTTTGCAAACTTCTCAATGAAGGCGACTCCAGCTTCCTGATCTTCCACCATAAAATCAGCAAGGCCCGCCTGTAAAGCAGTGTCTGCATCCAGATTCTCAGAAGTGAGAGTATAATAAATGGCCTTTCCTTTTCCAATCAGTGCAGCCATGCGTTGGGTTCCGCCATAACCTGGGATTAAGGCCAGATTTAATTCGGGCAAACCCATCACTGCCTTTTTTGTCACCACACGTATCTGGCAGGCAAGTGCCAGTTCCAGACCACCACCTAATGCATATCCATGGATCAAAGCCAGTGTCGGAATCGAAAGAGTGCTGAGTTTATCAAAGATGATCTGCCCATGGCGACTCAACTCCCGGGCCGCTGGACCTGAAAGATCAGAAAACTCCGTAATATCTGCCCCAGCTGCAAATGCTTTTTCTCCGGAACCTGTAATTACTAAAAGCCGGCTTGTTTCCGGTAGTGAGCCGGAAAGGACGGAATCCAGTTCTGAAAACACCTCGGCATTCAAGGCATTCAGTGCCTGAGGCCGGTTGATGGTAATCTGCGAATAATCGGTGTGGTGTGTGAGGACGATGCTGTTCATAAATCAGGTGTTTGAACCGGGTTTGCTCAGAATCTCAAGCCGGTTTCGTTCTTCTTTTGTAAGACTATTGATTCCTTTGTCCGAAATTTTATCGAGTAGGTAGTCCAGTTCTTCTTCTTTGGATATCTGCCTTTTACCAGTATCCATTTTCACCACCTTCCCTTTCTTCTCCGGATTCCGGATTGCCAGTGACCGGAAACGAAATCCTCCCTGAAGGTAACGCAAATACAGAATTCCGCCTAAAGCCCCTCCAAGATGTGCGATGTTTCCACCAGCGTTACCGTCCGGAATCTGAACAAATGAAATGAGGACAAATGCGATGGCTATGTACTTGAGGCGAACTGGTCCGAAAATAAACAGGTACAAAGTATAATTCGGCACCAGAAAAGCTGCACCACAAATAATTCCATAAACGGCTCCGGAAGCACCAAGAAGATTACGGTATTCAGGTTTCAGATTGAAAATCAGAAGGAAAAGCAACCCACCGGCCAAAGCACCATATAAATAGAAAAAAAGAATCTTCCGGGGCCCAAGAAAATCCTGAAGAATCCGCCCGAAGGTGTATAGCCCAATCATGTTGAACAGAAGGTGCATGATATTCTGATGCAGGAAGGCGTAGGTGAGCAATGTCCAGGGATGAAACAGAAACCGGATCGGGTCTGAAGACAGCTCCAGATTCTCTACCAGAAAATTCTGAACCGTTTGTGAACCCGAAAAATACCCGACCACATTAATGAATCCTATTACCACGAAAACCGCTATGTTGACAACCAGAAGCTGGATCACGCCATTCCGGTTGCTTTGAAAAGCAGAACGGATCTCGTTTGAAATTTCCTTCAACATGGTTTTTAGTAGTGGCGGGATTTGATTTTCCAGAAACGCATTATCAGGAATCCGATCAAAACACCTCCGATGTGTGTGGCGTGCGACACATGATCATTGGCAGAATTGCGGAACCCGGAATAAATTTCTATTGCCACAAATATACCAACGATTACCACAAGGCGAATGGGAATGGGAATAAAAAACAGATTGACTTCTCGGTTTGGATACATATATGTGAGCCCAAACATCAACCCAAAAACAGAACCAGATGCTCCCATTAGCAAATGTTGTTCGGTCTTGGCTTTCATTAATGACCGAACCAAAGCAGCTGCTCTCTGCCGCGTGAATTCTTCATGAGGAAAATTTTCAAAATCATCAAGAACCGGCAGAAACTGAGTTCCGTTTCCATCAAATTCATGGTATAAAAGACGCAGATCTGCCGGATCGAAACCATGTTCCATCATGGCCCTGGCGTGGTTTACAAACGGAACAATCTCAACAGCCTGAGCGAGACTGTACACAACCCCTGCGCCAATGGCCGTTCCCAGATAATACCAAAGGAATTTTTTCGGACCCAGCACTGATTCCAGCAAGGGTCCAATCATCACCAGACCTATCATATTGTACAATAGGTGATTGAAGTCCTGATGGAGAAATGCGTAGGTGAGAATTTGTGTCGGAATGAAACGGTCTGACAGGAAAAAGTGAAGTCCGAAATACTGATCAAACTGCCGGATGGCGATTTCTGCCATAAATCCGGAGCTGTGAATGATGGGAAGAAAAAACTTCGGAATGATGAACATCACCACATTGATAATCAACAGATTTTTCACAATGGGGGTCATCCGGAACATGGTCGGTGAGTGCGTAAGGTTGGTAATATGAGAGTGCAAAAATGGATAAAATCTACCTTCAAAAGATGAAGAAAGAGCTGGAAGGCAGAAAAAACTGACAACCGATTGCGTTATCAAACTACCTCTATTGTGTGCTTTCCCGTTTTGTCCGGATGGTGAGATTCCGGTTTTCGTATTTCCTGGGAACAATCAGAAAACCAAAAGCTTCACAAGAGTCTTTCGAATGCCGGCTGTGGTGAACATAGTGTGCATTGATCATTCGGTTTAAATAGGTGGTCCGCTTTCTGGGCCTCCATTTTATTCTCTGGTGAACGACAAAATCATGAAACACCAGATAGAAAATTCCATAAAGCAGGATTCCCAGGGCTACAGAAAATACATAGGGATTGTTGTAATGGATTCCCCACATAAAAAGGCCAATGGAAGGAATACTGAATACCACCCCAAACAGATCGTTTTTTTCAAGGATGTGATTGTGACGGGTGTGGTGAGATTTGTGCCAACTCCATAAAAACCCATGCATCACATACTTATGTGTCCACCAGGCCACAAATTCCCAGAAAAGGAACGTGGCGATTGTGATAGCAGAGCAGATTAGTAACAACAGGAAACCGGATTTCATAGGGGCTGCAATAATATCACAAAGCGAGCACTGCATCCCGAACCACTTCCATCAACCAGAGAGGTGTGGACGTGGCACCGCATATACCAACAGTTGCTCCCTGCCGGAACCATGTAACATTGAGGTCGGCAGCACTACTCACAAAATACGTTTCCGGATTTGACTCTTTGCAAACCTGGTACAAAACCTTTCCATTGCTGCTTTTCAATCCGCTCACAAAAAGGATGATGTTATATTTCCTGGCAAATTTCCTCAACTCGATATCTCGGTTGGATACCTGCCGGCAGATGGTATCATTGAGATCTACTTCAATTCCGTAATCGGTGAGGTGCTTGTGGATTTTGTAGAAACTTTCTGTGCTCTTGGTGGTCTGACTGTACAGAGATATTTTCTTTGGCATGGACGCCAGATCCAACTCTTCTATCGACTGAAAAACAGTGGCTTTCCCATTGGTTTGCCCCAGTAATCCCAGAACTTCTGCATGCCCGTGCTTTCCATAAATATACACATTTTCCTGTTTCTCAAACGTGTTCTTAATGCGGTTCTGAAGTTTTAAAACTACAGGACAGGAAGCGTCTATGAGTGAAATATTGTTTTCCAAAGCGATGCGGTAAGTCGAAGGTGGCTCACCGTGTGCCCGGATCAGTACTTTGGTATCCTTCAGATTTGCCAACTCTTCATGATCAATAATCCGCAGCCCCTTACGTTCCAGTCGGAGGACTTCTTCATCGTTGTGAACAATGTCACCAAGGCAATACAGAATTCCCTCTTCATCCAGAATCTCTTCTGCCATTTCGATGGCGTACACCACCCCGAAACAAAATCCTGAACCAGGGTCAATCGAAACAGACAAACCAAGTCTTGAATTGATGAAGGCTTTTTCATTTGAATTAACCAGCGACCGCCTGAAATCTGACGGTATAATGCTGTTTTGGGCAGTGATGGTCTTAAGCATGGTGGTATGAGTATGAATTGAACTGAAGCAGGTTCCGGACCAACAGTACCATTTTATGAAAATTGGTAATTCGGATCCGTTTGGTGAGAAGTTCTGATGGGTGGCTTCTCACAATTTTATGAAGGAGCCCTTTGTAGTAATTCAAAGCCAGCTGCACTCCTTTCCGTGAATTAACTGGCAGCCGATCGATTCCTTTCTGCGCTTCTTTGAACTCGTCTTCAATCTCTTTTTCAATAAGCCGCTTATCAGATTCTGAGAACCGGCTTATGTCCAAACCAGGAAAATACACTCTCTTCCTATCCACCAGATCGCTCCGGATGTCCCGAAGAAAATTAACCTTTTGAAAAGCGGAACCCAGTTTCCTGGCAGGTTCCACCAGTTCCAGAAACAAGGCTTCGTTATCCTGACAAAAAACTTTCAGGCACATCAGGCCTACTACTTCAGCTGAACCATAAATGTATTTTTCGTACAGGGCCTGATCATATTTCTGGTCAGTGAGATCCAGTTCCATAGAATACAGGAAGGCATCAATGTATTCGGGGCTAATGTTATACGTGTTCACTGTATCCTGAAACGCATGCAGCACGGGATTAAAGGAAATTCCTTTATGAATAGCCCGGAACGTTTCTTCCCGTAAAAGTCTGAGTTCCTCCACCGGATTTTTATCCTGATAGGTATCCACAATCTCGTCAGCCAGACGGACAAAGCCGTAAATCGAGAAGATGTCGTTCCGGATTTCCTTTCCCAAAAGGCGGATTCCCAATGAAAAAGACGTACTGTACCTTCTGGTAATCAGGGCACTGCACTCAATGCTGGTTTGGGTGTATAAATCTTTCATCTGGAAAAGTCTTTCAGAATTTCTTTGGCTACCACTTCACCGGAAATCAGACTGGGCGGAACTCCGGGTCCCGGAACCGTTAGCTGGCCGGTGAAATACAGGTTGGATACTTTTTTACTTCGGATGGAAGGTTTGAGGACAGCGGTCTGCATCAATGTATTGGCCAGACCATACGCATTGCCCTTTAATGAATGATAATCGGAAATGAAATTTCGGGCTCCGTAAGGCACTTTAAACATCAGTTTCTCCCGAATCGGGGTTCCGGTAAATCGTTCTGTTTTTTCAGCAATAAACTGAAAATAATGCTCCAGCCTGGAATCGTCTTCCAAAACGCCCGGGGCGGTCGGAATCAGAAAAAACAGGTTCTCTTTTCCTTCAGGAGCGATCGAATTATCTGTTATGGATGGGGCGGACAAATAAAACAGAGGTTTCTCCGGCCAACCCGGCTCATCATAAATTTTGCGGGCATGAACAGAAAAATCTTCATCAAAAAATAAGTTATGATGCTTCAGATTTTGTACCCGCTCCCCAAATCCGCAATAAAACAAAATGGATGAAGGTGCCAGAACCCGGCTGTTCCAATAAGATTCGGAGTAAGAACGCCATTGAGGCTCAAGAAGTGAGTTTTCAACATGTGCGTAGTCGGCATTGGCCAGAACCACAGTTGCATTGAGCGTTTTTGTCCTGGTTATGACAGTCTGAGCTTTGCCATTGGAACCGACTTCAATCCGTTTTACTTCTTCATTATACACAAATTCCACTCCCAACTTCTCCGCAACTGACACCATACCCTTGACAATTTGCGTCATGCCATGCATAGGATACCAGGTTCCCAGTTTGATATCGGCAAAGTTCATGAGGCTGTATAAAGCAGGGGTTTTTTCAGGGGTAGCTCCTAGGAATAAAACGGGGAACTCCAGAATTTTCAGAATTCTGGGGTGACGAAAAAACCGGCTCACATGCTTTTTAAAATCGGATAGGAGATCAAGTTGAAGGAGCCCTTTCAAAGTTGTCAGGTTCGCGAATTCGAGAATGGATTTGCTGGGTTTGAAAACCAGATTTCCAATGCCTTCCCGGTATTTGATTTCAGCTTCCTGAAGGAACCTTTCCAGGTTTCGGGCGGCACCTGGTTCCCATTTTTCGAATTCGGAGGCAAGTTGTTTCCAGTCGGCAGGTACATCAAAGTATTCTCCACCTTCAAAAAAAACACGATAGGAAGGATCCAATCGTGTTAAAGAATAAAA
>ERZ795056.2895-NODE-2895-length-18695-cov-47.570386_pt1 | contig 18695 bp, 13 predicted proteins | sample MGYA00375140_ERZ795056 | MGnify/ENA primary metagenome ERZ795056 (study PRJEB30185, sample SAMN05720227) | activated sludge metagenome | isolation source: Anaerobic digester | place: USA | collected 2015-03-09 ... | reverse complement strand
CAATTTCTTATAAGTCGACTTTAATCGAAATCGCTCCAGATACGCCGCCGAGCTGTCGTTCACACTAAAAGTTGAAAACTAAATGAGCGGCGAGACCCATGGTCGGCGGCGATAGCGGCCAGACTGATGCTCAGTACGTCACCGAAGACGCACGGAGACAGTCGCACAAAAGAAAAAGGGCTAGCCGAAGCTAACCCTTTGATTTTTATTGCTTTTACTTGCTGTCGAATCTACAAACTTCTTCGAATTCTGGTAGGACGTGGCGGGCTCGAACCGCCGACCAACGGATTAAAAGTCCGCTGCTCTACCAACTGAGCTAACGTCCCGAAGCCTTCAATTATAGCCACAAGTCCCACGATCCTGCAACTCGGCCGCGGCTGAACTTGAATGAATTGCCCGCCCACCGCAGCGACTCAGCCCATGCGCCGCTTAACAAAGCGCATGAGACCGCCCAGCACTGGCAGTTTTTCGTACAGCTCTTCGGCCGCATCCCAGTAGTCGCGATGAAAAGCCACCTTGCTGTTGGCATCCCAACGCAAATGCGATCCGCCACGAATGATCTGCGTTTTCTCTGGTTGAAAGCGCTTAATGCGAAACTGAAAATCCCACGCCAGAAACGCTTCGTCGCCCTGCTCAATGCGCGTATGAATCACGAAGCGCGGCTCATGCAGTCCGACATACATATGAGCGAATATGCGCTCGATATCGGCCACGCTTCGCACTTCATTAAACGGATCTTTGAAATAGGCATCGGGCGCGTAAAACTCGCGTAATCGCGGCACCGCGGCCTCGGTGATGCTTTCGAAGAAGGTAACGAGCGCGTCGAGGCGAGCGGTCATGATTTACAACCCAGTAGATTTCTTGATGAGCTTGAAATAGAGCTTGTACGGCAGTAGGCGCATCAGTTTCAGCTGCCGAGTAAACGCACGAGGAAAATCAATTTCGAACGCGCCAGCCTCATAGCCTTTAATCATTTCAGCCGCGGCCTCTTCTGGCTCAATGAGATGCGGCATCTTGAAATCGTTTTGCGCGGTCAACGGCGTCTTAACGAACCCTGGCGTCACCACCGAAACGCCGATGCCCTTTTCGCTCAAATCCAAGTAAAGCGTTTCGGCAAAATTAATCATCGCGGCTTTGGACGGCCCGTACACCAACGCTTTGGGCAATCCGCGATAGCCAGCGACCGAGGAGACGATGCTGACGTGACCGCTGCCTTGCCGCAAAAAATGTTGCGACAGTAAAGCGCTGGCATTCATTGCGCCATACACATTGGTTTGCATCATGTCGTGAATCGCCGCGTCGTCGAGTTCCCAGGCGCGAACGGCGCGATACGTGCCCGCCATCACGATACCGAGATCAAGTCCACCCCATGTCGAATCGATTTGTCCGAGCGCACGCTTCATCACTGCATTGTCGGCAATATCGAGTGGCAATTGCAGCGCGTTCGGCTTCGCGCCAAAGGCCCCGGCCAATACTTCCGCCCGCCGCGCCGACACCGCGACGCGCGCTCCCTTGGCTAGCAGCGCGTCAGCCAATGCTTTCCCAATGCCGGTGGACGCGCCAATGATCCACACGCGCTGGTTCGACCAATCGCGGATAGGTGGATTGAGCGAACTCATTGCTTGTAAAACGTGATGAGCACTTCACCGAAGCGAATGCCAAACTTGGAAAACGTCGCGCGGTTCATCATCACTTTATCGTCCAACTGCCACATCCAATCGTCGAAATCGACGTTGTACACCGAGCCATCGACCGGCAGCGCCAATACGTATTTCCAGTTCAGTGCGTTGCCGGAAGCCTCGCCTTGCGCTTCACCAACTACGTCGGCTGCCGTGCCAACATAGCGGTCGCCATTTTTGCGAATAGTCCAAACGCGCTTTTCTTTTTTTCCGTCGGAATAAGTGAAATCTTCGTCAAGCGTGCCAACGTCTCCCACCCACGTTCCCTTCATGTCAACGACCATGCGTCGAATCACTTTGCCAGACCGATCCTGCACGACCCCATGTGCGATCACGCGTCCGTTGAAATACTGTTTGAGGTCGAGCGCGGGTTTTTCTTGTGCATAGCTGCTAACCGGAACGGAGCCGCAACCAGCGATTGCAGCCACGAGCAGCAGCGACAGAAACAAGGCGAAGAGACGTTTCATGGTGTTGGACTTTCAGCAGAAAAATTGGGACGGCATCAAAGGCGATGACGAAGGCGTAACAACAAAGCGAGCGCCAATAATTTCAAGGCACAGGGGATCAGCGCATACGCAGTGGTCAGCGCGGCCAGATTCGAACTCGGATCGGCAGCGCGATAGCCGAACGCGCCGACCAACGGTAACGCCAACCCCGCCGCTAGCGCCAGATTGGCCTTGGTCACCAACGCCCACAGGCCAAAATAGCTGCCAGCGCCGTGCTGGACGGTTTGCTTTTTGTTGGCATCAATCGTGTCGGCCAAAATCGATGGTGGCAGCGCGAGATCGGCGCCCAGTGCAATGCCGCTGGCAATGCAGACGACCAGGAAGGGGATGCGGTCACCCGCACCAAACGTGGCCGCCGAACAAAACGCGACTATCGCGGTCAGCATGCCGATAGCCCACGCACTTTGCTTGCCGTAGCGACGCGCTAGCGCAGTCCACACTGGCATCGCTAGCGCGCCCGCTAGAAAATAGGCGACAAGAAAAACAGGCTCCCAGTCGCGTGCTTGAAGTACGTCGTCTATAAAGAAAAGCAGCAAAGTGGCGGGGATCGCTGACGCAATGCCGTTGATTGCAAACACAACCAGAAGCCATGCAAAGCGGTGATCACGTAGCACGCTAAGGAGCGCACCGGTGGGCGCTGCGGCAATCTTCTCATCGCGCAACGGACGCAAGCACGCCAACGCCCCCACTAGCGCGAAAGCAAACACCCAAGCGAAGCGTGACAAACCGTCCGCGTTGTTCGCGGCAAGCGCAGAAGGCAAGGCTGCTGCCAAGAGTACGCCGCTCAGACCGACGGCCTCACGGGTGGCAGTCACTGTGGTTCGCGAGCTCGGCGTTTTGGGTAGTTCGGAACCCCACGCGCCGTACGCAATCGTGGCTAGGCTGAATCCAAAGTAGACCAGCAGTAATGATCCGGTCAGCCACAGCCACAACGCGAACGGTGAGGCTGCGGGATTAAGCAGTGCGAGCATGCCGACTAACAGCGCGATAGACGCGATCAGGCAGGCAGTAAATCGGGACTGCATACGATCTGCCCATCGCCCCAGCCAAGGGTCAACTAATGCGTCCAGCGAACGTAAGGCCAGCAGGAGCCCGCCGAGCAACCCAAGCGACAAACCAAACTCGGCGTAGAGCTTAGGTACGTGCACATAAATCGGCAGCGCTGCCATCGCAAGCGGCGCGGCGAACACGCTGTAGCGCAGAAGCTCTGAGCGACTGACGTCCTGAGCTTCGCGCTTTCTGGTCACTGCGCTTTTCCGAGCAGCCGATCGCGCATACGCGGTTGCGACGATTTCTCGCTTAACCAAATGCCGAAAAAGGCATCCGTAAACGCCGGATCGGCAATCTCGCCTCGATACGCACCGTTGTAGAAAAATTTGGCGCTACGACTCTGGGTCACTACGCCCGTCAAGCGATCGCCCTCTTTCACGTCCGCGAACACGCGCTGCATTTCGGCTATCCATTTGCCGTAAACGCCATCGTGCCCAACGCCCTGTCCACGCATTTCATCCACGCTTCGCTCCGCGAGTTGTTTTGCGGAAAAGTTGCGTAGATAGTGCAAGTCAAGCACGTGCGGCTTGCTGCGGTCAAACGGCGCACCGTGGGGCGTCCACAGGTATGCGTTGTAAATTTGAAAGCCAAAAATGCGAAGCAGCCCTCCGCCCAAAGCCTTCAGCGGTGGCGCGTCTTCGATGGCAGCCTTCGGCAACGGCGGCGCGGTGACCACCGAACCATCACTCGAATTTTGCGCGTAGGCGGATGCAAACGGCAGCGAAAGTGCCAAAGCGATGCAGCGCCGTCGATGCGTGAAGAAGCGATTAGTCATGAGCTTGATGAGTGAGTGTGTACTGAGCCACGTTAGTACTCCCGGCCTCGAATCCAGCAATGCAATAGGCCATGTAAAAGCGCCACAGTTTGATGAATTGCGCGGAGAAGCCTTGCTCAGAAATCGTCTCGTGCGCCACATCAAAAGTGTGCAGCCAGCGACGCAAAGTCTCAGCGTAGTCCTGGCCAAATTCAAATTTGACTGGGACCGCTAACTTCGCTTGTGCCGCACCGGCAAAGAAACGCTCGGGCGAGGGCAGCATACCGCCGGGGAAAATGTATTGCTGAATGAAATCACTGGTTGATGCGTATTGCTCGAAGCGCGACTCATCGATGGTGATGACCTGAACGCAGGCGCGCGCGCCAGGCTTGAGTGCGCTCTGCACAGCCTTGAAAAAGCTAGCCCAGTATTTTTGTCCCACCGCTTCAAACATTTCGATGGAGGCGACGCCGTCAAATTGCGCGCCCAGACGTTTTGCAACGTCTCGATAATCACAAAGCTCTAAGCGCACGAGCGACTGCAGCCCCGCTCGCGCAATGCGCTCGCGCGCATATTCGAGTTGCGAAGATGAGAGCGTGATGCCTGTGACGCGCACACCGCGCGTCTTGGCAGCATGCTCCGCAAAACCGCCCCAGCCGCATCCAATTTCAAGAATGTGACCGCTAGCGGGTGGGTTAATTTCGTTGAGAATGCGCTCGTACTTTGCGGTTTGAGCAACGTCCAACGGCACATCGCGATCACGTTCAAATAATGCTGATGAATAAGTCATCGTCGCATCAAGCCACACGCGATAGAACGCGTTGCCTAAATCGTAATGCGCCTCAATATTTTTCTTCGCTTGCTTGCGACTGTTGGCGCGCAGAATGTGGCGTAGTCGAAATAGCCACCCCTTCCAGCCGCGCCCGTAGAACGCGGGCATCAACTCGTTCTGATTGCGCGCAAGGAGCGTCAGCAGCGCTGGCAAATCAGGCGTGTCCCACAAACCGTTGAAATAACCCTCACCGAAGGCAACATCGCCACCGGTCAACACCTGCGAACAAATAGCCAGATCGCGAATGTCCAAATGCGCATGAATGCCTTGACCATCTTGGCCAAATTCATGTTGTGATCGATCCGGCAACGTGACCGTCAGTCGACCGTGGCGCAGGTTGGGCAGTAGCTTGAAAAGCACGCGGGCGGCCATCGGCAACGATGCGGATTGGCGTGGTGCGTTGGTGACGTAATTGTGTGTGATGCTCATGAACGTGAAATACCTGTCATGTGGGATCGAAGTTTTCCGAAGAAAGGAACGCGCTTGACAAGCAATCTAAGCGCGTGCCAATGGATGCGCGCAACCACCGCGAGCGATTGCAGCGGGAAGCGCAGAGCTGCGCGGCGAAGCGCTGCACGAGTGAGCGGCTGCGCGGTACCCGAGATGTGCGTATGTAAAAGCGTGCGAGTGTTGTCGTCGGCATTGACGTCCGCATAGCCATCTTCTGCGTAGTCAATGCGCGCCAGCCAGCGATCCTCGCTAAAGTGAAAGCGAAAGCGATAGCCACCTTTCACTTCATTAAACGGTGAAACATGAAGTTGCTTGGTTGCCGTAAGCCATTGGCCGGACTCAATCGCAGCGCCGTCCTGGTTTATCAACAGATAGCGGTGAGATTGGCCGAAGGTGTTATTGACTTCAACCAACACTGCGAATACGTCGCCGCTGGTCTTTGAGCACACCCAGAAGCTCACCGGGTTGAACACGTATCCGAACATACGCGGAAACGTGTGCAGCGAAACATCGGGCTGATCACCTTTAGCAATGACGCCTTCGTCATGCAACAGTTGGGTGATCCACGCGAGCAACGAGCTGCCATCGCGCGCGCCGTGATCGCGCTCTCTAAAAGAAATCAATCCGCGTCGATTTACTGCTATTTGCTCGCCCACCTTGGCAAGCTCATTCAACGGAATGCGCAGACAAAACAGCGGGTACGTAAAGCGATGTGACGTGGGGCGAAATCGTTCGTGTGCCACGCTGCCTATGATGATGGCGGCGGTGCTCACGCTGCTGCGAACCTTTCGTTGTTGTGAGAATCGTTGGCTGCATTCGCGGCGCTTATGCGACGCACTACATTCAATGCGCTGAGCAGTCCATCTTCGTGAAATCCATTTGCGAGCCAAGCACCCGCGAACCATGTTCGGTTCTGACCTTGAAGCCCCTCTATTTCCCGTTGCGCCGCAATCGCTGCGCGATTTAGAAGCGGATGCGAGTATTCAAATTCAGCCAACACGGTCGAGGATGCCGGGGCGTTGGGGGGGTTGAGCGTTTCGAAAAGTGGCGTCGTAAACGGTAACGGTTGGAGCTGATTCATCCAGTATGTCAGCGCTACAGGTCGCGCATTGTCGGCATCATTCACTTGCAAGTAGTTCCACGCGGACCACGCGGCACGTCGTTTGGGCATGAGCGACGCATCGGTGTGCAACACACACCGATTGGGTTGGTAGCGAATGGCGGATAGTGCGTTTCGTTCTGCATGCGTTGGCTTCGCGAGCAAGCTCAACGCCTGATCGCTATGGCACGCTAGCACCACCTCATCAAACTGCTCGCGCCCCGAGCCACTGTGTACATCAACGCCCGCAGCGGAACGTTCTATTCGTTCTACAGGAGCGGAAATTCGTGCGTCTTGGAGTCGCGACACAATGCGTTCGACGTAGGTTTTCGCCCCGCCGCGTACGGTCATCCACTGCGGGCGATTGGTCACAGCGAGCAGGCCGTGGTTATGGCAAAAACGTAGCAACATCGGCAGCTCAAAATCGAGCACGTCGCCACGCGGACTCGACCAAATGGATCCAACCATTGGCCACAGATACCAGTCGAATAGCGCGGGCGAAAATTTGTGGGCCGCTAAAAACTCACGCAATGAAATCGCTGGCGCGGAATCATTCACAGCCATGGCCGTCGCGACGCGATTGAAGCGAATAATGTCAGCGAGGAAGCGAAGAAACTTCGGTTTCAGCGCATTCGCAGGTTGTGCGAATAGCGACAGAAAATTCGTACCCGACCATTCGATATCGTCCTTCTCTGCACGAACTGCGAACGACATATCGCTCGGCGCTAGGTCAACCTCAAGCTCGGCGAATAGGCGCAGGAGATTCGGGTAGGTGCGGTCGTTGCAGACGAGAAATCCAGTATCAACCGGCGCGTTGAGCCCGTCGAGGGTAACGTCGACCGTGTGAGTATGCCCGCCGAAATAGTCAGCAGCTTCAAACAACGTGACCGCGTGTCCGTCGCGCTCAAGGTAGTGAGCCGCGCCGAGACCCGAAATGCCTGCGCCGATGACGGCGATACGCATATGTGCTCCGAGACGTACGAGTGGCGTGAACTCACTGTACGCGTTGGCGGCGCTTTTGGTTTTGTATGCGCCTGCCGATGCTCCCTGATGCTGTACGGTGTATCGCTATCGCCTATGAGGCGGGTAGTCTGCCTCGGCCATAAATTTCGGCGTAGGCCGAGTGGTTGTGAATCGATTCGAAATTTTCGCTAGCGACCATGAAGTCGCCCACGTCGGCGTCATTTCGGCACGCCAACGCGATGTCACGCACCAAATCTTCGACGAATTTTGGATTGTCGTAGGCGCGTTCGGTCACAAATTTTTCATCGGCACGCTTGAGCACGCCATACACTTCGGACGACGCCTCGCGCTCTGCAATGTCGATCAGCGCGTCGATCGATAGCGTGGGTGAAGCCTCCGCGCGAATGGTGATGTGGGAGCGTTGATTGTGCGCTCCGTAGTCAGAGATTTTCTTCGAGCATGGGCACAAGCTGGTGACCGGCGCTACCACTTCAATCGTGAACGTCGTCCCCCGCGCTGCGGTGGTCTCGGCGATGAGTTTTACATCGCAATCGATCAAACTCTCCACTCCGGAGACCGGTGCGGCCTTGCGACGAAAGTACGGGAAGGCCATTTCTAGATACGCGCTATCTGCCTCGAGGCGCTGGCGCATCAGCGATTCCATCCGAAGGAAACTCTTAGATTCCAACGGCGCGCGCTGCTCATCAAGCAATTGAATGAACCGCGACATGTGAGTGCCCTTAACGTGCTCAGGCAAACCGACATACATGGCTAATGTCGCCACAGTCCCCTGAGCAGAGCCGTTGCCCGCCACAATTTGCATCGGATAACGCAATGCCTTCACTCCCACTCGCTGAATCGGCAAATGGCGTGCATCGGGCGACGACTGCGTGTCCTCTAGTGTTTGGGCGGATACGGATACTGCGGGGTGCAGCGCTCGGTCAAAGGCATTCATCGGTCAATTTTAGAGCTTGCGGATTACCTCTCGCGCGACCGCGCAAGTGGGACCTCAATCTTTTGAGTGAGCTTGGCACTTTGGGGCTCCACCGCACTTTCAAAGCTCTCGACGCGCTTTCCGCTTCGATCAATCAGATATTTGTGGAAATTCCAACGTGGCACAGCCCCGCTGGCCGCCGATAAACCAGCGAAAACGGGATCTTTGGTTAGCGGCTGCACTTCAATCTTGCCGAAAACCGGGAACGTTACGCCGTAATTGGCTTGACAAAACTCAGCGATCTTTTTGTTGCTACCTGGCTCTTGTCCACCGAACGCATTAGACGGAAAGCCCAACACGACCAATCCCTGCGCGGCATATTTTTTGTGCAGCGCTTGCAGTCCTTCGTACTGCCCGGTGTATCCGCACTCGCTAGCGGTGTTGACGATCAGCACGACCCGCCCCGCATACTGACAAAGTGTTTGCGGCTTGCCACCCGTGAGCATCTCAACCTGGTGATTGAGCACTGCCGGACAGGTATCGGCAGCAACCGCATTCGCGGACGCGAGGAGCGCAAACGCCGAAAACAGGGTTGGACGGAAAATAGATTGGACCTTCATGTCCTAGACAATACCACGGTCATAGCCTAGACTGCACGTTGGTTTCCCCCTACCCACCGCAAGTAGTCCCAACCGACCACGCCATGACCGACTTTATCGATGCCACCGTCGCAACTCGCAGCGCCAACCATCTTTCGATAAGCGCCGTCGAGCGCGATACCGGGTTGTCTAAGGACGTGCTACGTGTATGGGAGCGTCGCTATGGCTTTCCGTTGCCTGAGCGAGATGAGAACGACGAGCGGCAATATCCGATGTCGCAGGTGGAGCGCTTACGCGCGATCAAACGCTTGATGGACAGTGGGCACCGGCCAGGCAAACTTCTGGGCCTGAACGAGACTGAACTCGCCGCGCTCACGGCCCAGCATTCGCGCCCGCACCGTGCCGGAGAAGAACAAGCAGAGACGTTGCCACAACAAGCCGTAACGGCATTGCGTGACGGGAGTCTTGTGCGCTTGCGTGGCCTGCTGAGCAAAAGTCTGTTGAAAGAGGGCTTGCAAGTGTTCGTGACGGAGACGGTGGCGCCGCTCAATCGCACGATCGCCGAAGCCTGCACACGTGGGACGTTGGCCGCGTTCCAAGAGCGCGCCTACGTCGAACAACTCACTCAGGTCTTGCGCGGCGCACTCCTCAGCGTGCCGTTCGCCCATGACGCGCCGCGCATGCTGCTGGCGACACTGCCGAACGAAACGCATGCGTTAGGCTTGTTGATGGTGGAGGCGCTGTTATTGCCGGAAGGCGTTGCGTGCGTGTCGCTCGGCACACAAGTGCCGATTCCTGATATTGCAGCGGCGGCGGCGGCGTTTGACGCAGACATTGTGGTGCTCCCGTTCTCTGCATCATTCAGCGCTAAACAGGCGATCGCAAGCTTGGAAGCATTGCGGGGACTTTTGCCTAGCCACGTGCCTGTGTGGGCGGGCGGCGAACTCATACGGCGCGTCCGGCGCGACATTCCGGGCGTGACACCCACCGGGGCGCTGGCCGACAAACTTGCGGCGTTACGCCAATGGCGAGTTGAGCGCGCGGGCCAGACTCAACGTAAACAACCTACTTAGCGATTATCTTGAGCTTTAAAGGAAACAAGGCGTCGCTACCGTCAAAGATTTGCGTGGTGTGTGGGCGCGAGATGGTGTGGCGCAAGTCCTGGGCGAAGAATTGGCGCGACGTGAAGTTCTGCTCGGATCGATGTCGGAGCGATACGGCGCAAGCGCGTTCGTTGGCGAACGGTTCACACCAAACCAAGTGACGCCGTGCAGACAACTGGTCGTTGTGCTCGGCGACCAACTCAACCACGACTCGGCTGCGTTTGACGGCTTCGATCCGTCGCTTGATCGCATAGTGATGATTGAGGCGCGCGATGAATCGACGCATGTGTGGTCGCACAAGGCTCGCACCGCCTTGTTTCTTTCTTCCATGCGCCATTTCGCGGCCGAACTTGTGGCAATGGGTATGGTGGTGGAATATCGCCGATTGGGCGAACACAATGATGTGTCGCTCCAAGCGGGTTGGCTTGCGGTGCTCGCCGCTCACTCGCCAGCATGCGTCGTATGTGTTGAGCCCGGTGATCTGCGTGTTTGGCAGGCGCTCAATGAAGTTGCAACGCAAGCCGACGTCGCACTGGACATCCGCGCAGATCGGCATTTCATGTGTTCACGTGAGGCGTTTGCTGCGTGGGCCGGCGACAGCAAAACCCTGCGCTTGGAAAACTTCTATCGCAAGATGCGACGCGAACACCAGGTATTGATGCAGCCAGGAAGTTCGACTGAACCGCTCGGCGGTCAGTGGAATTTCGATGGCGAGAATCGGAAGAGTTTCGGCCGCCTAGGTCCGGGATTTTTGCCAGAAGTTCCCCGGTTCGAGCCAGACGCGATCACGCGTGAAGTGTTCGCTTTGGTCGAGCATGAATTTTCGGAGCATCCCGGATCGTTGACGCAATTCAACTGGCCGGTAACGCGCGACGAAGCGCTAGTTGCGTTGCGCAGCTTTGTCGAGGACCGCTTGGATGCGTTTGGTCCGTATCAGGACGCGATGTGGACGAATATGCCGTTTGGCTGGCACTCCCTGCTGTCGACGTCGCTAAATCTCAAACTACTCAGTCCACGCGAAGTGATTCATGGGGCAGAGGCGGCGCTGCAAGCCCGATCATTCGATTTAGCGTGCGTCGAAGGGTTTATTCGGCAAATTTTGGGCTGGCGCGAATTCGTTCGCGGTGTCTATTTCCTCGATATGCCTGCGCTCAAAACCGATAACCACTTTAAGCACTGTAACGCGTTACCTACGTGGTATTGGACGGGCGACACGCAGATGAATTGCCTGCGTGAATGCATCAGTCAAACGCTAGAGCACGGCTACGCGCATCACATTCAACGGCTGATGATTACCGGTATGTTTGGCGTGATCGCGGAGATCTTGCCGCAGTCGATGTGTGACTGGTATCTCGCCGTCTACGTTGACGCGGTAGAGTGGGTAGAGTTGCCCAACACTGCTGGTATGGCGCTCTTTGCCAACGACGGGCGCTTCACCAGCAAGCCCTACATCGCGAGTGGGGCGTATGTGAAGCGCATGAGCAATTATTGTGACGGTTGCCGCTATCAACCCGAGGTTAAATCAGGTGCAAACGCCTGCCCGATGACAACGCTGTATTGGCATTTCTTGGACAAACATGAACGCAGCTTCGCGGCCAATCCACGTACGGCAATGATGGTGAAGAACTTGGCGCGACAGAGCCCCGACGAGCGCGCTGCGATTCGCGTTGAGGCTGCACGCATGCTGTCCGATCTCAATGCTCTGTGAATTCTTGATGACCCGCGTTGCGTACGGCGGTTTCGAAGCTTAACGGCTCAGCCAATCCGGGGAAAACCAACGGCGCTGCATTGTGCGTATGCAGATAAAATTGCTTCTTGTTCGCTTCACGTGTTCGGCGCCGGTTTTCGCGTGGCACCGCACTTCGATATCAAGGCTGTCATGCTCTACGCTGAATTATTCAAAGATCTCGAAACTGTTCGCTGGAGCATGGCAACAGACGTGCCGTGGGATTCATTTGACGCAACCAAGCTCTCCGAAGAGCAAGCGCAAACCATTCGCTTGAACGCAATCACGGAATGGTCAGCGCTGCCGGCCACCGAAATGTTCTTGCGCGACAACCGCAACGACAGCGATTTTTCGGCGTTTATGTCGATCTGGTTTTACGAAGAGCAGAAGCACTCGCTGGTGCTGATGGAGTATCTCAAGCGCTTCCGGCCGGACTTAGTTCCAACTGAGGCGGAGCTACACAACGTGCGCTTTGAGTTTGACCCGGCGCCTCCTCTCGAAACGCTGATGATGCATTTCTGCGGCGAAATTCGGCTCAATCATTGGTATCGCTGCGCGGGCGAATGGCATACCGAGCCGTTGATAAAACACATCTATGGTTTGATTGCCAAAGACGAAGCTCGTCACGCCGGAGCCTATTTGAAATATTTGAAGCAAGCGATTTCGCGGGCTGCGGTTGATAAGGTCAACGAGGTCAAGGCGGGCTTTGCGAAATTGGGATTCCTGATGGCGGCGAGTGGTCGTGCAGGGAAACCGTTGCACCCGACCAATCTGCATGTGAACCAGGCTATGTTCCCGAACGACACGGTGCAAAGCAAGTTGCCAGACCCTGAGTGGCTTGAGCGTTGGCTCGACACGCAGATCAACTTCGACAAAGAATGGGAAGGCAAGGTCGTGAAAATGATTCTGCACAACCTGTCGAGTTTGTTCGGCAAGAGCTTGGAGAGCCTCAGCGACTTGAACAAATACCGCAAATCGCTGCTGGTCGTGTAGTCCGCGACGTCGTGGCGATTGCGTGCCACGCACGCGTCACGTCTGCCTGTATGGCTTTTTAGCCGCAACGACTGATGTACGGTCGTTTTAAGGCGATATTTCTTGATGTCGACTAATTGATATTTGTGCCGTAAACGACCAGCTGGCAGTCGCTAGAGCCAAAAAGCTGTAATCGATGTTCGCCGGTGCGGCGAAGCCCTCATGGCGCGATGCGGTGGTGGCTCAATGAACGATAATTCACACCGAAGTCGGCTGGGCAGTCGCCGGTCACGTAAGTGACGGGAGGAAGGTCCGGGCTCCGAAGAGCAGGGTAACGGCTAACAGCCGTCCGCCGTGAGGCGAGGACTAGGGCCACAGAGACGAGCGTATTTAGTTACGGTGAAACGCGGCAACCTCTACCCGGAGCAATATCAAATAGGCATGCGCAGTGAGCGAGCAATCGCTCACCCAAGGCGGCTCGTTGGAGCATGCGGGTAGGTAGCTTGAGGCGTGCGGCAACGTACGTCCTAGAGGAATGACCGCCACGCGCGAGGGGCAACCCAAGCACGAACAGAACCCGGCCTACAGGCCGACTTCACTCTTTCTTCGTTTTAGGCGCGGTCGCGGGAATGAGTGCGCTGTGGCGTGTAAGCCACAGCGACTCGGAAGGCCGACGCCTAGGTCGGTTTACCTGCGTATTGCGCAACCAGGGCCATCAGCTCTTCGTCTTGATACGGCTTACCCACGTACTCATTCACGCCCAACTCGCGCGCGTGGTTGCGGTGTTTTTCCGCCGTGCGCGAGGTGATCATGATGATAGGAATGTGGTTCTGACGGTTGTCGGCTTTAATCGTTTTCGCGAACTCAAAGCCGTCCATGCGTGGCATTTCGATGTCCAGCAGAATCACGTCGGGATTGTTGTCCGCCAACACCTGCAGCGCGTCCAGCCCGTCTTTGGCGGTAAGTGCGCGGTAGCCCTCACGCTCCAAAAGGCGCGTGGTGATCTTACGTACAGTGAGTGAGTCGTCAACAACGAGCACAAGCGGCTTATGCGGCGCCGTCGCGACGGTTGGCCGTAGCAACGGCAGCACCACCGCCTCGGTCAGCGCTGCGGGCGCTGGAGTCGCAGGCGGCGCAAGCAGAACGCGGCTATCGGGTCGCTCGAATGCTATGACATTGGCTTCGGCTTGCGCCTCAAAAGCTTCATCAACGGCGCCAGCGACCGTTGCATCAGGATTGGCAGCAAGCTGAGTTGCCGTCCCCTCATCAGGAACAACTGACTCAACCAGATGTTCCTGCAGCCCGATTGGCGCAGCAACCGCAACGGGTTCCACAGGCACAGCGCGGCGAACCGCCTCGGCCTCTTGTGTGATGATGAGGTTAATCGGATTGAGCAGCAGCGTGATAGTGCCGTTAGCCAATACGGTGAGGCCCGCAAGGCCCGGCACGCGAGCAAGCTGCGGACCATATGGTTTTGCAACGACCTCTTGATTACTGATGATGCGATCCACCTCGACGGCGGCCATTGTGTCGCCGGCGCGCAGAATCATCACCGGCGAAGTTCGCTCGACCGACACATCGAACGGAACCCGCACGAGCGCGCCGAGCGCGCGATACGGCAACGATTTCCCCGCATGCTCGAAAGTGCCGGACTCGACGGCGGCGATTCGCTCCTTCTTGGGAATCTGGCGCACTTGATCAACGATGGACGACGGGATGCCAAAGGTTGACTTGCCGACGGCAACGAGCAACACCTGTGTGACCGCGAGCGTCAGCGGCACGGACAACGTAAACGTCGTGCCCCTGCCTTTTTCAGTGTTGACTTCAACGCGTCCGCCCAGAGCGGCGACTTCGTTGCGCACAACGTCCATGCCCACGCCACGGCCTGCGACAGCAGTGATTTGATCGGCCGTTGAGAATCCGGATTGGAAAATGAATTCTAGGAGTTGGGTGTCGGAGACGTTTTCGTTGTTGTCGATCAAACCCTGTGCAACCGCGCGCGAACGCACCTTGTCGAGCGGAATACCGCCGCCGTCATCCGCGAGCGAGATGGCAACCTCGTTGCCCTGCTGGCGTACGGTGAGCGTTAACTCACCGGTATCCGACTTATGCTGCGCTTGACGAATACTCTCCGCTTCAATGCCGTGCGCCAACGCGTTGCGAACCAGATGTTCGAGTACAGGGGCAAGGCGCTCCAGCACGCTACGGTCAATTTCGATACGCCCGCCGCGAATGTCCAAGTTGGCGCGCTTCTTAAGTTCTTTCGCGGTTTGCCTAAGCACGCGGTAGAGGCGATCCGAAACGTTCGAGAACGGAACCGTACGCAGCGTTTGCAGGCGCAGCTGCACAGAACGCGAAAGGCGCGTTTGAGTTGAGAGCGCATTGTCCGCGTCGGCCAGATTTTTGAGTAAGCTTTGCTGCACCGTTGCGACGTCGTTCACGCCCTCGGCCAACCCTCGCGTCAATTCTTGGAAGCGCGTGTAGCGGTCAAATTCGAGTGGATCGAATTGCGATTCCTGATCGAGGCGCGATTGAATTTGCGATTCGCCTTGAATCTCGATTTCGCGTAACTGGCCGCGAAGGCGGACGACCGATGCGGTCAAATCCAGCAGTCCGGATTTGAGGTTGCGCATTTCGGCCTCGATACGTGATCGATGAATCGAAATTTCGCCAGCCTCGTCTGAGAGTTGTTCGACCGCATCGCTGCGCACCCGCAAGAAGCCAGCAGACGCTGCGTCGGACAGTGCAGAGGACGTGGCAGCAGTTGCGCCAGCAAGTGGCTGGCGGATAGCCAACTGTTGCGCCATTTCCGTCAGCGTTTGTGCTGGGACTACTGAGGTCGAAGTGGCCGGCGCTGCGGTCTCGTGCAAGGCGGTCGTTTGCTCGTCAGCCTTGATGGCTGGCGCAACCACCGGTTCACTTGGCGTGTCGGGAACCGCGGCTGGCGCGAAGCGCGGCAATACGCTATCGCGTTCTCCGCGAGTTAGCCGCTCAAGTAGAAACGCGATATCGTCGAGGTGTTCGTCAAAGCTATCAAAGCGCGAGATGTTCGGCGCACCGGACGTGTCTAGCAAACTGGTTTCAAAAATGTGCGCCAATTCCCCTAGACGCATCGCGCCTGCCATGCGCGCGCTTCCCTTCAGAGTGTGCAGCGTGCGTTTGAGGCCTTCTGCATGCGCACCGTTATGCACATCTTTACGCCAAAGCGCTACCGCGTCGCTTGCGCGCGGGTAGAGATCCTGCGCTTCTTCAAGGAAGATGGGCAAAACCTGTGCGTCAAGGTCGTCGTGCACCTCTACAAGCGGGTCGTCCAGTGAGATGGTCGCAAATCGCTGTGCTGCGAGATTGGGAGCGGCAAATTCCGGACTGTTGACATCGCGGCGCAACGTAGCCGACGACGCAATCACAGCACTAACGGTAGCCGCTGCTACGGCAGCGAGAGGAAGAACCGATGCCGCACCAGGTGGGGGCGCGGTCACGGCAGTCTGCACTGGCTGACCCGTTGTTAAAGGCGCCGCTGGTGTGAGCGTAACTGGTTCAAAGTGATCGGCCTCAGCAACAGTTTGTGCAGGCTCTTCGGCTCCTTGTGCGGGCATCGTCTCATCGACAACTGCATGCTCGGAGGACAGGAGTGGCGACTCAACACTACCTGCGTTTACGCCGTTCGGCGGCACAATGGCAGGCTCAACTGTCATAGCCTCACCAGCGATCTTCGGAGCTGCCGCAACGTCGGCAACACCCGGAGATACTGACGCGGCAGCCATATCAGCCGCATCGAGAGGCGTGATTTCCGGGCTCGGCACAGGCGCATCGAAGGCCAATGCAGGGGGAAGTGGCGCCAAATTTTGGTCACTCAACGAAAGCGCGGTCTCCTCAGCCTTGGTCTGCTCCAGCAGTTCGACTTCCACGCCAGGCACATCGCTGCCGGTTTCAGCAATGATTGCGTAAAGCAAAATGCGGCCTCGCTCCAGCTCTCCGTGCTCTTCTGCGGAAAGCGGCGAACGTGCTTGTAGGCGCAACGTCAACGTGCGCAAGCACTGCACGGCGGAGGATAGCGCGCTAAGCGTCGTGGAGGTACGACCTGCGCGCCGAACAGCCATGAGCGAAGTTTCAACCAACCCCGCGAAGTCACCAATTTCGAGGAAGCCAGCGGTGCGGTGAATGCCGCACAAAGTATGGCTAGCCCTTACCATCGCATCACTCGGCGGGAGGGATGTGTCGAATTGCATCAACATGAGCTCATACTCAAGCGTTTGCAAATGCACTCGGCTTTCGTCCGTCAGAATCGAAAATAACGCTTTTGAAACCGACACCCCGAGAATATTCAGGTCGTCATCCTGCGCGTCAAAGCCCCCCATGAAGTCGTGCATCGACACTTCTTCGACTTCAATCGCTGGCAGCGCGGACAAGGCCGCGTTGACGGTCGGCGGAACAGCTGGGCCTCCAGACTCCGAAATGGCGACTATAGGCGCTGTTGACTGCACGGGTGCGTCAGCGATCATGGCGTGAGCGTGGGCGCAGCGCTCGATCAGGTCGTCAAAGACTGTAACGTCCACGTCGGCCTCATGGTCGCGACGAAGAACGTCTATCCACGCCTCAAATTCATGCGAAGCAGACGCGATCAACGCAACCTCTGGCTCGCTCAACGCTCGCTCAGCCTCGATGGCGTGATTGAGCGCCCGCTCAACTCTCCAAGCGGCTTCCGCTAGGTCAATCTGACCGACCATGCGGCCACTACCCTTGAGCGTATGAAATGCGCGGCGCGTGTCCACCAGTAAATCGCGACGACCGCGGTCTCGCTCAAGATCAACGAGGTTACTTTGAACGGCAGCAATAACCTCGGTGGCTTCTTCAACAAAAATTTCAAGAAGCGCGGTGTCGCGCTCCTCTGGTTTTGAGTCAACAAGCCGCGTAGTCTCGGCTGAGGTTGGAGGAGTTTGTGTTGCGTTTCCTGCGACAGCGGCGAGCGCTGCACTGAGTGTTGCGCCCTCCGTATCGCCACGGTCCAGAAGGCGAAGCGCCTCGTTCGATGCGGCAGACAGTCCCGGATCCGACAACAATTCTGCGTCTTGGCGGACCCCTTGCAGCGTTGTGCGAAGAGAGTCACGAAGATCCGCAATGTCAGGCTGCCCACCTACGGCGCGGGCGAGTGGGCGAAGTTTGCGCTGATGCTCTGCGAGAGAAGCTTCGACGCTATCTTCCTCGATAACAGACGTATCCGTCTCGCCAAAAAATCGACGTTTGAGGCCAGCTAACACCTCGTCGGCGTCACGGTCTCGACGCTCGCGAACGTCCACGTAAAAACTCAAACCGGCCAGCACATCGGCAAGAGAATCGATGTCTTGCGCACTCAGCGCCGCGTCGACTTTAACGGCATCGATCAAACCCTCGGACGTTTTAGTCAGCAGCTCGTTGGCGTCATTCCAGCCCAGCATGCGCATGGCGCCGGACACCTGCCCCAACAAAGCTGGAATCGGCTTGAGCTCTTCTGTGGCGGAACGATCACGGAACACAACGTCGAGCGCCTGCTCAACCAGTCGCATATTGGCGCGAATTTCGCGCGCCACTTGCGAAATGGTTTGCTTCTCTTGCGCTAGGCGCGTGAGGGAATCACTGTCATTTTCTGCGCGTAGTTCCGCCGGTACCGGAACGTTACTGCTCGCGTAGGCAAGGCGCTGCAGGGCGCGATCAACTTGCACACGGAACGAACGAGGAAGGGAGGCAATATGTTCGAGCGCGGTCTGGATCAAAATCAGACTGCCCGCAAACTCCATCGACAAATCGTCGCCAATGGGTTTGCCGTCAGCAACACCTGCGGCGGCCGCCGAGATGCCTCGCCCTAGCGTTGCAAACTCTGGAATACGCAGTGCGTCGCAAGCTTCCGGAAGAGCTGACGCGGCTTCGCGTAGCTTCGCCAAAGCATTGTTACGGCCCGAATTGAGACTAGTCCATGCATCTTTGCAGCGCAAAACGAGCGCACTAAGTGTGTCGATCGCTGGTTGAAGCGCGACGATATCAATGTCGCGTG
>ERZ795056.2888-NODE-2888-length-18729-cov-4.765235_pt1 | contig 18729 bp, 19 predicted proteins | sample MGYA00375140_ERZ795056 | MGnify/ENA primary metagenome ERZ795056 (study PRJEB30185, sample SAMN05720227) | activated sludge metagenome | isolation source: Anaerobic digester | place: USA | collected 2015-03-09 ... | reverse complement strand
CTGGTCAATGATGGGCCGGTGACCATACCGATCAAAATTCAGTAAGGGTTGGGGTGGCCCAAAGCGCCCAGCAGCAAGATCTCCAGCGCTTCCATCGCCAGCGCATCGCGCTCGTTGGTTTCATGGTCCCAGCCCTGGGCGTGCAGGGTGCCGTGCACCAGCAAGTGGGCGTAGTGCGCCTCCAGGGTCTTGCCCTGATCGTGCGCTTCACGCGCCACCACCGGGCCGCATAGCACCAGGTCGGCGGCCACCACGGGCTGGCGTGTGTAGTCAAAGGTCAGCACGTTGGTGGCGTAGTCCTTGCCGCGGTACTGCAGGTTCAGCGCGCGGCCTTCGTCCTCGCCCACGATGCGTACTGCGATCTCGCCCGGCGCGTTCAGCGCATGGCGGATCCAGGCCTTCACGCGCGCGCTGGACAGCACCGCCCGGTGGGCCGCCACACCCTCAAAGCGGCCAAACTGAAGTGAAACCTCGGTCATGCTCATGCGTCAGACTTGCTGCGCGCAGCGTCATAGGCGTCAACGATGCGGGCCACAAGCGGGTGGCGCACCACGTCGGCGCTGGTGAATCGGGTGTGGGCAATGCCCTTCACACGCCTGAGGATGCGCTCAGCCTCAATCAGTCCGCTCAAGTGTCCCTTGGGCAGGTCGATCTGGCTCACGTCGCCAGTGACCACCGCCTTGGCGCCAAAGCCGATGCGTGTCAGGAACATCTTCATCTGCTCGGGCGTAGTGTTCTGCGCCTCGTCCAGGATCACAAAGGCGTTGTTGAGCGTGCGCCCGCGCATGAAGGCCAGCGGGGCGATCTCAAGCGCGTTGCGCTCGAAGGTTTTCATTACCTTCTCAAACCCCATCAAGTCGTAGAGGGCATCGTACAGGGGGCGCAAATACGGGTCCACCTTCTGACTCAGGTCACCGGGCAGAAACCCCAGTTTTTCACCCGCCTCTACGGCCGGCCGAGTCAGCACAATGCGCTGCACGGCACTGCGCTCTAGCGCGTCCACGGCCATGGCCACTGCCAGATAGGTCTTGCCCGTGCCCGCAGGGCCAATGCCAAAGGTAATGTCGTGCTGGGCGATGTTCTCGAGGTAGACACTTTGCATGGGCGTGCGGGCTTTGAGGTCGGCGCGGCGGGTTTGCAGCGTCATGGCGCCATCGGCGTCTGGGCTCATGTTGGCGTCGCCCGCAAGCATCAGTTGCACGGTGGCGGCCGGAATAGGGCGCACCGCAATCTCGTACATGGCCTGCAACAGTTCCATGGCACGGTTGGCTTTGGCCTTGGGGCCATCGACTTTGAACTGCTCATGCCGGTGGGCAATACGCACTTGCAGGGCCAACTCGATGGTGCGCAGGTGTTCGTCAGTCGGCCCGCACAGGTGGGACAGGCGGGTATTGTTGGGCGGGCTGAAGGTGTGGTGCAGAATCACGCGGGGTGCATCTTTTGCGGTGTGGCGGTTATCGATTTTAAGGGTTGTGTATTTTGATTTTCACAAAGTGGGCTTCGCCGGTGTCAAGTGTGCGTGGGTATGGTGCGATGGCAGGTGCCGCCTTGCTGCTGGCGGGTTGTGGCGGCGCCAGTGCGCCGACCGTCATTTCATTTGGCGACAGTTTGTCCGATGTGGGCACTTATGCGGTTGCCTTGCCTGTAGCTGGCGCAGGCCGTTTCACTGTCAATGGTGCCGGGCCCAGGGTCTGGACGGAGTTTGTGGCGGCCGAATTGGGGCAGTCCCTGTCAGCCAATCAAAGCGGCGGCGTCACTTTGCCAGCTCCAATTGCCCAAACTTTCCCTGCCGTACAGGGCGCGGGGCGGTCGTATGCGCAAGGGGGTGCGCGGGTCGATGCCAGTGGGATCAGCCAAATAAGCAGTGTCAGCCTTTCGTCGATTTCTATTCGCCAGCAAGTGGACCGTTTTTTGGGGAAACCCCCAACGTCAGAGCAGAATCTGGTGCTCATGAACGGTGGCGGAAACGATATTGGCTATTGGGGGCAACAGGTCTTGGGTGGGCTGGCCACGCCAGAAGCTGCCTTGGTGGGCGTGGTAGCCGCAGCCGGTCAAATGGCTGAGCAGGCTTTGCGACTGCGTGATGTGGGCCAGGTCGTGGTGCTGAATCAGGCAGATGGTGCTTTGGCGCCGGTGGCGAATAATCCGGTGGTACGCGCGCTGTATCAGGTGTACACGCCTGCGTTCAATGCGGCACTGGCCAATGCGTTGCAGGGCTCTGGTGTGGTGGTGGTTGACCAGTTCGCGTTATCACATGACATCGCGGCGCAACCCTCCGCCTTTGGCTTTGTGAATACTCGCGACGTGGCCTGTCGGTTGGAAATCCTGCCCCTGCCGAGCGCAGTGCTGTGCACGGACCAGAGCCTGGTTGCCCCCGACGCCGCCACATCCTACCAATGGGCAGACACCTTGCACGGTACACCGGGCTATCACCGCGCGCTGGCTCACCGGGTAATGGCTGTTTTGCGGGCCAAGGGTGTCCTCTGAGAACCCGACCGTTGGGCCTGTCACCGCATCGGTGACGCGGTGGCGCACGGGCTTTGCTGCCTTGGTGTTGGCAGTGTTTGCCGTATTGGGCCTGGGGCGTGCCCTGATGGAGCCCACGTTGGGTTGGCGATTTGTGGTGCAGGGCGACCAGGTCAACGCCGTGCCGTTGGATGCCGCCACGCCCGCCTTGCAGGGCGTGACCGCCATGTATGCGCAGGGCCTGCACGTGCCCGTGACGCCCATGTTGCTGACCGAAAGCGCCGGTATCCTGAATGAGTATGCCGAGCAAAACCGTTTTTTCGCTGAACACGCCCTGCTTTGGGAGGTTTTGAGTCATCCAGTTGTGCGCATCGCCCATGCTGGCGGCACAACCCAAGTCAGCCCCGGGCAACGGGGCTTGGCGGATTTGGGTTCACGGTTTTGGTTCCCCTGGGGCGTGGCCCTGCTGTCGTTGTCTGTCGGTCTGGCGGTCTGGGTGTTCAGGCCGGGTGATGCGTCGGCGCGCTGGTATATGTTGGCCAGTTTGGGTTATGCCTTTGGCATGCTGTGCACGGCGGGGTGGGGGTCGCGGCTGCTGACGCAACCCCCATGGGGCTGGCAGGCTTTGCATGTGTGGTCACACGGCGCCACCTTTTTACTGGCGGGCGGGCTGTGCATGGTGCTGTGGGCCCACCCGAACAAGCTGGGCTGGCGGGCTTTCCCTTGGCTGCTGTGGGGCTTGATGGGCATCTCCTTGCTCGCCGACGCGCTGCAATGGTCGCCGACAATTGGTTTGGCGTTTCGCTTGCCTGTGGTGTTGACGGGGGTGGCAATGGCGTGGCTGTATGTGCGTCAGTGGCGCGCCAGCCAGGGCGATCCGGTCAAGCGAGCGCAATTGAAATGGCTGGGGTTGTTGCTGTTTGCTGCGCTCTCGGTGGTGATGGTCGCCTATGCCTTCGGTGCGGCGGGATTTGTCGTCTCCCTGCCGCAAAACTATGGTTTGGGCTGGATAGCGGTGGTGTTTGTGGGGCTGGTGCCACTCGTGGGCCAGATCGGTTTGTTTCGGCTTGACCGATGGTGGGCGATTGCCTGGTTATGGTTTCTAGGCGGCTTGTTGGTGGTGGCGCTGGATTTGCTTTTGTTGGTATTGCTGCCATTGAGCAACGAAACAGCGCTGGGGCTGGCCTTGGCACTGGGTGGCTGGGTGTATTTCCCTTTGCGCCAGGCGCTATGGGACAAGATGTCGCGCGGCGGCCTGCCCCGTACTCGTGATGTGCTCCCAGACGTGGTGGCCCTGGTCACCATGGGCGCAGGCGATTCGGGTGTGCTGAATGCGCGATGGTCCGCACTTTGGGACCGCGTGTTTGAACCCCGTCAGTTGCAGCGCAGCGAGCACAGCGGCACCGTGCAGGTGGCCGACCAGGGGCAGGTGATGTGGGTGCCAGGCTTTGGCGGTTTGCAGGGTTTGCGCCTTAACCTGGCGGCTCGGGGTACACGGCTGTTTAACACCGAAGATCTGCAGCGGGCGCAGGAAATTGTCGATCTGGTCCGGCATGGGTTGCAGGCCCAGGCGGCGTACCAGCGTGGCGCACTGGAAGAGCGTCAGCGCATTGCGTCTGATCTGCACGACGACCTGGGAGCCAAGTTGCTCACCATTGCACAGGCCAGTGGCCACCCTGAAGGGATGCCTCGCGTTGCAGAACTGGCCCGCGAAGCACTGGACGACATGCGCTTATCGGTTCACGGCCTCACTGGTGAGGCGGCACTGGCTGCCGATGTGCTGGCCGATTGGCGTGCTGAGACCATGACCCGCATCACTGCCGCTGGAATGCTGGCCCACTGGCACGCCAACGAGCCCGCGCCAGGGCAACTGCTGAGTGCGCGCACACGCATGCAGCTGACGCGGGTGCTGCGTGAGGCCGTTTCCAACACCATCCGTCACAGCGGCGCTACACAGTGCAAAGTTCAGTTGGAGGTGGATGAGCTTGAACTGCGCCTGACCGTTGAAGATGACGGTCGGGGCTTGGCCTTCGCCCCCTCCACCACGATGGGCGGTCACGGATTGCCCAATATCGAACGACGGGTGCGCAAGCTCGGCGGTTTTCACGAGTACCAAGCGGCAATACCCCGTGGCACCCTGTTGCGTGTGAATGTTCCGCTGCGCCAGGGGGTTGAATGAACATGAACCCCGTCTCCGCTACCATTGACACACCATGAAGAGTGTTCTCATTGTTGAAGACCTGCCCGAAATCCGTCAATGGCTAGGGGATATGGCGCGTGCCGCGTTTCCAGACATCGAGGTGTCGGCCGCCGCACGCTTGAGCGAGGCGCTGGATGGCGTGCGCCAGGGCGTTTTCGATCTGGCTTTGATTGATCTGGGGCTGCCCGATGGCAGTGGTATTGACGTGGTGCGGGCCCTGCGCCGACTTCAGCCCAAAGCCTTGCCGGTGGTGGTCACCATTTATGACGACGACGACCATTTGTTTCCGGCATTGCAGGCGGGTGCTTTTGGCTACCTGCTCAAGGAGCAGCCGCAAGAGGCCCTGGTGGCGCAACTGCTGCGCATGACCCAGGGTGAGCCCCCTCTGTCTCCCCCCATTGCCCGCCGCGTGCTGGCCCACTTTGCCAGTGCCAACCACCGGCGTGTTGACATGGTGCGGCAACTCGAAGAAGAAGTGAGCTTGACCGATCGTGAAACCGAAGTCCTGCAGCGCGTGGCCAAGGGCTACACCCTGCCCGAGATTGCGCTGCAGTTTGGCTTGTCCAAGCACACCATTGCCGACTACATCAAGCAGGTGTACCGCAAGCTCAATGTCTCGTCGCGCGCCGAAGCGGCATTGGAAGCCGCCCGGCGCGGGCTGGTTAACCCATGATTGAAAGTGCCATGTGATTGGACGACTGCAAGGCATTTTGGCCGAGAAAAACCCGCCCCAGGTGCTGGTGGATTGTCACGGCGTGGGCTACGACGTTGACGTGCCCATGAGCACCTTCTACAACCTGCCCGCCACAGGCGAAAAGATCACCTTGCTCACCCACTTTGTGGTGCGCGAGGATGCACAAATTCTTTATGGCTTTGGCACAGCGGGCGAGCGCGAAGCGTTCAGGCAACTGATCAAAATCAGCGGTGTGGGCCCGCGCACGGCGCTCAGCGTGCTCAGCGGCATGAGCGTGGCCGACATTGCGCAAGCCGTGACGGCGCAAGACGCGGCCCGCATCATCAAAGTGCCGGGCATTGGCAAAAAAACTGCCGAACGCCTGCTGCTGGAACTCAAAGGCAAATTCGGTGCCGACCTGGGTTTGGGCACAGCGCCCGCCAGCGACGCCCAGACCGATATCCAGCAGGCCCTTGTGGCGCTGGGCTACAGCGACAAAGACGCGGCCGCCACACTCAAGAGCTTGCCCAAGGACATTGGCGTGAGCGACGGCATCAAGCTGGCGCTGAAATCGCTGGCCAAGTAACGCGCCCAGCGTTTGACAGAACACCATGGCCATCCACACCGACGACTTTGCCCCAGCGCCTGAAAAACGCGTGGTCTCGGCCGCGCCCGCATCTCCGAATGAAGAGGCGATTGAACGTGCCCTTCGCCCCAAGCTGTTTGACGATTACGTGGGCCAGGCCAAAACCCGCGAGCAGTTGGAGATTTTTATTGGTGCTGCCCGCAAACGTGATGAGGCGCTGGACCACGTGCTGCTGTTCGGCCCACCCGGCCTGGGCAAGACCACGCTGAGCCACATCATTGCCCACGAGCTGGGCGTGAACCTGCGGCAAACCAGTGGCCCGGTGTTGGAAAAGCCCAAAGACCTGGCCGCGCTGCTGACCAACCTGGAAAAGAACGACGTTCTTTTCATCGACGAAATTCACCGCCTCAGCCCTGTGGTGGAAGAGATTCTGTACCCCGCACTGGAGGACTACCAGATCGACATCATGATTGGCGAAGGCCCGGCCGCGCGCAGCATCAAGCTCGACTTGCAGCCCTTCACCCTGGTGGGGGCCACCACCCGTGCCGGCATGCTGACCAACCCGCTGCGCGACCGCTTTGGCATTGTGGCGCGGCTGGAATTTTATACGGCCGAAGAGCTGGGTCGCATCGTCAAACGCAGTGCCGGATTGCTCAATGCGCCCATGGACGAAGAGGGGGGGGTGGAGATTGCCCGTCGCTCACGCGGCACGCCCCGCATTGCCAACCGCCTGTTACGCCGCGTACGCGACTATGCCGACGTCAAGGGCACAGGGCGCATCACGGTCGACATTGCCAACCGGGCGTTGGCCATGCTGGATGTGGACCCGCAAGGCTTTGACGTGATGGACCGAAAACTCCTGGAGGCCGTGATTCACCGCTTTGACGGCGGCCCCGTGGGGCTGGACAACATTGCGGCGAGCATCGGCGAGGAAAGGGATACCATCGAAGACGTGATCGAGCCCTATCTCATTCAACAGGGCTACCTGCAACGAACCCCACGTGGGCGCATTGCCACTCTGGCGGCGTACCGGCACTTGGGTGTGATGCCGCCCAAGGCAGAGGGCACCTTGTTTGAGGCGGGGCCATGAATGCCTCGTTTGCGCGCAGGGTTCGGTATGGGCTGACTGTTGGCTTGGTGCTGCTGATCGGTGGTGGTTTTTTTGTCTGGTGGCAGTCACGCGCCATTGAAGTCGATGTGATGGATGTCAAGGCGCAGGCGCTGGTGCGCAGCTTGCAATTTTCGGCTCGTGTGTCGACGCTATCGCGTGTCGATGTGGGCAGCACGCTGACGGGGCGCGTGGCCCAGGTGCTGGTGAATGAGGGCGCCCAAGTCGCCAGGGGCGACGTGCTTGTGCGATTGGATACCGAAGAATTGGCTGCGGTCGTCACGCAGGCTGTGGCGGCGGAACGCCAAGCCCAGGCTCGTTTGGAAGGCTTGCGTACGAGTGGTCGCCAGTTGGCGGGCGCGGTGTTGGCGCAGGCCGAGGCGAATCTGCGCGCTGCGATGGCGGAGTACCAGCGCGCCCAAGAGCTCGTTGCAAAGGGTTTTTTGAGTGCCTCGCGGGTTGACGAGGCACGCCGGGCGGTCGACGTGGCGCGTGCGCAGCAGGCCAGTGCGCAGGCCCAGGCTCAAGCCAATGCCGAGGCAGGAACGGATATCCGACAAGCCAGCGCCCAAATAGATCTTGCGCGTGCCGCCACACTCGCTGCGCGCGCGCGACTGGCCCAGGCGGTGATCGCTGCACCGGCCGACGCGCAGGTGCTGTCGCGTGCGGTGGAGCCTGGTCAAATCGTGCAGCCCGGGCGTGCTCTCATGAACCTGGCGCTGGACGGACCCGCGCAACTCACAGCACAGGTGGATGAAAGATTTCTGGAGCAGTTGCAAGTCGGGCAGGCGGCCAGCGTGATTGCGGATGCCTTTGCCGGCAAGCGGTTTTCAGCGCGAGTGCTGTCCATTGCGCCCGCCATTGACCCGCAGCGGGGGGTTGTGGAAGTCAAGTTCAGCTTGGCGCCTGCGGTGCCTGCATTTTTGCGAGAGGACATGACGGTGTCGGTGGAGGTCGAGACCGCGCGGCGTGAGCGTGCAATCGTGTTGCCACTGACGGCGGTGCGCTTGCGGTCTGCGGGTGGGACGGCCACGGTCTGGCTGGTAGAGCAAGAGCGCCTGACGGCACGCGTTGTAAAGCTGGGCCTGGAGACGCTGGATGCGGTGGAGGTGCTCGAGGGGCTGCAGCCTGGCGACCAGGTCATGGTCACCGGCAAGGCCACAGTGGATGACCGTGTGAATGGCCGAGTGGTGGCCTGGCAGCCGGTGCAATCAGGCGCCTTGTCCTCCGCGCAAGGTGGTGATGCTGCCTCTGCACTCAGCAACGCCATGGGTCGCTGACCGCCTGCGCCGGAAAATATCCATGGGTTCGCATTGGCTTGGTTTTGAATTGCGGGTCGCGCTGCGCTTCTTGTTGGAGGGGCGCAAGCAAACGCTGCTGATTGTGGTGGGTGTGGCTGCCGGAGTGGCGGTGATTGCCTACATCTCGGCCCTGATTTCCGGGCTGCAAAGCAGCACCCTCAACAAGACGCTGGGGGCACAGCCGCATATCAGTGTGCGTGCGCCCGATGATCTGGTGCAACCCGCAGCGCTTGCTGAACCCGGCGCAGTGGTCAGTGGCGACACCCAACCGCGTGCCCAGCGCATACGCACTTTGGCCAACTGGCAAGCCATTGCGGCCCTGTTGGAGCGCCATCCAGGCATCGCTGCGGTTTCGCCCATGGTGTCAGGCAGTGGCTTAGCCTTGCGCGGTGAGGCCACGCTGGCCATGGCGCTGCTGGGTGTGGACCTGGACCGCTACGACCGCATCGTGGGGCTGCGCAGCAAGGTGGTGGCCGGCAAAGCCCGTTTGCAACCTGGCGAAGCCATCATTGGCCGTGAAATGGCCACTGATTTGGGGGTTCGGGTTGGCGACCGCCTGAGCCTGCAAACGGCGACGGTACTGGAGTCTGTGCGCGTCACTGCCCTGGTGGACTTGGGCGTGCGTGACCTGAACCGCCGTACCGTGATTGTGCCGCTGCGGACTGCCCAAAGCTTGCTGGGGTTGCCCGGGGGCGCCACCAGTATCGACCTGAGCGTGAAAGATGTCTGGGCTGCACAAAGTTTGGCGGCAGAGTTGCGGGCGCAGTTCCCTGGCAAGGTGGAGAGCTGGCAAGAAACCAACGCACAACTGGTGTCTGCGCTCAACGCGCAGTCGGTCAGCACGGCGTTGATTCGAGGCGTGGTGCTGGTGGTGGTGGTTTTGGGTATCGCCAGTGTGCTGGTGGTGTCCGTGGTGCAAAAGCGCCGCGAGATCGGCATTCTGAGAGCGATGGGAGCGACCCGAGGCCAGGTGCTGCGCTTGTTCTTGGTGCAAGGTGCCGTGGTGGGGGCGCTGGGGTCAGCGCTGGGCATACTTTTGGCGATGGCTTTGATCAAGGCATTTACGGCCTTTGTGCGTGGCTCTGACGGTTTACCCCTGTTCGCGATCACATTGCCGATGTCGACCGCAGTGCAGGTGGCGTTGGTTGCGACCGTTTGTGGTGTGTTGGCTGCGATTGCACCCGCACGCAGTGCGGCCGCACTTGACCCGGCCCAGGCCATCCGGATTTGATGGTCATGGCCTCAGTTGCTACCGATTCACCTGCTGCGGTTGCGCCTTTGTTGGCGTTGCGTGACGTGCGCAAGACCTACAACTTGGGTCAGCCCAGCGAAACCGAAGTGTTGCATGGCTTGGATTTGCAGGTGCAGCGTCGCGAGTTTGTGTCGCTCATCGGGCCTTCCGGCTCGGGCAAGAGCACCTTGCTCAACATCATTGGTTTGCTGGAGCACATGACATCTGGCACCTATGCTTTGCAGGGTGAATCTGTGCACGCGCTGGATGATGCCGCGCTCACCCTTCGGCGGCGACTGACATTGGGCTTTGTCTTTCAGTTTCATCACCTTTTGCCGGCGTTTTCTGCGCTGGAGAACGTGACACTGCCAGCGTTGATGGCTCAGGGAAAAGTCAGTGCCATGTACCTCCAACGCGCGAAAGATCTGTTGGCCGCGGTCGGCCTGGAAAAAGCGATGAACAAACGCCCGGGGCAGTTGTCGGGCGGCATGCAGCAGCGGGTGGCCATTGCCCGTGCGCTGATCATGGAGCCGCCGCTGGTGCTGGCGGACGAACCCACCGGCAACCTCGACACCGCTTCGTCAGACGAGGTGTTTTTGCAACTGCGACGTTTGCATGCCGAGCGCGGGATTTCTTTCATCATCGTCACGCACGACCCGCGACTTGCGGCCCGATGTGACCGGGTGGTGGAGCTGATTGATGGTCGGGTCGCGCGCGACGAAGCTATTGCCCACGTCTGATGTGGCTGTCGCGCGCATAGCGCACGATCAACACCTGCGCCAAGTAGTAGGTGCTTAGCACCCACAGTTGCGCCATAGGCAGAGGCGACACAAAGCGGTTGATGGCCAGCAAGGTGTCGCTCAGCATGAAGAAGCCAGCGCCAATGGCCACGCCCACGGCGGCGCTGTCGCGCAACACCTTGGCACGGCCAATGGCCTGAGCGGCCATGAGTGCGATCACCGTCACATAGGCCAGCACGGGGATGCGCAGCGCCGCAGGCAAACCCCCCAGCCATAAAAAGGCGTACATGGCGCCACCAAAGAGCAGCGTGGCCAGCAGCGCTGCACGGCTAGGGAACCAGTTCTGCCCCTGTTTGAACAGGGCGATGTAGAACAGGTGGGCAATCAAGAACGACACCAGGCCTGGGATGAAGAAGCCGTTGAACATCAGGAAGGCGTCACCGGCGAGCGAGAACGCCAACCCGGCGATAAGCAGCCGATGGAATCGGCTCGACAGCCATGTGCCTTCGCTGCGCTGAACCACCCACAGGATGGCGATGACCATGGTCAAGGGCTTGAATACGCGATGCAGATCTACCAAGCCTGCTGCTGAGGTGACGGTGGCCAGCGCGGCGAATTCGATCAGCAGTGCTTCTGTGATGTTCAGCCGACCCTGCAGCACGCCACCCACAGCCCACAGGCCGACGGTGAGCGCACCCAGCCACAGTGCGGCCTGGGCCAACGGCAAACTGTCTGCCACCCACAGGAAGGCGGCCACACCTTGCAGCAACAGAAAGAACTGCACGGCGCCAAACCACATCACGGCGCGCGGCATGGGCGGGTGAAAGGCTTGCACGGCTTCAATGTCAAACGGCGCTGCCGGGAATCGCACGGCCACATCGGCTGGCCGCCAGCCAGGGGGCTTGAACCACACGCGCAGTTTGTCGCCCCAACTCCTGGCGTGCCACGAATCCTGGAGCAGCACCCAGTAGACCTCGGCATTGGCCCACAGCGGGTCCCAGCTGTTGAGGGGCTTGCGCGTGCCATAAACGCACTTTTCGTCTTCTTCCTTGAAGCTGCCGAAAATGCGGTCCCAAATGATCAGGATGCCGCCGTAGTTGCGGTCCAGGTAGCGCTCGTTCACGGCGTGGTGCACGCGGTGGTTGGAGGGGCTGCAGAACCAGCGGTCAAACCAACCGAGCTTCTTGACGTGTTCGGTGTGCACCCAGAACTGGTAGAGCAAATCGACCAAGGCCACCACGCCAAACACCAGCGGCGGCACACCGGCCACCGCCATGGGCACGTAAAACACCCAGCCCAGCAGGGCGCCCGAGCTGGTTTGCCGCAGGGCGGTAGACAGGTTGTAGTCCTGGCTTTGGTGGTGCACCACGTGCGCTGCCCAAAATACAGCCACCTCGTGCCCGGCACGGTGCAGCCAGTAGTAGCACAGGTCGTAAAACACCAGAGCCAGCAGCCAGCCGTACCACTGCGTCCAGAAGGTGTTGTCGGGGAACAAGGCGACCGAAGAGTAAATGGCGGTGTAAATGCCCACCCGGAACAAGCGCGTGAACACAGCACTGACTTGACTGAGCATGCCCAAACTGATGCTGTTGATGGCGTCATTGAGGCGGTAGGTGTTGCGCTTGCGCGCCCAGCCCCAAGCTAATTCAACTGCGATCAGCAGGAAGAAAACGGGGGTGGCAAGGACAATGATTTGGCTGGGGCTCATCCCGCCATTGTCGGTGCGCTCAGGTCAAAGCGCCTCTGGCATCAACCCTGATGATGCGTTCGACCTTGCCGTGGGTCAGGCCACCCCGAACGCCAATCATGTGGTCATGCAGGTTGACGGTGGGGTCGCAGTGGCCAGGAATGAGCCACACCGTGGCGTCCAGTTCGGGCGGGTAGCCCTGGCTGCCTGCCGGGATCAGCACGCCGTGCTCGTCGCCGCCATTCTGGAAAATCCATAGGGCCTCTCCGTCGGGGTTGTGCACAGTAGGCAGACCAGAATCGATGGCGTGGCATTTGTGACCGGCATCGCAGACGGCCTGGGTGGCGCTGGAGCTGATGACTTGCGATTTGACAAACAAGGCATGCTCGAATTGGGGCTGGGCTGGATCACGCTCATTGGCCGCGTAGTCGGCATCCATGAACATGAACGAGCCCGCCTGCAGCTCCCCATAGACTCCGCTGGCGGCTTCACGTACCAGGGTGCCCGTGCCTGCGCCGGTGACCAGGCCCACCTTCAAGCCTTTGGCCTCGATGAGTTTGCGCGTGTAGACCACATCGTCAACGACGATAGAAATGGTCTCTCGGCGCTCGGCGGCGCTGCGCAGGTGCTGGGCCTTGCCATGGTAGGCCTGCAAACCCGCAAAGTGCAGCGCGGCGTGTTTGCGTACCTCCAGTGCCAACGCCACAGCCGCAGCGCCTGGCGCTACCCCGCATCGGCGCTGCCCCACATCAATTTCAACCAACACGTGAATGATGGCACTCTTGCCCGTGCGCGTGCGCGCGTCGTTCATGGCCTGCGCCAGACGCGCCACGCCTTCGATGCTGTCCACGGCGATAGCCAGTTGGCCACCCGCTACAGCGGCGACCTGGTGCGCCAAGGCCGCTACACGCGCCAGTTTGTGCGGATGAATCACTTCATTGCTGATGTAGACGTCGTGCACACCGCCAGCCACCATCACCTCGGCCTCGGCTGTTTTTTGCACGCACACCCCCACGGCGCCCGCTTGCATCTGCAGCCTGGCCAGTGCCACACTCTTGTGCATTTTGGCGTGGGGCCGCCATCGAATACCGTGCTTCCTGGCGAAGTCGGCCATGCGGGTGATGTTGCGCTGCATGGCGTCCAGATCAATCACCAGGGCAGGGGTGTCGATGGCGTCCACGCCTTTGCCTATGAGGGCGCGCAGGGCGGCGGGCAGTTCAGGTGTGGGTTTCATCTCGCGCATTTTGTTCAAGATGGTGGCCATCTGACCAGCCCACGAGCGTGAAGCCTTCAGGTGTCCACAGCAGTCGATTGATGGCGGCGTTGCCCAGCGTCCAACTGCGGGGCGCCTGCAGGTCCAGACGGGTGGCAGCGCGGTACAGCATGTCCAGCACCCCGCCGTGGGTGACCACCACAATTTGTTGGCCCAGGTGTTGTGCGGCTAACGCAGTCACCGTCGTGTTGACCCGCTCGCGCATGGTCAGTAGCGACTCGCCGCCTTCTGGTGGGGCCCAGTCTGGCTGGCGTTTGCGCCACGTCATGGCATGTTCTGGCCAGGCGGCTTCGATCTCGGCGAAAGTCTTGCCCTGGAAAGCTCCAAACCCGCGTTCGCGCAACCCTTCGTGGGAGATGAGCGCCATGTCCTTGGCCTGGCCGATAAACAGTGCCGTGTCATAGGCGCGGCTGAGGTCGCTGGTGTAGATGGCGTCGATGGCTTCTGCGCTCAGGGCCTGGCCCACTTGCGCGGCTTGCCAGCGGCCTTGCGCATTGAGGGGGAGGTCGAGATGGCCCTGGATGCGCGCATCTACGTTCCAGGCGGTCTCGCCGTGGCGGATGGCAATGATGCGGGTGGTGTCCAAAAAAGGTCCTTGCTTGTCTTTGGTCGCGGCGCTCAGAGCCTCACCACCTGCAGGCCGGGCAGGCCCGTCGGGGTGGGGAAGTCCTCCACATCGAAGGCCTTGTCGCCGTCGTCACTGGCGACGCCTGTGGCGCTGATGCCCTTGAAGTCGTAATGCGCCGGGTCCATCAGGTGGGATGGCACCACGTTTTGCAGTGCGGTGAACATGCTCTCAATGCGCCCCGGGTATTTTTTGTCCCACTCGCGCAGCATGGCGCTCATCTGCTTGCGCTGCAGGTTCTCCTGGCTGCCACACAGGGTGCAGGGGATAATGGGGAACTGACGGTGCTCGGCCCATCGGATCAAGTCCTTCTCGGCCACGTTGGCCAGCGGGCGGATGACGATGTGTTTACCGTCGTCGCTCACCAGCTTCGGGGGCATGCCCTTGAGTTTGCCGCCAAAGAACATGTTCAAAAAGAAGGTTTGCAGCATGTCGTCGCGGTGATGGCCCAGTGCAATCTTGGTGGCGCCCAGTTCGTCAGCCACGCGGTACAAAATGCCCCGGCGCAAGCGGCTGCACAGGCTGCATAGGGTCTTGCCCGGCGCAATTTTGTCCTTGACGATGGAGTAGGTGTCCTGGTTCTCGATGTGGAACGGGATGCCCAGTTCTTTGAGGTAGGCCGGCAGGATGTGCTCTGGAAAGCCCGGCTGTTTTTGGTCCAGATTGACGGCAATCAGCTCAAATTTTACCGGCGCACGGGCCTGCATTTTCAGCAGGATGTCGAGCATGGCGTAGCTGTCTTTGCCGCCGCTCACGCACACCATGACGCGGTCGCCCTCTTCAATCATGTTGTAGTTGACGATGGCCTGCCCCACCTGGCGGCACAGGCGCTTTTCGAGCTTATGGGTTTCGCGCTCGATTTTGAGCGTGCGTTGCAGGTCGCTCGCGGGGGCGGCGGGTTCTTGGTCAATCCATACGGCGTTCATGCCGCAATTGTCTCAGAGTGTTCTGGCGGGTGCCCGACTCACCATTGCCCCGTCTCTACCCGAATCGCCACTTCGCAGTCGTCAAAGATCTCCAATTTGGCGATCTTGACACGCACACCCAGTACGCCGGGCAGCTGCATCAGGCGCTGGGCCAGCTTGCCGATCAGGCTCTCCAGCAGGTTGACGTGGTGGGCGGTGCAGTCGTCAATGATGATTTGACGCACCTTGCGGTAGTCCAGCACATGGGTGATTTCGTCGTCGTGGGGGCGCAAGTCTTGCAAGCCGAGGTTGAGCTCGGCGTCCACCCGGATCGGCTGGGGTGCGGCTTTTTCCTGGTCAAGAATGCCTAGGTTGGCATCAAAGCGCAGCCCGGTAAGGGTGAGGATTTGGGTGCCGGCGGTCAAGGTGGTCATGGCGGGTCCATCAGCGAAAAATCGCGCTCAAACTTCATGAGATGCTGGCCCCCATCCACCAGCAGCGTAGTGCCGGTGATGGATTGGTTTTCCAGCGCAAATTTCACCGTGGCCGCCACATCGGCTGCCGTGGATGAGCGGCCCAGGGGCGACAGTTTGTGCAGGGCTTTAAACTTTTCGTCGCTCAGCATGTGGCTGGTGAGTGTGAGGCCGGGTGCCACGCCCACCACCCGCAGTTGCGGCGCCAGGGCCTGGGCCAGCAGGGTGTTGGCGGACTCCAGCGCGGCCTTGGACAAGGTGTAGCTGAAAAAATCGGGGTTGGGGTTCCACAGCTTCTGGTCCAGCAGGTTGACCACCACGCCGGTGGAGCGGCGTGCCTGCACGTGGCTGTGCAGGCTCTGCGCGAGCAGCACGGCGGCGCCTGTGTTGGTGCGCAGGTGGGCATCTAGCGCGGCATAGCTGAAGGTTTGAGCCGTGTCGTGCTCGAAGCGCGAGGCGCTGTTGACCACCGCATCCAGCGCGCCGAACTGCGCCACGACGGCGGGCACCAGACCACGTGTTTGGGCTTCGTCGTCCAGGTCGGCCCCAATGTGCCCTGCACCTGCGGTGAGGGCGGCGCATTCGGCGGCCGTCTGCAGTGCATCATGCGCAGACCCACGGTAATGCACCACGACCCGCCACCCCCCAGCGGCCAGGGCCAGGGCAATGTCGCGCCCCAGCCGCTTGGCTGCGCCGGTGACCAGCACGGTACGTGGGGAGGGGTTTGGCATTCGGGGACAATCCGGGGGTGACTACAGAACGACCTAGTTTAACGAGCGCCCTGAACACCTTGGTGCACCGCGCCATCCAGCAGGCGGGCGGCTGGCTGCCTTTTGACCGTTTCATGGCCATGGCACTGTATGCGCCCGGTTTGGGCTATTACGCCAATGATTCTCAAAAGTTTGGCCAGATGCCGTCGTCGGGCAGCGACTTTGTGACCGCGCCCGAACTCTCGCCGCTGTTCGGCCGCGCGCTGGCCGCTCAGGTGGCCGAGGCGCTGGCCGCCACCGGCACGCATGACGTATGGGAGTTTGGTGCGGGTTCGGGCGCGTTGGCCGTGCAATTGTTGGGTGCCCTGGGCGATACCGCCCGCAGCTACACCATCGTCGAACTATCGGCCAGCCTGCGCGCGCGCCAACAGGCTGCGCTGGCGGGCTATGCAGGCAAGGTGCAGTGGGTGAACGAGCTGCCCGCGCAACTGCAAGGCGTGGTGGTGGGCAACGAGGTACTGGACGCCATGCCTGTCAAGCTGCTGCAGCGCCTGAGGGGTGATTGGATGGAGCGCGGTGTGGTGGCGGGCCAGCCGAAGCCGGATGGCACCCCAAGCCTGGCCTGGGCCGACCGCTCCACGGCATTGCGCCCGCCCATGGAGGTGGATGGCCCGCACGACTACCTGACCGAAATCCACCCCCAGGCCGAAGCCTTTATGCGCACGCTGGCCGATCGGTTGCAACAAGGCGCGGCCTTTTTGCTGGACTACGGCTTTGCCGAGAGCGAGTACTACCACCCCCAACGCCACATGGGCACCCTGATGTGCCACCGCGCTCACCTGGCCGACGCCGACCCGCTGGCCGATCTGGGCCTGAAAGACATCACCGCCCACGTCAACTTCACTGGCGTGGCGCTGGCCGCACAAGAGGCCGGACTGCCCACCGTGGGCTACACGACGCAGGCTCGGTTTTTGATGAATTGCGGCTTGGTGGACATGCTGGAAGGTGCGGCACTGCCAGAGCGCGCCAACGCCCTCAAGCTGATCCACGAGCACGAGATGGGCGAGTTGTTCAAGGTGATTGCCCTTTCGCGCCAGCCCGATTGGCTGCCCATGGGCTTTGCTCAGGGCGACCGCATGGACAGGCTGTGAGCGCCAAAGCCTATGATCACGCCATGATTCGCTGGCTTCTCGTCATTTTTCTGGCTCTGATTTTCATCAGTTGGTTCACCCCCTTGCTGCAAAAGCTGGGCGTGGGCAAACTGCCGGGCGACTTCCGCTTCAGGCTGTTTGGGCGCGAGTGGTTTTTGCCCGTGGCTTCAACCGTGGTGTTGAGCTTGGTGGCGGGGTTGATTTCTAAGGTGGTGTGAGGGCAAGCGCCACCGCCTGCACCCGCGCCTTGTGAATCGCCTCACCCACCTTGGGCCCAGTTTGCCCGCGGCTGGCCGCGAGGGCGGCAATGTCGGCGGTGGCCACGGCTTGCGCCGCGCGCAGGGCGGTAAGCAGGCGAGGGCGCTGGGGGTAGGGCTGTTCTTGCAGGCCTCCGCGGCCCCGGGCGTCGCATTCGCAGGCCAGCAGCACTTGCTCGAACCGCTGCGGTTTGCGGATGCCGTCGCATCGTTCAATCAGCCGCATGACGGCCGCGGCATTCAGTTCACCACTGCGGTGGATGTTGCCGTGCTCCATGGCCACCACGTCGGCCAGCTCGCGGCATTCGGTGGGCACACGCAGGCGTTGGCACACACCTTTGAGCAGCTTGGCGCTGCGCAGCTCATGGCCCAGGTGGCGTGGCAGCACATCGGCAGGCGTGGTGCCTTTGCCCAGGTCGTGCATCAGGCACGCAAACCGCACGGGCAGGGGGCTTTCGAGCCGTGCGCTCATGTCCATCACCATCATCAGGTGCACGCCGGTGTCCACCTCGGGGTGGTATTCGGCGCGCTGGGGCACGCCCCACAGGCGGTCGACTTCGGGCAGCAGCACCTTGAGGGCGCCGCAGTCGCGCAGCACGGCGAACATGCGCGAGGGCGTGCGCTCCATCAGGCCACGCGCCAATTCTTGCCACACGCGCTCGGGCACCAGGGCGTCTACCTCTCCAGCGGCCACCATGCCTTGCATCAGCGCCATGGTTTCGGGGGCGATGCTGAAGTCGTCAAACCGTGCTGCAAAGCGCGCCACGCGCAAGATGCGCACGGGGTCTTCACGAAAGGCGTCAGTCACATGGCGCAGCACTTTGGCTTGCAGGTCTTGTTGGCCATGGAAGGGGTCAACCAGACCATCGGCGCCGGTGGCGTCGGGGCGCTGCGCCATGGCATTGATGGTCAGGTCGCGGCGGGCCAGGTCTTGCGCCAGCGTAACGCCGGGATCGGCATGGAAACTGAAGCCGTGGTAGCCCGGCGCAGTTTTGCGCTCGGTGCGGGCCAGGGCGTATTCCTCGCGGGTATCGGGGTGCAAAAATACGGGGAAGTCTTTGCCCACGGGCAGATAACCCTCGCGCATCAGCGCATCGGGGTCACCGCCCACGACCACCCAGTCGTGATCGCGCACGGCCAAGCCCAACAACCCATCGCGTACTGCACCACCGACCCGGTAAATTTCCATCGCAGCAGTGTAGCGAGGCGCAAGGCCCTGGCGGGCCTACCAGCCCCAGAGCAGTTTGCGTGACACCCAGCCCTCGGGCCCGTCCACGTGCTTGACCCGGACCCAGTTGCCGCGCCGCTCGCGCGTGCGGAGAAGGTCGTAGCGCACGGCCTTG
>ERZ795056.2886-NODE-2886-length-18745-cov-5.699465_pt1 | contig 18745 bp, 12 predicted proteins | sample MGYA00375140_ERZ795056 | MGnify/ENA primary metagenome ERZ795056 (study PRJEB30185, sample SAMN05720227) | activated sludge metagenome | isolation source: Anaerobic digester | place: USA | collected 2015-03-09 ... | reverse complement strand
GTCGATCGCGTTCTTCATGGCGCCGAGAACATCACGCAGGTAGTCCATTATTCCCGTGCCCTCACAGTCTTCAGCGTAATTCCAGAGGGTTTTGCCTTCCGCATCGCAACGGCCGAGCAGGCCGGTCATGGTATCAAACGGGTACACGTCGGGAGTATCCGACATCCCGGAGTCGTCCAGGAGGGCGCCGCCGCCGGTGCTGTAGACCGTCCATGTATCGAAGCTGTTACCGGATGCGTCAATAGCCTCGAAGACCATTCCATTGGGGTGAAGTGGTAGCTCACGCCCGGGGACCCAGACAATTTCGCATTTCAACGGCAGGAGAGAAGACTCAATGGCCCGGTCGGTCAGGTGCCCCTTCCCGGTAGCTGCAAGACTTCCATGCAGAGTGACCCGGTATGAGATCGCTCTGGAAGCGGTCCTCTTTCTGTAAAGGCCGGCGGCTCTCGACGGTCCCATGGTATGGCTGCTCGAGGGGCCGGGACCGATCCGGTAGAGTTCCCGTAATGATTTCATATGGTCACCGCATCATCAGTATCGCCGATCATTCATGCCGGCCCGCTCAAGGAACTTCCCCATCCCGATCAGGCAGTCCATTCACCGGCATGAAGGGCATCGTCTGTTACTTTCCCGGGCTTACCTGATCCCCATCTACCCAGAGGACGGGCATATGGCGCGTCTGAGAATCCGCCCGTGACCTGTCCTGGCTCTTGATCAGATAGCCGTAGTGCCGATCAAGCTCTCCGTTGAGCTTGATCGCGCTCTCATATGAGCGCTTCATGTCGTCATACCTTTTCATCCTGTCATAGATAATCGCCATGTTCATATGAACCGACGCATTATCAGGCTTCAACTCCTTCGCCTTCGAGAAGCAGTCCACGGCGGCAGGGAGCTCGCCCCGGAGCAGGTACACGTTCCCCAGGTTGCAGTGTGCGGCAAAATTGCGGCCGTCGGCCTGGATCGCCTTTTTAAGGAACGAGACGGCATCGTCATACCTGCCGTACCGGGCGTATGCCACGCCGAGAGAATTGAGTATCCTGGAGTCGCCGGGGCTCCGGTCCAGCTTCTCCTTGAGGAAGCCTATCCTCCTGGCAAGCTCCCGGTTAATAATGGTGTTAATATCATTATTAAAGAGCCTCTCGACCCCGTCCCGCGCCGGGACGATGGGCTCCCACGGCGCGATCTCAAGCGTCACCGGAGCGAAGCTCGCCCATGCCTTTCTGGTATCGACGATTTCGGCCCCGTTTCCGCCGCGGTAGCGCCCGTACTGCCGCGCCGCACTGTCCCACGATTCCAGGAAGGACTTTCCGAACACGGTCGTCTCCACCGGGATCCAGACAGTCCCTTCATGGACTATGACCGCATCCTCGGCATCAGCGATGTCCGCACGGCGGCCCGCCGGGACCTCCGTGTTGAACATCATGAATATATGGCCGGGAACGGTTATCATGCAGGTATCAACGCCGAGATTTTCCAGCAGGGAGCAGAAAAGCACCGTCAGGTCGTCGCAATCCCCGGTCTTGAAGCGGAGCGAGTCACGCGGATATTGCACGTAATCGACCTGGTTCTTGAGTTTCGAGAATCTGGCAAAAGGAGTCTTGGGGTCAGTTATATAGGTCATGCCGTATACGCCCAGCGAATCAAAGAGCTGGATCGCCGTCTGGAGCTGCGGGTTCATGAAATCGAACCGGCTGTTCCTGAACATCTGGACCACGTCCCGCGCATACACCTTGACCGCCGGGTCCTTGGGAGTGATAAAGGTACACAGTTTCTCGGTCTGGTCCCAGGTCAGGGCGTTGCGGTTGTAGAGCGTAAACGAGGTACTTGACGACGCGCTGTATTCCCTGTCCCCGACCCAGTACCTGACGGTTATCTGGGCGCTCTGGGGCGTGTCTTCGGTAACAGAGAGAATCTTATTATTGAATACGGCGTATAGCTTGATGGCGGCTTCTTCTCCGCTCTTAACACCCCTGAGGGTTCTGCTCTCGGTCGGGTAATCCATGAAGTTCTTTACCTCGACTTCTGCCAGAATTTTATCTATCTCCTTCCCGGTTGCATTCTTCACGCGGATCTCGCCTACCGGGTTGTCGCTGTAATATTTGTACTGTGCGGCAAAAACTTCCCTGAACGACACGCCATCGATCTCGATCTTCGGCCCTGCCGAACCGGAAGCACGGTCATACTCATTCTTCAGGTCCTGGTATTTTGCCCTGATGCCCGCATCGTCGGGGCTTGCTTTAAGCGCGAGCTCGTAGTTCTTTACCGCCTCCTCATAGAACTTTCTGGCTGCCTCGGGACCCACCTGTGCCATCGTATCCCTGAATTGCTTTGCGTGCACATCGCCAGCCCGCAGGGACATGCGCGTCCTGTCCTTTCTGAGGCCCGCTGTCGCCGCTGCATTTCCGTTATCTATTTCCAGGACCTGCTCCCAGAGCCCGACGGCCCGCTCGTAGCCGCCGACTCGGCCGTAGAATCCCGCAAGTTCGGCAAGGGCAGGCACGTGGTCCTGCCTGATATAGAGGGCGTGATTGAGAAGAGAAAGATAGCCGTCCTGATCAGTGTCACGGAGCCGTGCCGCTGCGGCAAGGCAGCCCGTCTCGTTAGCACACTGCGCCAATCCGCTGAATTCCTTGAACTTTACCACCCGCCGGTTCATGTAATCCGCTATGAAGATCTCGTCCCCTGCAGCGCTTATTTCTATGTCCATCGGATTATTAAGCCCGTTCGTGGGATAGATGTCCAGTTGATCCTTCAGCCAGAGCACCCTGCCCGCGGCTCCAATCTTGAAAAATAATTTTTTGGTCATATCGAGGCAGTAGATGTTTCCCCTGCCGTCCCGTCTGAAAGCGGAGATATAGTAATCAGACCGGGGGATCGAACGCTCCGCCACTGGGTTCCCGGTGAAATCGTAATCCCTGAACAGATACTCGGTATTATGCATCAGGAGCGCGGTAACCGTTTTTTCCCCCTGGCTGACCGCCATGACCGTATCCGTGTCGGGGAAGGATATATCCCGCACCCTGCGGCCATTTTCATCGAACAGGGTTATTTTTCGGTCCTGCACAATCGGTACAAAAATCGAACCGTTCTCCGCGATCGCGAACGATCCGGCATAGGACGTTCCGATCGTAAATTCGCGTACGAAACTTCCATCGTCCCGGAACACGAGCATCTTCCCGGTGCTGTCATAGATATAGACCTTCCCGCCGCGAGCCCGGACTTTCATGGCCGTCTGGAATTCTCCCCTGCCGGTGCCCCGCCGCCCGTAGACTGTTTTAACCGCTCCGTTCCGGTCGAGCCGCACAACCGTAAACATGGCGGCAACCAGTAGATCGCTGCCATCCCGCTCAACGCCATAGACGTAGAACTGGAACAGGTTGCTCTCCGGCACACCGAAGTCGGTAAATTCCCGGACGTATCGTACCGCGTTATTTTCATGGAGATAATACCCATCGGCACGTGATATTCTCATATATATATCGTTGATTCCTTTGTCGATGAATGATATGGCTTCGGCATATGATGTGAGCTTTTCGCCATATATGGAATCATAAGAGCCTTTCTGATCGTTGTACAGGTAAAGAGACAGGTTGATCTTCTCTTCATTCTGATACATTTCTGCGAATAGGACCCAGTTGGCGCCTGATAGCCCGCTCACGCGTTTGAGTCTCTTCACGTCCCTGTAATCGACAGTCGGCGGGAGCACCAGGAACCTGTATGCTTGATCACTTGCAATCTCCAGGCGGTCTCCCAGATCCTTCTTAATCAGGCTTATCAGGTCTCCCCGGAATTTCTCGAATGTCCCACCCTGGAAGTTGTTATTGAATGAGGGTTCACATATGATTATCTTCCGCATGGATGGCACGGAAGAGCCTTCCTGCTTGATAAAAAAATTGGTTTCCTTCGCCATCAGGTAGAACATTCCCCGGACGAGTCTCCTGATATGAAATGGGAGGGTTCGCATGGTGCCCTGCGAGTATTCCGAATCATATGTTCCCGTCACCGCATCGAAATACCAGAGCTTAAAGGTGATCAGGTCCCTGTCATCCTTCTTAAAGTACGCGCTGCCGAACACGGCCCAGCGGGCCCCATGCCTGATGCAGACAGCTTTCCTGCCTGTGTCGCTCAGGCCTGTGAAGTCCCGGTCATCAGCCACCACCGTGAAGTCGCTTCCCGCAAGCCGTGTAAACTCCTTTGACATGATTTCGGACATGGCTGTCAGGTCGGCGGTCCGGGAACTATCGGTTCCCGGATCACCGGACATTCTGAGCAAAACAACACGTGATGAAGAAAGCTCCTGCGCCACGAGCGGTGTGCTACTTACCAGCAAAACACAGGCAAGAACAAGCCTCGGAATATTCATACATCACCTCTTCATGGCTTCGATTTCTTTTTTCGCGTCGGCAGCGGCCGTTGTGCCCGGGTAGTCGCTCACGATGCGGCGGTAGCAGGCTGCAGCCTTATCACCCTGCCCGCCGCGGCTGTAAAACTGCCCCAGGAGAAGGCAGACATCGGGGAGCCGGGCCTCATCGGGAAACAGTTTCACGTAACGCTCCAGCTGTTCCGTGGCGCCCTTGTTGTCTCCACCGAGGGAGAGCGACATCGCGAGAAGGAAGGTCGCAGTCGCTGCGTCAGGTCCTCTCGTCTCTCCGAGGGATAGATATTTTCTGAAGCATTCCGCGCTTCGTGCGAAGTCTCCGATTCCATACCAGCTCAAACCGAGGAGATGAAGGGCTTCACGCCGTCCCGTCGCGTCAAGGGAGCCGATCATCTTTTCCAGCTCCGAAGCGCAGTCGCCGTATCGGCCGGAAGCGTAGAGCGCGCGGGCGCTGTCGAGCCGGTCTCCGTTACCGGTCTTGCCCGTTTCATAGTCATCGATCCAGTCGACCCTGTCCCTGGTGTCCCTTTCCTTTCCGCGGACCCCGACAACCTCGGTTTTTGACCTATAGCGCTCCTCGCGAACAAACGCACGCGAAAGCAAATTGATAATGCCGGAGGCGTCCCTTCCACCGCGCGTTTCCTGCAAGCGGGAGAGCAGATCGCCCAGTCGTACCGTGTTATTCTCGCGGATGGTGATCTCGCGGTCTTCCACCGTGAGGACGACAAGGCTTCTCTCCCCGGTCATAATTAATGTGCGTCCATCCAGACGCGAGGCACGGGTCAGGGGCTCCCACTTGCGATCGCCATGGTTCTGAATGGAAACGTCCCCTTCAAAAAATTTAACGACAACCTTCTGAGCCGGGACACCGGCATAGACGGCCGTACATACTGCCGCCACCAGCATGGCGCACGGGAGAATCAAAACGCTTTTCATGAGTTTTGTCGCACTCCTGACAGACATTTTTCAGGTATGATGGATACGGGAAGCCCATACTTGCCTGCTCCGATAATACAAATGCGGCTGAATAAAATCAATAAAAAAAGTCCGGTTATGCCTTGACATATCCTCTTCTTATCCAGATAATTCATCGTGATGTGATGCTCCATAATCATCTTGGTCGAAGCTGCATGACGGTAAAACAACGATACGAATTCGGCGGGCCTGCGGGCAATGTTTTGATGATGATCGGACTACCGGCCATTGTATACTATCTCTATTTTTGCGTAAGGTTCAACGGCGGCCGGATCATACCCGGCCCGGAAATCGACCATGCCGCCTTCAGCGGTTTCATTGACAGCATCTATCCCACATGGCGCGCAGCCCTGATTTTTTTTTCATGGTTCGCGTTCCAGGCGGCCCTTCTGGCGCTCCTGCCGGGCAGGACCGTGAGCGGCGTCAGGCTCGATGACGGTACATCCCTGAAATACAAATTGAACGGGCTACCATCATTTATAATCAGCATGGCCGCAGTCGCGGTGCTTGCCTATACCGGTACCGTCGGGATTGATATTATATATGATAATTTCGGCGCCCTGATCAGTGTCATGGTGCTGTTCGCGTTTGCATTCAGCATCTTCCTCTTCGCATATGGGAAACTCACGAATCTGGTTGACCGTCCTTCGGGCAGCGTGATCCATGACTTTTTCATGGGCGTCTCCCTGAACCCCCGTATTCCGCCCGTTCACGGCTTTGATCTCAAGTTTTTCTGCGAGGCCCGGCCGGGCCTGATCGGCTGGCTGGTCGTGAGCCTTTCTTTTATGGGGGTCCAGTACCTGAAGCACGGTGCGGTGACTGCCGCAATGCTTCTTGTCGTCGCCTTCCAGTTTCTGTACATAGCCGATTATTTCTGGAACGAGCCGGCCATCCTCACAACGACCGACATTGTACACGACAAGTTCGGTTTCATGCTGGTATTCGGAGACCTGGTCTGGGTGCCGATGACCTATTCGCTCCAGGCGTTTTACCTCATTGAGCATGTGCATTCGCTGCCGGTCTGGGGGATCGTTTCAATCGTATTCCTCAACGCAGCGGGATATTACCTGTTCAGGGCCGTCAATCTACAGAAGCACAGGTTCAGGACCGAGCCCGGTTACCTGATCCGGGGTAAAAAACCCGAATTCATCCAGACCGCGCACGGGAACAGGCTCCTCGTGTCAGGATTCTGGGGGTTATCGCGGCATTTCAATTATGTCGGAGACATCACCATGGCCCTGGCTTGGTGCCTGCCCTGCCTGTTCTACTCACCGCTTCCCTATTTTTACGTGATATATTTCACCGCTTTGCTGGTCCACCGGCAGCGGCGCGATGATAAAAAATGCGCTGCAAAATACGGCGACGACTGGGTGAAATACCGGGAGCGCGTGCCCTGGAGGATAATGCCGGGCATATATTAATTGCGACCTACCGGCGGGGTGTCCGTCACATCACGCCACACAATATAAATAAATTTTTTGGAGGATTTGCAATGTCAGACACAAATGTACTCCCCCTGAGGGAGCGGAAGGGCGATTGGCTTTTCATCGCATTCTTTTCCTGCTTCGTGTTCACTTCTTTCGCGGCAGACCTGGTAAACGGGTTGATGAACCCGTCCCCGGACATCGGTTACGTGATGGCGCGCGCCGTGTACCACCTGTATGCGGTCAATAATGATCCGCTTCTTATCGCGAACCCGTCATGGATGAGGGCAATGTGTTTTATCTCGGCGTTCCTGTTCGGCCCCTTTTACATGGTTCTGGTCTATTCGTTCGTGAAAGGCAGGAACTGGATACGGCCGTTCGCGCTCGTGTACGCCGGCATGATAATCGAGAGCATGCTCGTAATCCTGTACGCGGAGTATGCGGGCGACAGCGCTCTCTTTACCCAGATGTGCCAGGGCGGCGTTAAGGCTGCCGACGAGCTGGCCCGGGCCGGACTTAACCCGGACCTGACCGTTCAGGACACGTTCAAGTTCCTGGCCTACAACCTGCCGTACAAATTAGTCCCGCTTATGCTCGCGATTCGCATGAGAAAGGAGAATCCGTTTAACCGGAAATTCTGAAGCAGACCGCATTCCCTCTCCGGCTGGAGAGGGAATGCGGCGGTAAAGTCAGATATGCATTGCTTTTTTGAGTCTCCCCGGGGAGGCTCGTTGTAACAGGACCGGTTAACGAGGCGCTATCCCTTTCCCTTTAAAAATTCGATCGCGTTATTCAGGAGGTACATCTCGTTGAAAAACTTGGAGATACCCCCAACGAACCGCTCCTTGATCATGCCCCGGGGGAGCTCTTCAATCACGCTTCTCAACTCGTCGAGATTCCGCGTTACTGTCCGGCGGTATTCCTCGAAGGCCTCCATACCCATCTCATTGACCAGCTTCCGCAATATGTCTTCCATGAGGAGCATGTTGTCCAGCATTTCGCGTACCATGTAGCGATGGCGGTTGTCGATCCCCTGCAAAATCTTTTCCAGGATGCAGACCCTCACGATACGGTATCCCATGCGAATGTTTTCCATGTTCCGGTCAACCGACGAGTCCGGGTAACGTGTAAAATAGACCCTGCCGAGCCCCATCATTTCTTCAGTGCCGAACGGAAAATTGCCGTCCAGGGATATAATTACATTCTGAAAATCATTGAAATTGTTTGCCGCTGCCAGTATATCCGCCGGCCGTATCGACATACATGTCTCCAGGAAAAGGATTGAACACTGGAATCTACGCAATTTGAGGTCAATTACAACCAAGGTATCTTAAAAGTAATCAAACGTCAACAGGTGAAGATATTTATTATCATGCCATACGGGCAGACGGGGATGATATTTTACTTGCAAAACTGACCGCCTCTCATATCCTTAAAATAGCGGTATTAATTATACAAGTTCTCCGCAGGCCATGACAGAGCACTATAGGAATCCGGTACCCACCGTTGACATCATCATTGAAATTGAAAACGGGACAGGTTTCCCCGGGGGCCGGAGCATCGTCCTTATAAAGAGAAAAAACCCACCCCATGGATGGGCGATCCCGGGCGGATTCGTGGAATACGGTGAAACCCTCGAGGCCGCCGCCGTGAGGGAGGCTTTCGAGGAAACCTCGCTTGAGGTCCGGCTCGTCAGGCAGTTTCACGCCTATTCCGACCCGGCGCGCGACCCCCGTCAGCATACCATTTCCATTGTCTTTATCGCGACCGCCGACGGAGCGCCGGCCGGGGCTGATGACGCGTCCGAAGCACGCATCTTCAGCATCGATGACCTGCCGTCGCCCATTGCCTTCGACCATGCGGACATACTGCGCGATTACCGGGAGCGAAAATACTGACGGGCTGGCGAAAGCCGGCGCTCATAGCGACATCCAGGAGAGAATGAAATGAAGATTTCAAAAGCCATGCTGAAAACACTCGAGATCACGCTCGACACCATATTCAGGGCGTCCAGGGCAGACCTGCGCGTTCACGGCCTCGACAATGTGCCAGACCAGCCGGTCCTCTACGTGATAAACCACTTTACCCGCATGGAGACCTTCCTGATGCCCTATGTCATCAAGAAACACGTCAGGAAGTATCCGATCTCGCTCGCGCACGAGTCGTTCTTCGGCGGCAAGATGGGCGAGTTCATGGACAGCGTGGGAGCGGTCTCGACCGCAGACCCGAAGCGGGACGAGACCCTCATCGGCTCGCTCCTCAATGACAGCCACCCGGTCATCATATTCCCCGAGGGGCAGATGATCAAGGACAAGAAGCTGGTAGAGAAAGGCAAGTACATGGTGTACAATACCGGCATGCGCCGTCCGCCCCATACCGGCGCCGCGCGGATCGCGCTCCTCTCCCAGTTTATCCGCGAGAAAATCAGAGTCTTCCACGAGCTGGGGGAAACGGAAAAAATAACCGCTTTCGCGGAGCGGTACGGTTTCGGCGTGGGCGAGGTGGACTCGATAATCAGCAAGAAGACCTTCATCGTGCCGGTGAACCTTACCTACTACCCTATCAGGGCGCGGGACAACGCCATCAACAAGCTCATCTCCCGCTTCGTCAAGAATATGGACGATCGGTTCAGGGAAGAGCTGGAGGTCGAGGGCACCATGGTTATGGAGGGCGTCGATATCGATATCAACTTCGGTAAGCCGCTCGAGGCCGGGGAGTATCTCCATTCGAACCGGAAGATACGGAACATGCTGGCCGACGACAGGCTGTACCTCGACAGGTCTGAGCTCAAGGGGCTGAAGCCCTTTCACCTCCTGGACCTGAGGTTCATGCACGACTACATGGACTCGATCTACGGCATGACCACCGTGAACCACGACCATCTCTTCTCATATCTGCTAACGCGGTACCCCTCCAACCACATAGGCGAGAACGACTTCAAAAACCGCGCATTCCTGGCGGTCGAGAAGCTCCGCGCGAGCGGAATCACCAACATCCACACGAGCCTCGCGCAGAAGCAGTTTTACCTCCTCACCGACGACCGCCATGATAAATACGACGCGTTCATTCAGGCGGCCTCGTCCCGCGGGCTCATCTCCCTGAACAACGGCGTCATCACGAAAAACAGACGCCTGTTCACGCAGATTTACGATTTCCACACCATCAGGAAAGACAATATTATCGAGGTGATAAAAAACGAGATCGAGCCCCTTGAAGTGCTCACCAGGGAGCTGAACCGCATCATGCGCCAGCCCCCCTGCTGGATCCGGAGGAAGATACGTCGGCATTTTATCAAGCTTGACCGCGAGCTGTTCGAAAAGGACTACAGCGAATATTATATACCGGGCGAGTCCAAACCGAAGGAGATCGGCCGGCCGTTCCACCTGAAGCACTTCTTCTCCCGTCGCGGATTCATCATGGTCCACGGCTACATGGCCGCGCCTGAAGAGATTCGCCCTCTTGCCGATTTTATTTACCGGAACGGGTACAGCGTGTACGGTGCGCGTCTGCGCGGCCACGGCACGGCGCCGGAGGACCTCGCCGGCAGGAACTGGGAAAAATGGTATGACTCGGTGAGCAGGGCCTACATCATCATGAAGAACAGCGTCCGCTCCGTCGCCGTCGGCGGGTTCTCGACCGGCGCGGGCATCGCCCTGCTCCAGGCGGCGAACAAGCCGGGCCGTTTCAGGGGGGTGGTCTCCATCAACGCTCCGCTCCGTCTCCAGAACATATCGTCCAGGCTGTCCTCCGCGGTGGTGATGTGGAACAAGTTTCTCTCCACGATAAAAGTCAACAAGGGACGGATGGAGTTTGTGACGAACAAACCCGAAAACGAGCATATCAATTATTTCCGGAATCCGGTCGCCGGCGTGAGCGAGCTGGGCAAGCTGATGAAGGTGGTCGAGGACCGGCTGAACCTCGTGTCCGACCCGGCGCTGATCGTCCAGGGATCGGACGACCCGGTGGTGAACCCGGTCAGCGGCCTGGAGATTTTCTCCCGGCTTGGCACCGAGCGCAAACAGCTCTTCCGCATCTACGCAAAGCACCACGGCATCCTCCGCGGAAAAGAGGCTGCAGATGTTCAGGCCCGGGTGCTGGAATTTTTAGAGAGGGTCTTTTCACGGTAGAAGGCGTGGTTGCCGAACCACGCGTCCCTCAGTGGACCTCGATGCCGATCAGGACGATGTCGTCGACGATGGGCGCCCCGTCCCTGAAGCGCATCGTCCGGTCGATGATGGAGTCCAGCATGCCGCTCAGGGTCATCCGGTCCGGGTCGCGGAACAGGTTGATGAAATCGTCCTCCGCGTCGAGCATCCGCCCTTCCGGGTTCACCGTGTCAGGAATACCGTCCGTGTAGAGAAACAGGCGGTCGCCCGGGTGCAGGGTGAGAGTTACATCGCCGAACAGCGTGTTCTCCTGCCAGCCGAGAAGGTTTCCCCTGGACTTTACGAACTCGACATTGTTCGAACCGCGCTGGCACAGGATCGGGTATGGATGCCCGCCCCGGGCGAAGGTGAAGGTGACCGAATCCGGGTGCTTCCTGAAAACGCCATAGAGCGCCGTCAGGTAATAGGACGGCATGCCCCGGAACACTTCGTTGTTGATCATCTCGATGTATTTCCCGGGGCACATGCCGTGCCGCCGGCAGGCCTGGTTGGTAACCGAGCGGACGAGCGACAGGAACAGGGCTGCGGGCACGCCGTGGCCGGTCACGTCGCCAATAAATATCCCCAGACCGCCCTCATCAAGCACCGTGAATGAAAAATAATCGCCGCCCACCGCCTCCAGGGGAAGATACCGGTAATCTATCTCGAGCGGATGGTAGGAGGGTATGACCTTAGGCATCAGCGCCTTCTGTATGAGCCGGGCGCTCTCCAGCTCGCTCATCATGGCCTCGTTCCGCGCCCGGAGGTTGTTTTCGCTGATCCGCAGCTCGTTCTCGACCTGCTTCCGCACGATGATTTCCTGGATCATCTTCTTGTTGATCTGTTTAAGCTCGTAGGTGCGCTCCTGGACCTTGAGTTCAAGCTTCTCCTGGTGGAATTTGAGCTCGTCCTCCATCCGCTTGCGCTCCGTGATGTCACGCCCGATCCCCTGGACCGCATACGGCTTCTGGCCGCGGTAAATCAGTGACCCCATGATCTCGACGAATATATAGCTGTCGTCTTTCGTTTTAAGCTCAAATACCGCCTCCTGCTTCTGCGTTCCGGTTTCATAAATCTCCTTGAAAATATCGGTGAGAAGCGGGAGCTGGTCATCGGTGATGAGGGACTGGAAATCGCGCGTCAGGAGCTCCTGTTTCGTGTAGCCGAGGACCTTCTGGACCGCCATATTGGCATCGATAAAATTTCCTTTCAGGTCATGAATATACACCATGTCCTGGGACCGCTCGAACAGGGAGTTATACCGCTCTTCGCTCTCCTTGAGATCCTGAAGCGCCTTTTTCCTTTTCCGGATATCCCTGGCGCTCCCCTGAATTCCGGTCGGATCGCCCTTTTCATCGAGGATCCAGGTCACTGACACTTCGATATCTATTACCGAGCCGTCTTTCGCGTACAGCTGCAGTTCCATCGTCCTGATCTTCGGCCGGTCCGCCACCCACCGTTTCAACTCCCTCACGATAACACCATCGACATAATCCGCGTGTTCCGGCAGTATATACTCCCGCACCGGTATCTTCAGAACTTCCTCGGGGGTATAGCCTGCAAGGGCCGTTATGGAGGGGCTCACATAGGTGAAGCGGCCCTCAAGCGTCATCGTGAAAATCACGTCGTAGGAATTTTCGGCCAGAAGGCGATAGAGCTCTTCGCTCCGTTTCAGGGATACGAGGGATTGCTGGCAATCGCTATTGGAAGACTCCAACTCGGCGATACGCCGCTCCAGCTCTACCATGCTCGAGCCAATATTTTCTTTTTTTGTTGTCATCGAGGTATGAGCCTGACCCCATGTGCCGGTGATGTTCCAGGCCCGCCCCGTGCAGGACTGCACGGGGACGATCAACGCGGGCCAACGTGCCGTTATCAGATAGAAAGCACCTCTATCTCGACGCGCCTGTTTTCCTGTCTTCCATCTTCGCTTTTATTTGATGCTATAGGTTTCATCTTCCCGTATCCCTTCGCTGCCAGCCTCTCCATTGCGATGCCGTTGCCGACCAGGTAGGAGACTACCGACTGTGCCCGCTGCATGGACAGCTTCTGGTTGGCCTTGTCGGTGCCGACATTATCGGTATGCCCGCTGATTTCAACCCTCAGGGTGGGATTTTCCTTCATGAGCTTGATTATCCTGTTAAGCTCGTACTTTGATTCCCGTAAAAGCTTGTAGCTCCTGAACTCGAAGAACATGTTATTAAGAACGATATTGGCCCCGACAACGATCGGCTCCAGCAAAATGTCCTCGTTGATCTCCTTGTACTGCTGGAGGCCGGTCAGGTCGATTTTTCTCGAATAAAACAGGTATCCGGGGCTCTTCACGGAAAAATCGCAAATTTTACCCTTCGCGAGGATGACGATATACTTCCCATCGTCCTTGTTGCTGTACACGGTAATGGGCTTGTCGTCCTTCCTGATATCGGTGATGTTCAGCTCGGCGAAGAGGGTCTTTGACGTCTTCCGCTTGTCCCGCACCGTGCCCTTGACGACCACGACCTTTGTCTGCTGAAGATTTTCCGGGATTGGCACGGAAACGATCCTCCGTATGCCCTCGCTCCCGGATTCATCCTGGCCGCCCACCCCCTTTGTGTAATACATGATCTCGCCGGACGCCGGTATGGCGATAAGGCTGTCCTCGCCCTTCGTGTTGATGAAGCTGCCCAGGTTGATCGGCCTGCCCCAGCCGCCCTGCTCGGTCCGCTCCGTCTTGTACAGGTCATACCCCCCCGAGCCGCCGGGACGCGACGAGCTGAAGATGAGCGAAATATTGTCCGCAAGTATCACGGGCCCGAATTCGCAGAACTCGGTGTTGACCGGCGCCGGTATCTTGCGCGGTTCGGTCCATTTCCCGTCCACCTTCTCGGAATAGAAAATTCCCAGCTTATCCTTGCAGGTCGTCTTCTCCGGGCACTCCCTCGTGAAATAGAGCGTTTTCCCGTCCGGTGACAGCGAGGCGAATCCCTCGTACCCCGGGGTATTGACCGGAGCACCCATGTTTTCCGGGTCGGACCAACGGTCACCTTCCCGCTGGGAAACCCACAGGTCGCAGTTCCCCAGACCTCCGCTCCTGTCGGAGGTGAATATGAGGTAGTTCTGGTCGTAGGTAATAAAACAACCGCCGTCGTTGTACCGCGAATTGATGTTATCGAGAGCGACAGGGCTGCTCCATTTATCGTATACTTTCTGCTTGGCGTATATTTTGTATTTTCTCGGTTCGTCGATATCGGCCTGGTATATCATGGTGCGCCCGTCCGCCGATATGGTTGGGCTGTACTCTGAATACCCGCCGCTCACGGAAGAGGCCGATGACGATGAAGCGCCCCCGGAAGATGCACATGAATAGAGCGCCAGCACCTGGACAAAGCCCAAAACGACTGCTGCTGTTCTGAATATGTTGCAATTGACTCTCATAACTCCGCCCCTGGGACAATAATCTTTTTTAATCTTTTTCTCTTTCAATACTCTGTAAACCGTTTGAAGTAATGCGCTGGATTTACGGCGAACAGACAAGACCGATTATCTGTTTAAAGCTGATCCGGAAAAAACCGTGATTCACGTCGTCTCGAATTATTAAATGACGGTATTCACGTGTCAAGTAACAAATCGTGCGCACCGGCTTGATTATGTCTTCATTCCCTGATAAAAATCGCCAGCGCGACCAGTGACACCAGGGCGAATGCGGCCGAAGAATAGAGCACACCGTTCATCCCCCCTGTTACAAACGCAATGCCAGCTAACATTGGGCCCGCCGTCTGGCCCAGGCGCAGGACCATTGAATTGAAGGACATGAAGATACCCCGGTATTCCATCGGCACGCTCCCGGTAAGCAGGGTCTGCACGCAGGGAATGTTCACGCCGTTGGCCAGGCCGTAAATCAGCACGGGGACCAGCATGAATTCCATGGTACGCGCGTGTATTATCAATACAAACGCCGATGCATACATGAAGAACGAGACGGTCACTATCGTCCGCGGCCTGAAGCGCCGCAGGGCACCGCCCAGGTGAAAGGAACCGATGATCGTTGTGAGGGACGTCGCGGCAAGCATGAGACCGATGGTGGACGGCCGCGCGCCGAACCTCCCGTGCATCAGGAACGGAAAATAGGCGAGCAGCCCTCCGTAAAGGAGGATGAATGTCGCGAGCGTGGCCGCAAACGCAGGCAGGGCCTTTCCCCCGCTGATGAAGCGCAACGCCGCAGCGGTGTACGCGCGCAGCGGCACGGTACCGGACGGCTCAGGGTTGCGGAGCCCCAGCCAGACCAGGAGCGCGACGGGAAGGGCGAGCAGTGAAAGAAGGAACGGGTGGCTCCACCCCAGCAGGGCCAGTGCGCCGCCGATGGCGGGATAGACCATGGTGCCTATGCCCAGGACCGAGGCGTTGTAACCCAGGGCCGAGCTCCGCCGGTCTCCCTCGAACATATCGCCGATAACGGTCTGGTTAAGGCCCCCGAGAGAGGCCCCCCCGACGCCGGCACAGAATCTGAACACGAGGATGAGCCGATAGTTATCGGTACAGGCGCACGCGGCCCCCGCAATACCGAAGAGAACCAGCGACGGTACAATCACTTTTTTCCGGCCGATCCGGTCGGCAAGGACCCCCATGATCGGGGCGAGGAAGATTCCCGGGAAGGTAAAGACCGTTATGAGCATAACGACCTCCGCCTCGGACAGCTCCAGGGAGCGCGCTATATGGGGAAATGCCGGCGCTATGGACGTTACGCCGATGACGGACACCAGCGTCACGCCAAATATGATCAGGAGTTCCCGGTTGAAGAGTATGTTGCGTTCCAGCTTATTCGTCACAGTGACCGCAGCCGTTTTTTCAGGCCGCATGGCCCGAACCGTTCTTGGAATTGAATAAATCAGACTCAGACAGGCCCATTCGCGTTATAAAAAATCAATAATAAAAAAGAAAAAAATTATATTGATTTTTAAATTCCGGTATTCTAGGGTGACAGCCGTGATTAAACATATAAAAAAACATATAATGAGCGGAGGATTACTGATGAGATACAGTGCCCCTATACTATTCATTAATTTACCAGCATAGTTTCAAGGCCGCATAACGCGATATCTCCCGCCGGTTTGAACGGTTCCAACCGCGGATATGCGATATCAAACCGGGGTTTTTTCCGGACAAGACACCAGTATGCGGCCATGATCAATTTGGCATTGACTGCCGGTCTGCACCCCGGAGGGTAAACCCGGCCGTTTATAAATAATTGGTTCCAGATTCTTAAATTAAACTTGATTTTCAACAGTGGAGGATAGCATGAAGCTTATTAAATCATTATTGGCGATTGTTCTCGTCATGGCCTTTTCCTTGATAGCCCTGCCGGAAACGCCGGCGGAGATGGGAGCGCGGCTCATGAAGATGAACGACAACCGTCCGGTTTTCGAGAAAATAAAATGCAAGGGGACGCTCGTCATCTACAACAGCGCGGGAGCCATCAAATTCAAGAAGTCGCTCATCTTCGGGACGTATACGAGCGGTGCGACCGAGGCGGATTTTATCGAGCGATACATAGCGTATTTCACGTCACCGGCTGATGACATGGGCAACTCCTACCTGATGTTCCATTACAAGACTCAGCCTGACGTCAAATACCTATACCTGAAAGGGATCAGGAAAGTAAAAAAAGTCAGCGGCGCGGATAAAAAGCTGAGCTTCTTCGGCAGCGATTTCTCGACCGCGGAAACCGGCAAGCCGAATTACAAAGAATGGAACTATCGCTACATCGGCGATCAGAAGATCAATTTCAAGGGAAGGGATTTCGACTGCTACATGATCGAGTCCCTGCCGAAAACCAAAACGATAGCGAGCGAGCAGGGCTGCGGCAAGCGGATCTCGTTCCTCGAAAAGAAATTGCTGCTCACGCTCAGGCTCGACCTGTATGATGAAAACCTGATAAAAGCGAAAGAGCTTTCGCTGATATCATTCACGACCAAGACGAACGCCAGGGGCCAGAAGGTCAATTACGAGACCGGCCTGGAGATGAAAAACGTCAAGACCGGATCGAAGAGCCAACTGCTTTTCAGCGACCTGAAAATCGAGGGAGAGTCTAACCTGCGCACCGACATCTTCTCCGAGCAGTACCTGACGCAGAAGTGGTGGTAGGATTTCCGCGTTGCAGAAACGCGGGAGCAATAAAATAAAGAAGAGTGGAGGATTACATGAAATATATCAGACTTGCGGTTTTTGTGGCACTGGCCCTTCTCTTTACCGGCGTATCATACGGCCAGATCGAGGACCTTGCGGACCGGCCGGCGGACAAATCGGCCGACGTTAAAGGCGACGGGGACAAGGATGTCACCTTTGCGCTCCACGGGTACGCGCAGGGAAATTTCGTCGTGTCGCGTAACGACATGGGAGCGAAAGGCAACAAGTGGCTCAACGGAAGGTACGAGTACCCCCGGGTCGGGGCGACGCTCCAGCTCGAGCTCGAGGGGAACGCCTACGACGTGGCCCACTTCTTTTCCGCGGTGCAGATAGAATACAACGCGGCGGGCGAAAAAACGAACTTCCCGAAGTTTTATTACCCGAACGCGTTTTTGCAGTATTCCCTTTTCACGTATACGGCGGACTTCGACCGGACCGATATCAGCAGGTATCCCACGATTAACGTCCGCGAGACCTACGTCGACCTCTATGGCAAGGGAGTCACCTTCCGCGTGGGCCAGCAGATCATCTCCTGGGGCGAGATCGAGGGCGTGGAGGCGCCGTCGGACGTGGTCATTCCCTGGGACTTCACCACCATGAGCAACTATTTCGAATATTCCCGCATCGGCGTGGTGGCCGCGAACCTGAGCTTCCATTTCGCCAAGCAGCAGCTCCAGTTCATCTGGATGCCGATCTTCCAGCCGGCGAAGCTGCCGCTGGATTCCCTGTACAAGCGGGGCGTGACCAGCATCAAGAGGCCCAACTTCGAGGCGCGAAACGGCGAATACGCGGTGCGCCTCTCCGGCGCGCTCGGCAACCGCCTCCGCTACGGCATGGGCTTCCTGTACGGGTTTGACGACATGCCGGACGCCAAGGTGAAGATGGCGGGGCCTCCTCCTTCACCTATAATGGGAATCCCGATATTCATACCCTCGATCGTCATCACCGAGATGTACTACAACCGGACGTATGTCCCGACCTTCGACCTTGGCATACAGATGGGCGAGGTGCTCTCCTGGAAGGTGTCGGCCAACGCGAACTTCACCCGGGACTTCTGGGGCAAGGACGACCTGATCAAGAACCCGACGGTCACCTACCTGACCGGGCCGGAGTCCTCGAACATTTTCTGGAAGATCTACATGGGCCTGTACGTGGGCCAGCAGTGGGTGCTCAACTACACGAAGCCTTCGAACGACTCGGACCCGATGGAGCTGGTCATGAGGCTCAACTCGTTCAAGATCCCGAACTCGAAGATGCTTAAAGGGTACGGCCAGTCCTATCCCTACCGGTGGATGATCTCCGGCAACCTCCAGAGGAGCTTCACGGAAAGCGACGCCCTGGAAGTGCAGGTGCGCTTCGCCCTGTACGCGGACCCACAGGTGAAAAAGGTGGACTATGTCATCTATCCGTACCTGATGTACAAGTTCACCAACGGCGTCAGCACCTGCGTCGGCTTCGTCTTCGCGAAGAGGCAGGGTGACGAGCGCAACATGATCGTTTCAGAGACCAGGTATTCCTTCTGACATGCGCGTGTTTTACAAACAATAATAAAAAAAGACGGCCGATTCCGGCCGTCTTTTTTTATTGCTGCGTCAGCCGTAATTATTTATAGATGTAAAAATACCGGTTTTTCTCCTTTGTCATCGCGAGTGCGGCGAGGC